>Ga0315553_10002402_pt1 | contig 15036 bp, 5 predicted proteins | sample SalMarSW160140MG_FD_203099 | JGI IMG/M metagenome (GOLD analysis project Ga0315553, IMG submission 203099) | Salt marsh sediment microbial communities from the Plum Island Ecosystem LTER, Massachusetts, United States - Salt Marsh Sediment SW1601-40 ... | reverse complement strand
GCATGCTCTATTCTTTCGGCATGTTGGTGCTGCCCGCGCTGATCGCCAAGAACATCTGCCGCGAAGTCCGGCCGATGCTCGTGGTCAGCCCCGTGCTGGCCGTTGCCATTGCGACGGTAGGATTTGCGCTGGCCAACTACTACGACTTTCCGCCGGCGCAAATGACGGTGGCGCTAGCTTGCGTGCTCCTGATCGTGGCCTGGGCCGTCCCACGAATACGCCGTTAATCCGGCCGACTGTTGCCGGAATGTGAACAAGCGCGAAGAGCATTTACCCTGAACGGCCTGTTCTGCCGATACCGGCCTTTCACGTCGAGTTTATGCGACGCCTTGACGCCGCGACATTTCTTCTACTTCTCGCTGGTCCCAACCCTCTCCGCCTCTAGCGTCGCGAGACTGCGGGGCAGCTCACCTCCCTGCAACCACCGTTGAAAGGCGGCGTCGGCGAGTAGTTCGCTTGCCAGCCGCGCGTAGCCCGCGCTGAGCGGATGGCTGGCGTCGGCGTACTCGTCGCTCGGCAGCGGCGGCGGCGACGTGAACGGAATACGGCGATTGCTCAACCATTGCTCGACCTGCCGCCGCAACGCCTGGTAGCGCTGCCTGCTGCCTGGCATCAGCATGTGCTCGTTGAGCGGGCCGACGACCACGAATACCCGGTTGCCGCGGGATTGCAGCCGCTCGACCGTGTCGCGAAACGCCGACCACTGCAGCGACGTGTCGAGATCCATCCAGGGGAGGTCTTGCGGCACGAGGCCCTGGTCGAACCAGGCAACCGGCGGGCGGCGCAGCTCCTGGCTGTCGTCGAGACGCGGTTCGTCGCCGAGTGCGAACGGATTCGCGTAGGGGTGTTCCAGAGTCCAGTCCGGCAGATTCTGGCCGTCCCAATACTCGAAGCGCAAGTGCCGCGCCCAGCCGAGATAGGGGACGTTGCGGTCGACGACGTTTCCCATGCGGTCGGAAATCGACGCGGAGTAGCTGGGGATGTGCGGGAGCAACTGCGGAACGAGCCGCGGGTGATTGAACGACTGCTCCTTGCTGGCGCTCAAGTCCCGCTCCGGCGAGCTCATCCACAACAGATTGCAGTGCACGATGACCGGTACGCCGGTGAGGCTCGTCGCGTAGTGTCGCACGAGTCCCGTGAGAGCCAGCGGATGCGCACCGTTGAGGCCCAGGTTGGCGAACTTCGCGTTGGGAAGCTGTTGCGCCGCAGCCTGTCGGTTCAGATGCGCCGTGAGCGTGTCTTGCGGCGTCACGTACTCGCCCCACACCACCGAATCGCCGATGACGGCAATCTGCTTGTCGGCGGCGGACCTGGCAACGACCCGACTGTAGAGCCAGTAGTCTTCGCTGTACGCATAAGGGATGCGGTAATCGGGCGTCGCGGGGAGCGGCTCCCCGCGCTGCCACAGCACGGGCGCGAGCACCATCACCGGCACCGCCAGCAGGACGACCGCGGCCCATTGCCGCAGGCTCAGCCGCATCGCGGTGGCGCCGTACGGCGGCTCGGTTTCACCGACCTGTCGTTCGCTCGATGAGACGACTGCGCTGTGATTGTCGGCTTGTTCGTGCGACATGGATTGACTCGCTGAACATTAGAACTGGAAGTAGATGAACGCCTCGTTACGCGAACTCGGAATTGTGAACAAGTAGAGAATGATCAACACCGCCAGCACGACGCGGACGACGGACGTATCCAACAGCCGCGCGAAACGCGATTCGTAAACGAACTGGTAAGCCCACACGGCGCCGACCATCCCCAATAGCAGCAGTGGAAACGCAGGATCGCTCCAGCCAATGAAACGGCCCTTCTCAAATCCAAAGGGAGCCATGCAGATCCGGGTCAGGATTAGCCACGCATCGCCGAGACTGGCGGCGCGAAAGAAAATCCAGGCGAAGCAGACGACCACGAACACCAAAAGTCGCTTGACGAATACGGGCACGCGATGGTGGTACCAGTGCGAGCGCTCCGCCTTGCGAGTCGCCATCGTCGCGACCGCGTGCAACGCGCCCCAGATGACGAACGTCCAGTTGGCGCCGTGCCACAGCCCGGAGATGACCATCGTCAAAAACAGGTTCAGATAGGTCCGCCAGGGTCCGCGCCGGTTTCCGCCCAGCGGAATGTAGACGTAGTCGCGAAACCAGCTCGACAAGCTGATGTGCCAGCGGGCCCAGAAATTGCCCAGGCTCGTGGCCAGGTAGGGGTTGTTGAAATTCACCATCAGTTTGAAGCCCATCGCCCGCGCCACGCCGCGGGCCATGTCGGTGTAGCCGCTGAAATCGAAATAGATTTGCCAGGCGAAGGCGAACGTGGCCAAGAGCAGCGCGCTGGCGCCATAGCGGTCGGGCGTGGCGTAGATCGGGTCGACGTACGACGCCAGGTAATCGGCCAGCGCCACCTTCTTGAACAGGCCGACCAAGAACAGCGAAGCGCCGTCCGTCGTGTCGCGAAGCGTGATTTTCGGGAAACGGTGGAGTTGCGGCAGCAGCTCTTTGGCTCGTTCGATCGGTCCGGCCACAAGCTGCGGAAACAGCGACACGAACGTGGCGAAACGAACGAAGCTGCGTTCGCGGGGGATTTGGCCGCGGTAGAAATCGATGGTGTAGCTCATCGACTGAAACGTGTAGAACGAAATCCCCACGGGCAACAGCACGTCGGGGGCGGGAAGGCGCCACGCCACGCCCGCCATTGCCAGCAGCGCGTCGACGTTCTCCGTCACGAAGCCGGCGTACTTGAAAAACCCCAACAACAGCAGGTTGTTGACGACGCTCACCAACAGCCACAGCAGCTTGCGCCGGCTGCGGTCCATCGCCGCGACGACCAGGTAGTCCAACAGCGTGGAATAAAGAATCAGCCCCAGATACAGTGGGTTCCACCACCCGTAAAAGAAATACGACGCCACCAGCAGCCAGTGCAGCCAGAATCGCGTCCGACGCAGCGCCAGGTGGCCGGCCATCACGACGACGAAAAAGATCAGGAACGGCCACGTGTGAAACAACATCGCTTGCCGTTCCCGTTCTCGTCGATCGCGCCCCGAATCGTGTGATTTAGAGCCTATCCAAAAACCGTCCCGGACAAGGGGACAGGCACCTTTTGCTCCGCGGACTCCGCAAAACGAGCCAGTCCCCGACGACACAAGGGGACAGGCACCTCTTGCTCCGCGGACTCCGCAAAACGAGCCAGTCCCCGACGGTTTTTGGATAAGCTCTCAGTTCGAAGGGAGCAGCTTCAGCTCATCCGGCGACAAGCGGCGGACGCAGCGAAAGCCGTAGGTGTCGCGGGCGAAGCAGGCGTCGGTAATGCCCGGCACGTCGGCGTTGCGAATCGAAGCGCGGCAGGCCTCGCCGCTCGACTTCCACGAGCCGCCGCGGAGCACCCGCTTCTTGCCGTCGGCGGGCCCACGCGGATTCTCGACGGAACTCTGCTGGTAATACGTTTCGCTGTAAACGTCGTGGCACCATTCCGAAACGTTGCCGTACATGTCGTACAGTCCCCAGCGGTTCGGCTTCTTCTGCCCAACGGGATCGGTCTTCCGCTTCGAGTTGCCCGCATAGCAGGCGTAGTTCTTGAGAGTCTGCGGCGAGCTGCCGAAGTCGTAGTCGGTGTCGGCGCCGGCCCGCGCGGCGTATTCCCATTCGGCCTCGGTGGGCAGGCGATAGCCGCTGGCCTCGAAGTTACACGCGAACGTCGCCTCGTCGTAGCACGGCTCGAGTCCCTCGCGGCGTGAGCGCTCGTTGCAGAACAACGCCGCATCCGACCAGCGGACCTGCTCCACGGGGCGCCGCTCGCCTTTGAAGTGCGAAGGATCGGGCAACTCCAGCGCGGCGAATTGCTCTTGCGTTACCTCGCAGGCGTCGATCGCAAACGGCGCCAGCATGACCGGGTGCCGCGGACCTTCGTCGGCATTGCCGCCGGAGCTCCCCATCTGAAACTCGCCGCCGGGAAGGATCGCCATCTCCACGCCCGAACCGGTCGTGATCGAAATCGGCTCGACGGCCCCGCCGCCGGCAGTGTCGGAATTGGCGCAGGAGGAAAGCAGCGGCGCCGCCAGCAACACCGCCAGACAGCCGAGTGAGCGGTGCGACATCACTGGCCTCCCACCGCGCCGCGAATCCACTCCGACTCCTTGTTCGAGAGCGCTTCGTCTTGGGTCAGCCGAACCGCCGGCCCCTCGCCGCTGGCCCGCTTCACATATAAGTCCCACTTGCCCCGCACGCCGATCATCTCCGCGACTTGCGTGTGAGTACCGGGTCCATTGGCGAGCACCCGGCCGCCGGGTCCGACGCTGTAGGTAATGAACTGGCCGTCGGGCGAAAAGTCGGGGTGATAGAGGTGCGATTCGTCATGATGATCGACGACCCGCACGTTGGTGACGGCCGGCTCGGCGGACATCAGGTCGATGTCGGCGGCGCAGATGGTGTGATCGTCGCTGCTCCAGGTGATGTGCATCCCGTCGTTGCTCAGGCAGGGACGGCAACCGCCGATTTTCAAATCGACCACGCGGTCGCCGTCGGCCGCGATGGCCAGGATCGCGTGCCCGAACCCCATACCGCCGTGGACCGTCGACACGAACCACTTGCCGTCGGGCGACCAGTTGATGTTGTACAGGTGGTGGATTTTCTCGTTGGGATGCTGCGTGGTTTCGCCGGTTTTGAGGTCGTAGAGGAACAGCCCCTTGCTGACGTAGTCGGCAACGTTGAACTTGGAAAACTCCTGCTTGCAGAAGGCGATCTTTGAACCGTCCGCGCTCCAGCACGGCTCGCGGACCTTGTCGGCCACGTGCGTGCGGTCGCTGCCGTCGGCGTTCATGTAGTACACGCTGCGAATCGTATCGCCGTTTTGCTCGGTGTCCGCCAGAAAGCAGATCCGCTTGCCGTCGAAAGACGCCTGCGGATACATCTCATGAACGTCGGGAGTATGGGTGAGATTCCGCCGCCCGGAGCCGTCGGCGTTCATCACGAAGATGTCCCAATTGTCGTCGGCGTAGGACTCGAACAGAATTTTGTCTGGGCACGATTGCAGTTCCGTCGATAGCTCGTCGGCTTGTGGCGCGGCGGATTCGGCCGTTCGAGCCAGCGCGGCCGAAAGTCCGACCATGACCAGTACCGCCATCCCGGTGATTGTGGATTTCATGCACATGCTCATTCTCATTCAAAAACTCCCTACCCTCGACGAATTCGCACGGCCGTCACCGCCCGTCGGGCTTTGGATCAGCAGCGCATCGGTTGAATTCTACCAGATGCTGCCCCGCCAGCCAAAGGACAAGGCGACGTGGCGTGGAGGACGATTCCGTGGCCGCGTCTTGTCGTGCCGCCCGACTTTCGGAGCAAGCCCATGCACAACGGTTTAAGGACGAGGACCCGCCAGTTCTCGCAGTCGCCGACGACGGCAACGCTCATCGCCGTTATGCTCCTGATAACGGGGGGCCTCCTCCCCGTGCCAAACCCTCGTACGAGCCGTTCGCGCGCGAGCGCTTTTCGCTATTGCCGAGACTACAACGACTCAGAAAAGTTCGCGTGCTTCACGGTGGCCACTTAACCGACGGCGCTGCCCACGCTGAACCCGCATTCCGATGCCCCTTGTTTTCGGCTGCCCTAAACCGCCCGAAGAATCTCTGGAATTCCGGCTTCCGGGGCGAAAACAGCGCTTGATGTTTCTTCGCCCGCACCCCTCCTGTGTCACTGTCGCGACGCGGAGGTTCTGCCGACGCCGGCGGGCCTCCCTGTGTCGATCCTTCTTCCTAACCATCTTTGGGCAGCCGAATAACGGACGACGTTGAAACGGCACGAGTTCGCGAGGTCGAGTAGTTCTCGGCTCGAGCAGCGCTTGCGGAAGTAAGCTTTTTCGCCCGCCGCGGGCCTCAATTGTATCGGCCCCCCCCCATCGCATCGTCGTCGACAGCCACGTGCAGATAGTCGCTGGTGATCGCGATGTTCGAGTGGCCCGCCGCCGCGTCGCGGACTTCGGCCAACGTGCGTCCGCTGGCCAGGGTGTGGCTCAGAAATGATTGCCGGTGGTGGTGGCTGGTGAGCGTTTCCGCTCGCCCGTCTAGGAAACGTCTGCGAGCGTGCCGGCTTCCCCATGTCGAACGCTCTTCTCGAAATGTCGGGCGCGAGCGGTGGTGGGTGTTCCGCCAATCGGCGTGTCGCGCGCGGCTGGGCGACCTTTTGAGGAGCTATTACCGCTAGGTGGCCTAGGGCGGCACTGCGTTGTCGCAGGCGCCGAGCGCGCAGTGCGCGCCAATTGCACCGGCGGGCCAACCGCTCAACCTTGGGCACCACCTTCTCGCCGCGGAACGAGGCTTAAGCGAACGTTTCGGCGCGATTCGAGAGGCAAACAGTCCGCTGAATCCTTCGTTTTCCCCCCCGGGGGAATTCTCGCGGCACCGCTACCGCCGCGTCGCAATTTCGCTCAACCGCATCACAATCTCGATTTCGTGGTCCCGGCCATCGTCGATTAGCGTAATGAAGTCGTCGGACAACGCGACCCCATCCAGCGCCAGGCGGCGGACCGTCGCGCCCGCGCCTTCGTTGTGGATGGTGATGTGATAAAAGGTCTCGCGATAGCGATAGTGAATCTGGAATTGGGTCCACTCTGCGGGGAGGCAAGGCGCGATCCGCAGCTTGTCCACCTCCAAGTGCAAGCCTAGCAGCGACTCCACAATCAGGCGGTACATCCAACCGGCCGATCCGGTGTACCACGTCCAGCCGCCGCGGCCGGTGTGCGGATCGACGCCGTAGACATCGGCGGCCACCACGTACGGCTCGACGTGGTAGGAAGCGATCTCCGCCGGCGTCGCGCCGTGCGAAACAGGATTGATCAGCGAAAACAGTTCCCATGCGCGCTCATTGTCCCCCATCGCGGCCGTGGCCATCACGGTCCAAATGGCGCTGTGCGTGTACTGGCCTCCGTTCTCTCGCACGCCGGGCAGGTAGCCTTTGATGTAACCTGGATTGAGGTCTGACTTGTCGAACGGCGGATCGAGCAACAGGATCAAGCGGGCATCCCGGCGGACGAGGCGGCGACCGACGCTCTCCAGCGCCGCTTTGGCTCGCGCAGGCGTGCCGGCACCCGAGAGAATCGACCAGCTTTGCGAGATCGCATCGATCTGGCATTCTTCATTCGCGCTCGAGCCCAACGGCGTGCCGTCGTCGAAGTACGCCCGGCGATACCACTGGCCGTCCCAGCCGTGCTCCTCGATATTCCCACGCAGTCGGCTGGCTTCGATCGTGTACCGCTCCGCGTGCCCCACGTCGCCGCGCTGCCGCGCCAACGCGGCGAACTGCGTAAGCACGTGAAATAGGAAGAATGCCAGCCATACGCTCTCGCCTCGGCCGTGCTGGCCGACGAGGTTCATGCCGTCGTTCCAATCGCCGCCGCCCATCAGCGGCAGGCCGTGCTCGCCAAAGCGCAACCCATGATCGAGCGCACGGATACCGTGCTCGTAGAGCGTGCCGACGTCGTCTGCCACCTGCGGCAGGTCGTAGTTGGATTTCTCGTCGTCGTGCAACGGACGCGAAGTCAAAAAGGGAACGCGCTCGTCCAGCACGCCGGTATCTCCCGTCATGACGACATAGCGGCAAATAGCCAAGGGCAGCCACAGGTAATCGTCCGAGCAACGCGTCCGCACGCCGCGCCCCACCGGCGGATGCCACCAGTGCTGCACGTCCCCTTCGCGAAATTGGTGCGCAGCGGAGCGCAGCAGGTGCTCTCGGAACAACTGCGGTTGGGCATGCACGAGGGCCATCGCGTCCTGCAGTTGGTCGCGGAAGCCGAACGCGCCTCCCGATTGATAGAATCCCGAACGGGCCCACAGGCGACAGGCCAGTGTCTGATAAACGAGCCAGCCGTTCGCCAGAAAGTTGACCGATGCGTCGGGCGTTTCCAAATAAACCACGCCCAGCGTCCGGCTCCAGTAGTGCCACACGCCCTCGATCGCGCGATGAGCGCTGTCGACGCTGCGGAACCGTTGCGCCAGGGTCTTGGCCTCCGAGGCTCCGCGCGTGGCACCGATCGTGAAGGTGATGGACCGCTCTTGTCCGTCTTCCAGCGTCAGCGGCGCTTGCAAGGCGGCGCACGGATCGAATCCCGCGCCGACGCGGCCCGACAGCCGCACGCGCCGCATGGCCGAGGGATTGGCCAGCTTGCCATTGCGGCCCAGAAACTCGGTGCGGTCGCCGGTGAGTGTGCGGTTCGCTTCACTGCAATTGACGAACGCCACGCGGTCTCCGAACTCCGGGCTAAACACGTTGCGCGCGAGAATCGCGCCGCTCGCCGGATCGGTTTCGGTGACCACGTGCATCAGCGACTTGCTCCGCGAATCGCCGAGGACCAGTTCCCAATAGCCGGTGAGTGACAACTGTCGCCGACGCCCCGAGTGGTTGGCGATTTTGAGTTTGTAGAACTTTACCGGCGCGTCGGTCGCCACATAGACGCACAGCTCCGTCGTCAGGCCTTCTTCGGTATAATCGAAAATGCTATAGCCGAATCCGTGGCGCACAATGTAGGTGTTTTTTCCGCGTGCCGGCAGCGGCGAGAGGGACCAGAACTTCCCCGTCTCTTCGTCCCGCAGATAGATGACTTCGCCGCTGATGTCGGAGACCGGATCGTTGTGCCAAGGGGTGAGCCGGAATTCATGGCTGTTCTCCGCCCAGGTATAGGCGCTGCCCGCTTCCGAAACGACGGTGCCGAATTGCGAGTTGGCGATCACATTCACCCACGGCGCAGGCGTCGTCTGGCCAGCGGCCAGGATGGTCACGTACTCGCGGCCGTCGTGGCTGAAACCGCCCAGACCATTGAAGAATGCCAGATCGCGTTGCGGGGGCTCGTAGGGGATCGGCGGTTGGGGCGGGCGGCGCGGTGGCTGCAGATGCGGGATCGATACTTCGGCCCGCCCGCGGCGCTCGGCTTGTTCCGCCAGCGTTCCGCCGTCATCCCATAACACGATGCGGGCCACGGTCTGCAGCAGCTCGCGATCTTCTTCCGACATCTGCTCGCCGCGGCGGACGAAAATGCCGCCGGGCTGGTCGCCGAGCAACGCTTCGGGACTGGCGCCGACGAGATCGACGATGGCTTCTTGCAACGTCTGCCGATAGACCGAGTCGTCTTCGTTCCAGATTACCAGATCGACAGCGAGCCCCTTCAATCGCCAGTACGCATGTGCCTGCACCGCCTGGCGCACCAGCGCGATGCGCTCGCGGTCGCGAATCCGCAACAGCACGATCGGCAGGTCCCCCGAGATGCCGTAGCCCCACAATCCCGATTGTCCTTGCCGATTGCGACGGAGGATGCTCGCCTTGGCCCGCCGGTGCGCCGAGGCATAAACGATCGAGCCGGCCAGGCGGCCATAGACCTGCGCATCCGCTTCGGAAGCGCTCAACTGTTGCAGCAGGATATGACCATGCGTCCAGGCGAGGTCGAAGACACGGTCGGCCAGGCTGGGGTCGTGATACTTCTCGGTCAGCACTTCGACGCCGGCGCGGGACTCGGCTGCACCGGTGACGATGTCGATCCGCACGGCCTCATTCGGCTGCAGCAGCACCGTCTGGCGGATGCTAACGACGGGATCGAGAACCGATCCTGCGCTGTTGGAGAGGGGCGTTTTGCCATCGAGCGCCGCGGGGGACGCAAGGGTTCGGTGCCGGCCGATGAATCGCATGCGATCGGTCTCGTACGACGGCTCGCCAATCGCGATGCCCCGGACCGTCATCATGTGCGCCATCCAAGGGGGCCGCTCTTGGGCCGAGCGCGGACGGCGCGTGCAATAGATCGCCTGACGGCCGCGGACCAGCTCGGTCTGCACGAACAGATTGCTGAACGCGGGATGCGCCTCGTCCTGTGCCTGCGTCGCTAGCACAACCTCCGCATAGCTGGTGACCTCGATGGTCCGCGGCGTCTCGGAGCGGTTCGTCAGCGTCACGCGTCGCAGCTCGATATCATCTTCGGGCGAGACGCTGATCTGGGTGTACGTCTCGATCTGGTCGTCTTTACGGCGGAACTCCGCCCGCGATTGCGTGAAGATCGCTTCATAGGCCTTGGTGGGTTTCGTCGTCGGCTGCCAGGAGTTGGACCACACCGCGCCGCTATCCAAATCGCGCACGTAGCAGAAGCTGCCGTAGCTATCGCGCGTCGCATCCTCGCGCCAACGCGTCACGGCCAGGTCGCGCCAGCGGCTGTAGCCGCCGCCGGCGCTTGTCACGGCTACGTGGTAGCGGCCATTAGAAAGCAAATGTGCTTCCACCGTCGCGCTGCTGGGATCGGTGAACACGCGCATGCTGCCGGTTTCTTCCGCCGAAGCGAAGTGCGTGGCTCGCGCTTCGCTGGCGTGTGGAAAGACCGGCGCGGTCGCCTTGGGAACGCGCTCCTGCAGCAGAAGTACGGCCGCCCGCAGCATGGGATCTGCCAGGAAGCGGCGCTGCATGGGCTTGTCGAGCAGCACGTGCGCCAGCGACAGCAGGCTCATGCCTTCGTGATGCGCCATGAACTGCCGCACGGTGACGCTATCCGCACCCGGCGGCAACCGCGAAGGAGTGTAATCGACCGCTTCGTAGAAGCCGTAGGCGCCTTGCTGGCCATCGGCCGCCAGGTGCTCGAGGTTGCGGCAGGCCGCCTCCGGCTCCACCATGAGCGCCAGCGCGCTCGCATAGGGCGCAATCACCAGGTCTTCGGCCAAGCCGCGTTTCAGCCCCATCCCGGGCACGCCAAACGCCCGGTATTGGTAGTCCTTGTGCTGATCGATGCTGTTGCAGCCCGACTCGGAGATTCCCCACGGCACGCCGCGCCGCCGGCCGTACTCGATTTGCCGGCGGACGGCCGCGTGATAGGTGCGGTCGAGCAGCGTGTTCTCATAGTTGGGCATGACAAGCAGCGGCATCAAGTACTCGAACATCGAGCCGCTCCAGCTCAAGAGCGCCGGCACGTTGCCCGCGCTCGTCAGTAGACGACCCAGCGCGAACCAATGCTCCTGACCGACATGGCCCTGCGCGATGACGATGAAGCTGGCCAGCCGCGCCTCGGAGGCCAGTAGATCATAGAAGCTTGCGTCCAGCCGCCGCTCGCTGACGTTGTAGCCCAGGGCGAACAATTCGCTCGGGGAGTCGTACAGCAAGCCGAAATCCATATCGGCCAGGTCGCGACACTGGGTGGCGACTTCCTCCAACAGTTGGATCCGAGCGCTGGCATGCTCCGTCGCCATGGCCAGCGCGGCGCTCAACTGCACGAGCCATTTTTTCGTCTCCGCGGGCGATTGTCGCAGCGTCGCTTCGATCAGCGGCAGCGCCGTGGATTGCACCTGGGCGACATCCCGCAGCGTGGCGGCGGTGTCCAGACGCGTGAGCGTTTCGCGCAACATGCTCAACCGCTCGCTCGTTTCGCCAGAGCCGAGATGCCAAATCCCTGCGGGAGGCGCAGGCAAGGAGAGCCAAGCCGCCAGGTGCAACAGGTCGGTGTGATGGTCGTTGCAGGACCGCTGATAAGCGCTCGCCCACCACGCGAGTTCCGCATCGCTCCCCGCAGCCACGGTCAGTTCGGCGGCGACCTCGGTCAGCCGCGATAGCAAGGCGCTGGCAGCGCCAAGAGCCGTGGGAGGTTGATCGAGCATTTCGATCTGGCGTTCGATCTTGCGCAACACGTCGGCGCCGACCAGTGGCCTCTCGGCGCCGCGGGCCACGTCCAGCAGCACGCGCAGCGTATCGCGCAAGCCGCCGAACATTCGCGGCGGCAAGACGCGCGCCTCGCTCAGTTCCGTGCAGCCGCTGCCGAGCACCAGCAGGCTTGCCGCCAGATTGCCGCTATCGACCATCGAAACGTAGCAGGGATGCAAAGGTGCGAGCGACCGCGTGTCGTACCAGTTGAAGAAGTGCCCCCGATAGCGCTCCATCCGCGACAGTGTGTCAAAGGTGCGCTGCGTGCGGGCCAGAAGCTGCGCGGCGGAGCAGTAGCCGAAATCGTAGGCCGCCATGTCGGCGAGCAACGCCATGCCGATGTTGGTCGGACTGGTGCGTGGCGCGACGACCAGGCCAGGATTCTGCTGGATGTTATCCGGCGGCAGCCAATTGCCTTCCGCCGTGACGAACTCCTCGAAGTACCGCCATGTCATTCGGGACAGTTTCCCGAGAAAGTGATGTTGGCTCTCGGAGAGTCGCAGCGCACGCCTGGGAATCGGCTGGCTGAGCCACCAGGCGACCAGCGGCGAAGCCATCCATGCGGCGATCCAAGGCCCCGCGAAGGGCAACACCTCGCGACCGTACAAGGCCAGGGCGAATAATGCCGAGGCCGCCAACACCGGCGCGACAGCCATCAAGCGGAACGTATCCCTCAGGTTGCCGTTGGTGCCTCGTTCCGAATCGCTCGCGGTTTTCCATTCCAGCAGCCGCCGTTTGGTCCATCCCATCCGCACCAGCGTGCGCGCGATCGCATCGGCGCTGACGTATGCCTCGTAAGGCAAGAAGACGAACGAGAGCGCGTTCTGGGCTAGCGGCCGCCTTAACGACTGCAGCGTCACGCGCAAATGTATGCCAAGAGGCAAATCCACCGGCTTGCGCAGCAGATCCGCCACAGCGGCCAGCAGCGTCGGTAGCAGGACCACGCTCGCTAAGAACAGCAGCGAGGCCGCCGCCATGGCCGGCGAGACGATCCAGGAGACCAACAGCACGAGCAGCATGGCCACCGGCGCCAGGCTGCGGCGCAGGTTGTCGAAGATCTTCCACCGCGACAAGCCAGAGATCGGGTTGCGGACGCGCTGGCCCGACCGCCCGCGTACCCACGGCAGCAGCCATGCGGCGATCTGCCAGTCGCCGCGCATCCAACGATGCCGACGGGCGATGTCGGCCGCGTAGCGCGCAGGATACTCTTCGTACAGCGTCACATCGCTGAGCAGTGCCGAACGGCAATACGCGCCCTCGATCAAGTCGTGGCTGAGGATCGCATTGTCGGGAAAGTCGCTGCAACGCTGCTCGAAGGAATCGACGTCGTAGATTCCCTTGCCGATGAACGATCCTTCGGAAAACAGATCCTGGTACACGTCGGATACGAGGCGCGTGTACGGATCGACGCCCGGATCCTCGGAACACAGTTGCACGAAACGTGACCGCTGCGCGGTGGGCAGGCTGACGCCGACCCGCGGCTGTAAAATGGTGTAGCCATCGACGACCTGGCCACGTTGTGGATCGAAGACAGGGCGATTGAGCGGATGCGCGAGCGTGCCTACCATCAGGCGCGCCGCGTCGCGCGGCAACTGCGTGTCGGTATCGAGCGTGATGACGTACCGCACGCCTGGCAGGATCGCGATTTCGCCGACGACTTCCGCGAAACGATCGTTCGCGCCCCGCAGCGTGGCGTTGAGATCCGCCAGCTTGCCGCGTTTGCGCTCGCAGCCCATCCAGACGGCCTCCTGTGCGTTCCATTGGCGCGGGCGGTGAAACAAATAAAAGATATCGGCGCGAACGTTCGCGTATTTCTCGTTCAATCGCTCGATGCCTTCGCGCGCCAGCCGCACCAGATCCTCGTCGCCGGGCAGCGTCTCGGCAGCCGCATCGACAAAGTCCGTCAACAAGGCAAAGTGCAGGCACGGGTCGGAATTGGCGAGATACCGCACTTCAAGCCCGTCCAGCAAATGCTCGATGCCGGCGGCGCTTGTGAGCATGGTGGGCACCGCCACCATGGTGCGATGCTCGGTAGGAATGCCGTGCTTAAAATCCATCCGCGGCAACGATTGCGGACTGAGCAATTGCGTCGCCAGCCAGTTGGCGAGCCCCAACCCTAAGTGCGAGGCGCAGACCAGCACCGGCACGGAAAGCAGCAGCACGGCCAGCCAGCCCGCCTCGTGCTGTTGCGACCATCGCAGAAAGAGCAGCGTGGCCGCCAGCGTTACGAGTCCGATGGCGGACAGGTAACACGTCAGCGGGAACTGCCGCCGTAGCTTGTCGAGCGCGACGGTCGGAGAGAGCCGCATGGCGGCCAGACGCTCCAGCAGTGGGCGGCCGCGATCGACCAGGTAATAACCCACGTGCGCCGCGCGTTCGTCGGGCTTTTCGCGGGCGTGATTCTCGGCCAATTGCACCGCCTGCCGCGCCACGTCGTACTCGGTAAGCTGGCTGCGGCGGGCGATGCCTTCGACCGCGTGACGGTAGCGGTCGCGCGTCGCAAAATCCATCTCCCGATAAATGCCCCAGGGATCGTCGGCCAGCGTCTGCTCGACCAGGCTGTGCTCGCCGACGAACCGGCGCCAATCGTTGGAGTTCAAGAACCGCAGGCTGTTGATGCTGTTGCCGATCGAAACCTGGTCGGCGGCCTGAGTTTGTCCTTCGCCGCGCACCAGTTGCTCGGTCGTCAGGCCTTGATCGGCCAGGCGATGCTCGAGCCAGCTATTGGCGAAGGCGAAGTTCGGATTCTGCCCCTGCAAATGGCGCGTCAACTCTGCCAAGAACGCGCCGGTAAGGGGCGGGTTGGCGCGGGCCATATCCGCCAGAACCAGGATCAAGTCCGTGGGACTCTGCTCCACGACGTTGACCATCCGCTCGGCCCAATCGCCGGCCAAATCGCGGTCACGCCGCGCGGAAGCGATCTGCACCGCGACGCGACGCAGATTCTCGATCAGCGCCAGCCTTAGCATCAGCGGCAGCGCCCACAACTCGCCTAGTTTGAGCGGCTCGACCGACTGATACGAGGCGATGAATCCGTTGAGGCTGGCGGCATCGACGCGCCCATCAACGTGCTCGATCAGTTCCAGGGCGATGCCGTAAGCGCGAGGAAAGCTGGCGGCCGGACCACTCGCCAGACGCGGCAGCTCGCGGCTGTAGGATGGTGGCAGCAGGCGCCGGATTGCCCGGATTTGTTCTTCGACCAGGTAGAAATTGTCGAGCAACCATTCGGCGGCCGGCTCGATACGGCGGTTTTGATTGGCGGCCGCCGTCACGAGATCGTAGGTCTCGATCAGCACCCGCTCGTTTTCGTCGAGCCGTGGCAATAGCTTGTCGCGGGCCCAACCCGTGGCCAATTGGTGCGACGCGGCGACCGCCTTCGCGTGCCGCTCGAGTTGTT
>Ga0315553_10002399_pt1 | contig 15047 bp, 6 predicted proteins | sample SalMarSW160140MG_FD_203099 | JGI IMG/M metagenome (GOLD analysis project Ga0315553, IMG submission 203099) | Salt marsh sediment microbial communities from the Plum Island Ecosystem LTER, Massachusetts, United States - Salt Marsh Sediment SW1601-40 ... | reverse complement strand
CCGGCCAAATCCAACTCTATACCAGTGATACCCTGTTGCGTTACGAAATTGTAAGTGGTGGTTTTAATATCGGACGGCTGAGGATTGTTTCATACGATCCCTCCTCAGTTCTAGAGGTGTCTCCGGATATGGTCCGGATCTTTCCAAATCCAGCCACGGATTTGGTTACCGTTGCAAGCCCTGAAGTAATTCACAAGCTTGAAATCATTACCCTTTCAGGAGAACTCGTTGTGATGTTGTCCGTTGATGATTATTCTTCTTCATTCAGTGTAAACGGATTGAAACCAGGTGTATATGCTTTACGGATCACCACAAAAGGTGAAAAGTACATCATAAGAAAAATTATTAAATTGTAAAACCCTTTGCAATTTGATTTGACTCAAATTGCAAAGGGTTTTAATGAGTGCCATGAATTTTGAAAACAGTTATTGATATTATTGGAGAACGACTTTCCAAGTCGTTCAGCGACTCAGAGAGTCGCTCTCCAGTTGATAAACTTTATATCGTTTAAGTAAAATATATACTAGTTTTCAATTAGTTGTAATAATAAAAGGACTATGAAAAACAAAACAATTCTGTTGCTTTTTTTTCTGCTCTTCATTATTGTTGGGTGTACGCAGGAAAAAGAGCTTGTCTGGAGTGATGAGTTTGATTATACCGGTCTGCCCGATACAACAAAATGGAACTATGCTGTCGGCGGTCATGGCTGGGGTAACCAGGAGCTCCAGTATTATACAGCGTACAGGCAGGAGAATGCACGGGTCGAAGGAGGGAACCTGATTATTGAGGCACGACTGGAAAAAACGGAAGGAATGGATTATTCATCAGCCCGGCTTACCACCAAAAACAAAGGGGACTGGACTTATGGCCGCGTTGAAGTCCGTGCAAAGATACCCTCCGGAACCGGTGTCTGGCCTGCAATCTGGATGCTATATACTGACCGTACATATGGCGGGTGGCCGGAAAGCGGAGAAATTGATATTATGGAATACGTTGGATATCAGCCCGATACGATTCACGGGACCATTCATACCGGTGCCTATAATCATACCAAAAATACCCAGAGGGGCGGGCAAATCCAGGTAGCAACTGCGGAAGAGGATTTTCATATCTATGCTGTGGATTGGCAGGAAGAGCGGATTGATTTCTTCGTGGACGATAACCTCTATTTTACTTTTGATAAAGAGTCGGACGACCCTGCTGTCTGGCCATTTAACCACAATTTCCACCTGATCATGAACATCGCTGTGGGAGGTACATGGGGAGGACAACAAGGTGTGGACAGTACCATATTCCCCCAGCAGCTGGTTGTTGATTATGTCAGGGTATACCAGTAGACCGGTTGACTATTTTTTTAACCTAAAATAAAGATTAAAATCATGAAAGCTTTAAGATCAAAGATTGTTCCTTTTTTCATTGCCACCTTTGCAGTGGCCCTCTTTCTAACCACCTGTGAATCAGCCGTAAAAATCGACGATGCGGAAAAAGAGATTGCTCGAAAGGTCGATTCGGTACTATCGTTGATGACCCTGGAAGAGAAAGTGGGTCAGCTCATGCAATACTCGGGATTCGGTGAGTTCACCGGGCCGGTTTCTGCTGACCACAATTATATGGAGCCCCTGAAGGAAGGGAAGATTGGCTCCATGCTGAATGCAAATGGAGCGGAATACACCCGGAAACTACAGCAAATAGCTGTTGAGGAGACCCGCCTGGGGATACCGTTGATTTTCGGATACGATGTCATCCACGGATACAGGACCATTTTCCCAATACCACTGGCAGAAACAGCATCCTGGGATCTGGATCTGATCGAAACTTCCGCACATGTGGCAGCTACCGAGGCAGCTGCTGCCGGTCAGCACTGGACCTTTGCACCTATGGTTGATATAGCCAGGGATCCAAGGTGGGGAAGGATCATGGAAGGAGCGGGTGAAGATCCTTACCTGGGCAGCCTGGTTGCAGCTGCAAGGGTAAAAGGATTCCAGGGCGACGACCTGGCAGCCCCCAATACCATCGCTGCCTGTGCCAAACATTTTGCAGCCTACGGAGCTACTATGGCAGGAAAGGATTACAATACGGTGGATATATCCAACCGGACCCTGCACGAAATATATCTTCCACCCTTTAAGGCTGCAGTGGATGCCGGAGTGGAAACCTTCATGAGTGCATTCAATGAGATCAATGGAATCCCGGCAACCGCTAACCGGTATATCCTGAATGACCTGTTAAAAGAAGAATGGCAATTCAAGGGATTCATCGTGTCTGACTGGTCCTCCATCCGTGAACTGATTCCCCACGGCATTGCAGCCAATGATTACGAAGCCGGTAACCTGGGGATGAATGCAGGTGTGGATATGGATATGATGGGAATGATCTATGACCCGCAACTCTTCCAGTTACTGGAGGATGGCAAAGTTACTCAATTGCAGGTGGATGATGCCGTGCGCAGGATATTGAGGGTGAAATTCAAGCTCGGATTGTTTGACGATCCCTACCGGTATTGTGATGAAGAGCGGGAGAAAGAGGTAATCATGAGTGAAGAGCACCTGGAGATTTCCCGTGATGCAGCGAGAAAATCGATCGTGCTGTTGAAAAATGAAAACAACCTTCTTCCCCTGGATCCGCAAAAGATAAATACAATAGCCCTGGTGGGTCCTATGGGGGATACCCGGTTTGACCTGATCGGTGAATGGTCGGCAAGGGGAAATCCGGAAGAAGCAATCTCGCTGCTTGAAGGATTAACCAGGAGCCTGGAAGGAAAAGCGAAGATCCTTCATGCCAAAGGGTGCGAGATAAGCGGTGAGGACAAAAGCGGTTTTTCAGAAGCCATCCGTGCAGCCAGTGCTGCCGATGTTGTTGTTGCTGCTGTCGGTGAATCCCGGATGATGTCAGGGGAAGCATTGTGCCGCAGTGATATCGGACTTCCGGGTGTTCAGAAAGAATTTCTGATGGAGCTGCAAAAAACCGGGAAACCCATAGTTGTTGTGTTGATGAACGGCAGGCCATTGGGCATACCCTGGGTGAAAGGGAATGTGCCTGCTATCCTGGAAACATGGTTCCTTGGCACACAGGCAGGACCTGCTATTGCCGATGTCCTGCTCGGTATGTACAATCCTTCCGGGAAATTACCGGTTACCTTTCCCGTATCGGTTGGTCAGGTTCCTATTTTCTACAGCTATAAAAACACGGGCCGTCCTCCGGTCCCTGGGATCCGCTGGAATTCGAAATACCTGGATATTCCGGTTGAACCACTTTTCCCCTTCGGATACGGTTTGAGCTACACTACCTTTGAATACTCTGAAATAACGCTGAGTGATACAATACTCTTACCCGGTAGTGAATTAACAGCTGAGGTAACTGTAAAGAACACAGGAGTCAGGGATGGTGAAGAGATCATTCAACTCTACATCAGGGACCTGGTCGGTAGCGTTACGCGACCAGTTCTGGAGCTGAAAGGATTCAGAAAAGAGAACATACCGGCAGGGGAATCCGTCACGGTCCGGTTTACGCTTACAGAAGAGGATCTTAAATTTTATGATATCAACATGGATTTTACTGCCGAACCCGGAACTTTCGAGCTCTTTATCGGACCCAATTCGGCAGAGCTGAAAAAGGCAACATTTGCGTTTATGGAATAATGAGAAAAGAAATCCCCCTTGATCCCCCTTTTAAAGGGGAAGAACGAAAGGGAGAAATGGGATCATGGATCGTTGCGGGTTATTTGTTAGAAAGATTTAGTATGGTAAAGCGACAAAACAAGGGACGTAATGAAAATCATCATGCCGATGTAGAGACGCCATGCATGGCGTCTCTACGTCATTGCATAAATTTCCTATGCAAAATCTTCAGGTTACATGCATTGGGTTTTTGCATCCTGTTTGTATCTGTTGTTCCCGCCTTTTCCCAGCAAAATGAGGTTGACCACTGGGAGACCGTTATCTATGATTATGAAGAGTGGAGGTACCTGGTAGGTACGTATGAACCGGATAGTGACTGGAGAACCCTCTCTTTCGATGATTTGTCCTGGTCACTTGGGCCCGGTGGAATAGGATATGGAGACGATGACGACCGGACAGATATCTCACAGGAACCCGGCTTTGAAAAACCTCTGTCGCTCTACCTGAGGAAGAAATTCACGATCTACGATACTTCTGTTATCCTGCTCACTGTACTGAATATCGACTTCGATGATGCATTTGTTGCCTATATCAATAATGTGGAGGTCGCCAGGGTGGGTGTCGGAGCTGTCGGAGACCATCCCGCCTATAACCAGCCGGCATATGAGCTTCACGAAGCAACCATGTACCAGGGTCAGGATCCGGAATATTTTATGATCAGCAAAGAAATGATGAACGATTGCCTGGTGGAGGGTGAGAATATACTGGCAATCCAGGTTCACAACTACAACAACACCTCCTCCGATATGTCATCCATTACCTTTCTTTCTGTCGGATTAAGTGACGGGTCTTCCTATTATTCACCTGTCCCTGGCTGGTTCAACCCACCGGAAGTTTTTACTTCTTCAAACCTTCCCATCGTTGTGATCAATACCCATGGCCTTCCAATCGTTAATGAACCACGTGTTTTTGTGGATATGGGAATTATTGATAATGGTCCGGGACAGCGGAATAACATCATGGATCTGTACAATGGATACAATGGAAAGATCAATATCGAACTACGGGGATCATCCACACTGGGTTTCCCCAAAAAATCCTACCTGTTTGAAACCCAGGATTCATTTGGTCTGAACAACAACGTTTCACTGCTTGGGATGCCGGCAGAAAACGATTGGATCCTTTATGCCCCTTACTCGGATAAAAGCCTCATCCGGAATGTGGTAACCTACGATTTGGGAAACAGGATGGGAAGCTGGGCTCCCCGCTGCCGGTTTTGCGAGTTGATCGTAAATGGGGATTACAGGGGAGTTTATGTGCTGATGGAAAAGATCAAACGGGATGATAACAGGCTGGACATAGCAACCCTGCTGGAAACCGATATTTCGGGAAATGAGCTGACCGGAGGATACATCATCCGGATTGATAAAACGGACCAACCCGATATCGTTGGATGGACATCCTACCCCAATCCTGCACCTACTTACCCGGATTATACACCGCTCTTTTTTCAATATTACTATCCAAAACCGGAAGACCTGAGACCTCAGCAGGCAGCCTATATCCAGGCTTTTGTTCTGCAGCTCGAGAGTACGCTCAGCAGCACATGGTTTACCGATCCGCTTAACGGGTACCGAAAGTATATTGATGCCGGGTCCCTTATCGATCACTTCATCATGCGCGAACTGTCAAAGGAGATTGACAGCTACCGGTTCAGCACATTCATGTACAAAGAGAAGGATAGTGACGGTGGGCGCCTGTACCTTGGACCCATCTGGGACTTTAACCTGGGGTACGGGAACGTAAATTATGGTGATGCGGAGAGAGCCTGGGCAACCGACGGATGGATCTACGATAAATGGAGCAGGATTTACTGGTGGAAACGGATGTTTGAGGATCCGCTGGTGATCAACCGCCTGAAATGCCGGTGGGAAGAGCTCAGACAGGGACCTTTTCATGCCGATTCGGTTACCGCTTTAATCGATTCACTGGTGGTTAGCCTCCAGGAAGGCCAGGTGCGTAATTTTAACAAGTGGAATATCCTGGGAACCTATGTCTGGCCTAACTACTTCATCGGAGACACCTGGGAAGAGGAAATTACCTTTTTTACCAACTGGATCACCGCACGGTTGGCCTGGATGGACGCAAACATGCTGGGGAATTGTAACCCCACAGGTGTGGATGGTATCTATAACCTGGCTGAAATCGATGTCTATCCGAATCCGTTTGACAGGGAGGTCCGCTTTAGCATTAACACACCGAAATCCGGAAGGATCAGGGTCAGGATCTATAATGTGCTGGGTGAAGAGGTGAAGGTGCTGAGCCATACCTCAGATCCTGCAGGGCAAACGGAAATTATTTGGAACCCTGCTGAAGATCCCGGCGGGATCCTGCCGGCAGGTATCTATCTCTACACCATCGAACTGAATGACCATACCATCGGCTCCGGAAAGGTTGTGAAACAATGATGGAAGTTAATGAGACTTGTTTTTCACAAACTTGTGCAGTGAAAAACATTAGTCGAATTAATCCCGCAGAAAGCGGGATTAATGGTTATTTGTATTGTTTGTGTAGGTCGACTCTCCCGAGTCGTTTCCGATCCGCCGCGGATCTGTCTATTAAATTCAGCCGATTACCCGGGACTATTTATTATTTGATCCCTCGTCGCCCGATTCAAAATCGGGCGACGAGTAATGGGAAGCTCTGCAGTTTTTGAGCGCCGTAGGTGCGGCATGTTTTTAGAAAGAATCGGAAGCAATGAATCCTGGTCCAACTACAACGATCTTCAGTGGGAAATCCTTCCATGGACCGAAACGCACCAGGCGATCCAATAATGCGACGCAAGACGAACAACGAAAACCGAAACAGGCCCTGTGAAATAAAAACAAAGCTTCTCCTGTCAAGCAATATTTCACAGGGCAGGCATCGTAACCGTAATACGACAACCGCTTTTTTAGTGATGCCCCCCAAATCCCTCAACTGCCTTTTCCCCGGCTGTAATCCGGATCGGTAAAATATTTTCCTTCGGTGGTAATGGGCAGGTTGCATACGGTGTAAATGCACAGGGTGGGTTGTATGCCCGGTTAAAATCTATGGTGTAATTTCCCTCCTCATCCGGTGGATCAACGGTCAGAAAACGACCTCCACCATATGTCTCCAGCCCTGAGGTTTCATCACCAAACACCAGGAATAAGTGATCGGGATCCCCCATGGGATAGAGGGTTAGTTCTTCTTCTCCGATGCGAAATAGTAACAAACCGGGGACCGGAGATTCCTCAACCGTTCCAATGACATTGGGGACTTTGATGGTTATGGGTTGTATAAATGGTTTAAAGGTTGCTGTCGTTTTCCAGGCCAGATCTGGTGGAAAACAGGAAATGCTATCCAATTTCCCGATATTGGGGTGGTTGTAATCACGCAAACGAATTCCGTATTTGTCCCCCCGTTTAATGATAAACCAGGCCAGTGAATCCAGGGTTAGCACTGTCGGATCTCCTGAAACATCGGTTAACAGATCCATCTCATGAATGAGTTCCCTTTCATGTGTTACTTTGACAGCTTCATTACCAATGAACCTGATCCTGTCCTCTTTTAGGATGACCACCCCAATATTTGCAGGAGCCACCGAAGGGAAAATGATATTGTTTGATGAGTCACTTCCGAAACGGTTTTCCCCCTCTTCCAACCAGAACAGACCGGCAAGGTTTAACCATCCTTCGGGTCCTTTGAGCGAACGAATTCTGTTGTTTTTCCACTCATTGTATGAGGTAAGATATTCTTCCAATGGGAGATCGCTCTTCCCCGACGAGCAGGAAATTGTAACGAGCAAAATGGGAAAAATTATCAACACCATCACCCATAAATGGGCAAACCGATACTCAGTTTTCATAGTCACTTTATTTGCCGTTAAGATACCAACTTTATTCAGTAAACGCATATTTTCCCTATTGGGAGAAATGGCTGTCAGACCGGGTGTCATGGTACCGTCTGATCCATTTCGGATCTGACGGATGGGGCTTAGGGGTTAAGAGTCCCAGAGGGACTTACAGGCAATAGACAGCCACTTCAGTGGCTGGGACTGGCAGATAACAGTAGAACGTCCCGGAGGGACTGAAAGAGAAACATCCCAATCGGTCAGACGGGGTGATCTTCTCGTACCACGACTAAGTGCAGGCTTGTGAAGTAGCAAGATCGTGGTACGAGTTAATGAATTATTCAACCCCTTCTGGGTTGGTTAAAAGACCATTAGAGGGGGTGTATCAAAAGTCCAGAAAATCGTCATTCTGTCCGCCATCGGCGGATCAGAATCTTAATCTATTGTTAATCAGAATTATGAGATCCTGAAACAAGTTCAGGATGACTGAAAAATCGACTTTTGATACACCCCCTTATTCATTGTTCAATCCCTCCAGGATTTAATCCTCCTTCTCCGTCAGCCGGCGGATTATTCGCTCCCGCAATCCTATCGCACCACCTGCTCATGAGGTTTTCCTGCCTGCGGCAGGCAGGCGCAAACGTTGTTTGCTCAAACGTTCGGCGGACTAGATGCGTGGTTTAATTCCCTGCAGCTTGCTGCGGAAATTAGAGTCCAGAGCTTGTTCGGGGTTTGATACCAATTTGATCGGTTCTGAGTGCCGGTGTAATGAACATTTTTGTTATCCTGATCCGAAATTGGTGGAGCAGGATAACAAAAATTGGTACAAAAATTGCATAATAAATAAATCAGGAGACTGATAAGATCGAATTGAATGTTAACGGTTTAAAATGTTAATTTATGTCAATCAAAAGTATCTGCAAAAGATTTCCTGCCAGAATCCTTTTGATGTTTTGGATTGTCATAATGCTCTCACCAGGTATTCTATTGGCGCAGGATTTTGGAAGGAATAAACCAGCGTATAAGCTGTTTGATTACAAGGTGTATGAAACACCTCATTTTGAAATTTACCATTATATTGAAAATGATTCATTGTTGGATGAATTTGCGCGGAGAAGCGAGGAGTGGTACCGGATGCACTTACGGGTATTGAAGGACACCATTGAGGAGAAGAATCCCATTATTTTCTACGCAAATCATTCCGATTTTCAGGAAACGTCAGCCATCTCCAGCACAGTAAGTGTTGGAACAGGTGGCGTTACGGAAGCGTTAAAGAGAAGGGTGATATTACCCGTTGCTGCCACCAATGCGCAAACCGACCACGTTCTTGGACATGAATTGGTACATGCCTTCCAGTACAATATGATTATCGATAATGATTCAACCAACCTGAATAGTCTGAATAACCTGCCGTTGTGGATGGTTGAAGGTATGGCTGAATACCTGTCCATCGGCAGCGTGGATCCGAATACAGCGATGTGGATGCGTGATGCAATATTGAATGATGACTTCCCTACACTCAAACAGCTTTCTCAAAATTACAAGTACTTTCCTTACCGGTGGGGACAGGCATTCTGGTCAATAGTAGCCAAGGCGTGGGGAGAAGAGGTAATGGCTCCCATCTTTTTGGAAACAGCAAAACACGGGTATGAGTATGCCATAAAAAAGTACCTTAATATGGATGCTGAAACTTTTTCAGCATTGTGGAAAACGTCAACTGAAAATTACTACCGCAACTTTTTCAGGGATTCGATCGATCTTCTTGCGGGTGAGAAGATCCTCTTTGCCGGGAATGCAGGTGATATGAACCTTTCACCCTCGCTCAGTCCAGATGGAAAACAGGTCGTGTTTCTTTCCGAAAGAGAGGTGATCTCACTGGATCTTTTTCTTGCTGATGTTGAGACGGGAGAGATCATCAGGAAACTGACAAAGGATGTGCATTCACATGAGGTGGATGCACTGAATTACATCGAATCTGCCGGTACATGGTCACCGGATGGTTCCCGTTTTGCATTCAGTGTTTTTGAGAAAGGTGAAAACCAACTGGTTATTCTGAATACCAGGAATGGAAAAATACTGGATCAAATCCCCATTCCGGGTGTACCTGCATTCAATCATCCTTCCTGGTCCCCAGGTGGTGAAAGCATCGTTGTTGCCGGAATAGTCAACGGAGAGCGTGATCTATACCGATATTATCTCGGATCAGGAACAGTTGAACAAATAACCAATGACCGGTTTTCCTATATCCATCCTGCCTGGTCGCCGGATGGGAGATACCTGGTGGTCTCTACCGATAAACGCGAAGAGGAGACACCCTATGCCAATTTAAATTTCAACCTGGGGCTGATCGACCTGGAAAATCAACACCGGATAGAGATTCTTCCCGTCTTTCCTGGTGCAAAGAACTTAAATCCACTCTTTTCTGCTGATGGAAAAAAGATCTATTTCCTCTCCGATTGTGATGGATTCAGGAATCTCTATCTCTATGAACTGGAGACAGGTGATGTCTACAGGCTGACCGATTACCTTACGGGTATTTCCGGAATTACCAACTACTCCCCGGCGATCAGTATAGCCCGGGAAAGTGATGAAATTGCCTATTCCTATTATTTCAACGGGAAATACAGTATCTATAAAGCAAATCTGTCTGATTTTGAAATGGTTAAGGTTTCACCGGATCGGCTGGATTTACGTGCCGGAACCCTACCTCCGGCAATTGAAGTTCGCCAGAACCTGGTGGATGCTAATCTGAAAGACAGGGAAAGTTACGGAATTAAGGATCCGGAATCGTTTGTTGAGAAGGAGTATAAACCCAAATTCAAACTGGATTACATATCCAATGTCTCTGTAGGAGCAGCTATCAATTCCAACCGTATGGGAACAGGTATGGCCGGAAGTGTATTCGCCATCTTTGGTGATATGGTGGGTAACAATCAGATGTATGTATCGCTGGCTATCAACGGTGAGATCTATGATTTTGGCGGACAGGTTGCCTACATGAACCAGAAACGGCGGCTGAACTGGGGAGGCTCAGTCTCCCATATCCCATACCAGTATGTCACTGCCGGTATTCAATATAACGATACCCTTCCCGTTGATGACGGATATTATCTGGTTGATAAAATAGTAATGGACCAGATCAGGCTGTTTGAAGACCGGATCGCAGCGTTTGCTTACCTTCCGTTTTCTACGACCAGAAGAATGGAATTTGGAGCATCCCATGCCTGGTATTATTATCGCATCGACCGGTGGGAAACCATTTACGATTCATATACGGGTTATTACATGGGACAAAAGAGAAAAAAACTGGATGCCCCCGATGGGTTCAATATGCAGCGACTCGATCTTGCCTATGTAACAGACAACTCTATCTTTGGATTTGCCTCTCCTTTATCGGGTCACCGGAGCCGGTTCCAGGTGGAGAAGTATTTCGGTGAGTTTGGTTATTTTACCACTTACCTTGATTTTAGAAAGTATTTTCGGATCAAACCCCTAACACTGGCAACCCGGGTGCTTCAGTACGGAAGATACGGCCGGGGTGCTGAGGAAGGGATGATGAATCCGCTATACCTGGGATATCCCTGGTTCATCAGGGGGTATGATAACAACAGCCTGTATGAAAATATGTCGATTGAGGAGATGAACTATGTGGCTAACCAATTGTATGGTAGCCAGATGGTTCTCGGAAATGTCGAACTCAGAATTCCGGTAACGGGACCTAAACGAATGGCGCCCATCAAATTGAACTCCATCATGTCAGAATTGTCGCTCTTCCTGGATGCCGGTTTGGCCTGGTTCTCGGATAATGATCTCTCCCTTACGTATGACATCAATAAACCCTTAACCAAGATTCCGGTATACAGTATTGGTGCATCCCTGCGTGTTAACTTGTTTGGTGCTATTGTTATTGAACCCTACTATGCATGGCCCTTCCAGGGAAATGGCTTCTCTACAGGTTCATTCGGGATCAACTTTATCCCGGGATGGTAGTTGGTTCGTTAGTCGTCCTGCAGTTACGAAACCGGTGTCGTAGAGCGTTATTCGTTATTCGTCAGAAAAAAACAGAAATTGATAAAACAGACCATACAAGGGAATGTATTTAAAATCAATATACCGACGTAGAGACGTTGCCAACCTTCGCTAAAGCTACTGCTGCCAGAACATGCAACGTCTCTACATTTGTGTAACCCGAATAACGACATTCCATTCAACGTCTCTTCATTTGCGAATCCCGAATTATTTTCTGACCTTCAACAGGAAAGATATCCTCCATTATATTATTTCTAATACATGATACAATCATGATAAAATCTGGATTTGTAAAAGGGAATAAATCTCTAATCCCACTTCTGTTGGCATTATTCTTATCTCTCTCAACATCTGACCTGCTTTTATCCCAAACCATCACAACCGGCACCCTGATCCGGGAGATGGTTGACCTGAGATCACTGGTTGAATATCCCGATCCGGCTTATCGGTCAGTTCAGTTTTCATCCTATGACCGGAGAAGCGTTCATCCAGATAAACCCGACTGGTTCGCCAATTCGGATGGGTTCGGACAGGAACCGATCCCGGGATTTATCGAGGTACTCCGGGAACCTGATGACAATGGGATAGGGGAGTACCTGATGTGCGATATCAAAGGACCGGGAGCCATTGTCCGGCTCTGGACAGCAGCCATCAATGGTGATATCCGGCTTTACCTGGATGATGTGTCAAAACCGTTTTATGAAGGTCCTGCACAACCTTTTTTCCTGGAAACCTATAAAACAATTGCTCCGGATTATCCATCCGAAATATTTAACGGATCGTTCTCGCAGAATATGGCGGGCTATTACCCTGTTACTTTTGCAAAAAGATGCAGAATAGAGTGGATCGGAGATCTGAATAGACTTCACTTCTACCACATCGGTGTGCGGGTATATGATCAGAAAGCGGTGGTAAAAACGTTTTCTGTCAACGACCTCAACCTGTATAAGGAAGATATCATGGAGGTGGCAAACCTGCTGAAGGACCCGGTAACTCACTGGACTTTCCCGAAGGGATCACTATGTGATAGTCCGGAACACCGGTCAACCGATATTACTATTGAAATTCCGGCAGGAGAGGAGAGAGAACTCCTTAAACTCAAAGGGGAAGGAGCCATTGAATGCCTCACACTACAACTTTCAGCCGGTGATCTGAATAACGCCTTAAGGCAAACGGTGATGAACATATCTTTTGATGGTTCTCCCTGGGGAGAGGTGCAATCACCCGTTGGAGATTTCTTCGGTGCTGCACCCGGAATTAACCCATACCAGTCCCTCCCGTTTAGCGTTATGACCGATGGGACAATGATCTGCCGGTTCGTGATGCCTTACCATGATTCCGTGAGATTATCCCTTAAAAATACCGGAGAACAACCTGTTTTTGTTTCAGGCAATGTGTTGAATGGCAAGTATGGATGGATTGAGGGAAAGTCGATGCATTTCCGCGCCCGCTGGAGAGTGGATCATAACCTGTTTTCTTCAAACGAAAAACCGTATGATATCCCTTACCTGGTTGCCCACGGTAAAGGGATTATTGTTGGTGCAGTGGCAATGATCATGAACCCAACACCCGTTCCATCCTCATGGGGAAACTGGTGGGGTGAGGGAGATGAAAAAATTTTCGTGGATGAGAATGATTTTCCATCATTTTTTGGCACCGGTTCAGAAGACTACTTCAATTATGCCTGGTCTTCAAGCGAGATATTTGCACATGGATATTGCGGTCAGCCACGAAATGACGGACCTGCAAACCGGGGCTTCGTAACGAACTACAGGTACCACATCCTGGATCCCATCCCCTTTGCCAGTAATGTAGCTTTTTATATGGAATTGTTGAGCCATGGACCTGTTGCCGGTTTTTCCTACGGCAGGATCATTTACCATTATGGATTGCCGGGAATGATAGATGATCATATTCCTCTATCAGACAGTGATGTAAAACTACCACAGCTGCCCAAAAACTGGATGCCTGTACGCCGGTATTTTTGTGCCAATGCAGATTTTTATCAGGCAGAAGATATCGCCAGGGAAGGCCAGGAGTTTGAATTGAAAGAGCAGGATATCTGGGCCGGTGGTAAAATCCTGGTCTGGAAGGGAGCATCGATCTCCTTTACCTTACCAGTCACAGAAGAGGGAGAATATGTTATCGTGTTTACCGCTCGTCGGGCACCCGGTGCCGGATCCTTTGAATCGGAAATAAATGGACAGAAACTGAATTTCGGAGAGGAGACCCTGATCGAGCTCTCTGTTCCATACCGAACCCTCGCAAGGAATTTTGTCGCTGCACCGGTAACACTGACAGCAGGTGAGCAAATATTGACCCTGATAAACAAAAGCGATCCCCAAAAACCGATCGGGATCGATTTTATCTGGATCATGCGGCGATGAAAGAGGTTATAAGTTAATGGTTAAAAGTTATAAGTAAATGAGACTATAATTTCAGGAGTAATCTACGAACGGAAATTATTAAGTCGAATTTATCCCGCTGAAAGCCTGTCTACCGACAGACAGGCGGGGTTAATGGTTATAAGGATATGGAATCCGGGTTACGGTTATTTTGAAAAAAAGCCTTTAGGTGTGGAATTGAATCACTCAAATGTCAAATTCATTGTGTGAACACGAAAAACATTAGGTCCAACTACTAAATAAATCAGTGGGAAAACGTTGAATGGACTGCAGGGCACCAGGCATCTCAGAGCATATAGGCAGACGAAAACCGAATACCGAAACCTACTATCCGCAATCCGAAATCCGCAATCAATACTCCTATTCTTTCTTCTCAGCGTCATACTTCTCCTTATATTTCAGGTACAGTTGCTTGTGCTTGTTATCCAGGTCGATTTTTCTGCCGGAAATGAAAGCCAGTTCAACCTGGTTGGTCCGGATGTCCAGTATATCGCCGTCAGAAACCACAAGCGTGGCGCTTTTCCCTTCTTCAAGTGTACCATACTGATCGTCAATTCCCAGGATCTTTGCATTGTTGAGCGTAATACACTGCAATGCTTCCTCTTTGGTCAGGCCATACGCGGCAGCATTACCGGCAACAAATGGCAGGTTCATGGAACCGGTTGCTCCCGGATATAAGATCCCTGTAAGGATCCCTTCTTTCATAAACAGAGCGGGTAGCTTGAAGGGTTCATGTACATCATAATCCTTTCGTTTTGCCATGCGGTGTATGTGTGCCACGATCACCGGGATATGGTTTTCCTTTAAAAAGTCCTTTACCAACCAGGCATCCTCATCTCCTCCTGCGAGGACAATGTGCTGAACACCATGTTTTTTGGCGAACTGAATACTTTCCACGATCTCTTTTACAAAACCGGCTTCAATGAATAGTCGTTTGCTCCCGTCAAACAATCCTTTCATTGACTCCAGTTTCAGGTTGATCTGTTCTGGGTTATCCTTTTCATAATAACTCCGGGCATCCGTAAACAGTTTCTCCAGTTCAAGCACTTGGGTGGAATAGTTGGGATCGGCTGTTGTTGAAGCGGATGATCCGTATCCCCTGCGCCTGTACATGGTTGGCCA
>Ga0315553_10002391_pt1 | contig 15076 bp, 15 predicted proteins | sample SalMarSW160140MG_FD_203099 | JGI IMG/M metagenome (GOLD analysis project Ga0315553, IMG submission 203099) | Salt marsh sediment microbial communities from the Plum Island Ecosystem LTER, Massachusetts, United States - Salt Marsh Sediment SW1601-40 ... | reverse complement strand
TCCGGAATATCCAGCATAAAGCGGATTTGGGTATAATTCCCGGCAGGTAATGTCAACTCACCTAACAGAGTGGAATTTCCCCCGGTTAGTTCCAATAAGTCATATGTTTGAGGACCTACAAATTCCTCAAATGTGCTCCATTCACCATCTCGATGATACTGGATTTCATTAATGGTGATATACACACCGGTAACATTCTCAGTGTCCAGCGGTGCATCACAAAGATAGAGCTTTAAGGTACCTGTTTCCAGTGGCTGTTCTCCGGGAATTCCGGGAATACCGTAAATTATTCCTAACGCAGCAAGCACCGATAAACCAACCACTGCTGCTGCAACAATAATCCTTGCCATATTAAACCTCCTTATGTACGGTATTGGCTTTACCTGATTATCATAACGAGACCACGGCCATTTTGTTACAGCCTGCCTGCCATGAATCTGGTCCATAAGCCAGACTCGAGCCTTTACCTTGAAGGAGGGTGAGGGCTTGACATCCGGAGGCTCTCGAATTTCAAGTGCAATCCTCAGCAGCGGCTCCAGTTGTTCACGCATAGATGGATACCTGTCCAGGCAATCCTCGATGCTGGACCTGCCCGCCTTGATGTCATCAATACACCGGACAAGAATGTCCTCAAACTTTTCCAAATCCGTTTCCTCTCCTTTTACGAATTTCAAGAGCAGTCCTCAGTAGCGGTTCCAGTTGCTCACGCACAGACGGATACCTGTCCAGGCAATCCTCGACGTTAGACTTGCCTGCCTCGATTTCTTTGACATGCTTGACGAATTTATCTTTAGATTTCCTCAACACTGTCCCCCCTCCTTTTCCAGGATATTACGGAGTTTGACCAGTGCTCGGTGCAGGATGACCCTGATATTTCCTTCTTTCTTCTCCAAAAGAGAGGCTATTTCAGCGAACTCGAAACCTTCTATGAACCGCAGGATGACCACCTGCTGCTCGTCACTGCCCAGCTGTAAAATCGCTTTCCGCAAACGCTGCCGCTCAAGACTGGCTTCGGCTGTTCGCTCCGGGCCCGGTGCTGAATCGTCAGCCAGGACTTCGGCTTCTAGATATGCCCTGTCTTTCCTAGTCCGGTAGAAATCTATCACCAGATTGTGGCTGATAGTCATCAGCCAGGCAACAAATGGACTCGCCATTTTTCTATATTTGCCAATTGCTTGCCAGGCTTTGAGGAAGACTTGCTGGGAAAGGTCCTCGGCATCCGCTTCATTGCCTACCCGGTAATAGATATGCCTATATACCCTGTCGACATGCATGTCGTATAGCCTCCCGAAAGCCTCGGTATCATGACCAATGGCTCTTTGAACCAACATAGCTTCATCTGATGTTTGTCCTTCAAAACGGTTCTGGTTCACCCATTTACCTCTTCTAACGAATTAGTCGCTGAAATGTTACAAAAACCTTGCTATCCAAGGGTTGTTTGTCAAGAATCTGTAGGTAACTGTACTATGCCACCGAGAGCACAATCAAGTTTGAAGTTGTCGAATTATATATTATGGATGATTGTTCGGTCGAGATTATTTGCGAAAGCTTGGACAAGCCACGACTGAAGACATCACTTCACTTTATTCCGATGCCTATCGTATATCATATCCTTGATAATGCCTTTAGCCACAATCTGTTTAATAACGGACAGATTACGAATTAGCATGAAAACGTCGATTACTAAGGCATAGCGTACCATAGCCAGCGAGCCTTCCAATAACCAGAGAAACAGAGGCAGCAGGCCGAATCCGATGAGTATAGCCGCTCCGAATTTACGGGTGGTAAAGAACGGAATAGCTACTACTACCAGAGTAAGCGGCATTGCCTCAGGGGCCAGCACGAGAAAGATTCCTATAATGGTGGCTGAACCTCGGCCACCTCTGAAACGTGCGAACACTGGGAAATTATGTCCCACCAGGGCCGCAAAACCAGCTCCAAAAACCCAGAGTTCCGGAATATCTAGAGCCTGGGCAACGAGTATAGCGCCCGCCCCTTTCGCGATATCGATGAGACCGACAAAAACGCCTTCACGAGCACCGATTTCGCGCATAACATTAGCGCCGCCCATGTTGTGTGAACCGACGGTCCGAATGTCTATGCCTTTCTTTATGCGAGATATAATGTAGGCCGTAGGAATGGAGCCCAAAAGATACCCGATTATTATGCTCAGAATACTTGGGGGCATGTCCTTATCCTGTTAGGTGGTGGATTGCCTGTCTCCAAGCACGCTAACAACAATGAGCCCGGGACCTGTATGCGTACCGATAACAGGGCTTGTGCGTGAGAGGTAAATAGGAACCTGAGGATACTTTGAGTAGAACCTCTGGACCAACCTGTTGGCTTCATCTGAGTCACTGGCATACTCTACAGCTAATCCTTCAACTTTGCCGAAGCTTGTGACAAAGTTGTACAGGTAGTCTATCGCTTTAGCTCGGGAGCGTTCCCGAGCACAGGGATACACCTCACCATCCTTCATGCCGATGATGGGATTTACCTTGAGCAAGGAACCGAGAAAGGCTTGTGCTTTGCCGATGCGTCCACCGCGCTCCAAATATTCAAGGGTGTCAAAGGCAGCACACATATCTACGCGGTGTATGGCATGACGGGCTACATCCAGCACTTCATCAAGGCTAGCCCCACTTTGGGCTGCTTTGGCAGCAGCGATTGTTATGAAACCTTGTGCCATAACCGCCCATTGCGAGTCCAGGACCTCGACACGACATTGCTTTTTCATCAACCCTATAGCTTGTAACGCCACTTGATAGGTAGCACTGAGCTTGGATGTTACACTGGTAACCATTATCTCGTTTGTTCTTTCGGCAAGTTTATCGTATGCATCGGCAAAAGCCGCTGGCGGCGGCACAGATGTCGCAGGCAAAACCTTGCTGGTCCTTAGCTTTCCATAGAACTGGTCAGGACTCAGGTCGAGACTATCGTGGTAGAGGTTTGTGGCAAAGCGGACAACCAAAGGCACTACAGTAATCCCGAACTCCTCAGCTACCTGAGGGGGCAGGTCAGCCACACTGTCAGTGACTATAGCTACATTAGGCACGGATATTATCCCCTTATCCAGATAATACCATTTTGTGGCTACATGGGACTAGAGTAGTCCGGCGCGTCTGCAGATGCGGTACTACTTATAAACCGCGAGGGGAAATAACACCACACTGGGGTGGGCTATAAGGGCGAGATGAGTTATTAGTCCAGCCACGATATCATCTCCAGTCAGTTAGTTCGGCCTTCAATAGCATACTTCCCAGAGCAACTAACCATAGCGAAAAGATCATTCCCACGCCTAAAAGGCACCAGCTCAGCGTATTCTCCTGCTGGATATCCCCGATAGCCATTTTGGACAACAGATAAAGAAGACCAATCCCAGCTGCTGCTAGCATAGAGTGTGCCATCACACGCCAGCCTTTCCGTGTTAGAAGCTTATTTAGCATCATCGCTCCTTCATTGCCCTTCTGTTAATATTATACTCCATGGAGAACATCCTGAAAAGTGGGAAAAGTTGGCTCGCTTTCAAAAGTTGGTGCGCCTGAGCCTTCTCATGGAATCGACGACACCTAAAATTGGCTCCGCTAAATCTAGGTTGAACGTCTCGCAAGATCTTTCGATGCGGTTACTTATGTCATACCAGTTTGTGAATTGGCGGGACGCGATCATTCCTCCAGAGTGACAAATCTGTTAGCAAGTTCTGCAGCAGCCGGGAGTGACTGCATCCAGAATGCCTTGTTCTCCGGGTCTCCGGCACCGAACAGGTGGTCGTATTTTACTCTATCTTCACCGTTTGGCAGGCGCTCGATAGCACGTACAGCCAATTCTCGCAGCTGGCGAGCATTGGCCAAACGTGAATTTAGTGCTGCATAATACAGGCTGAGTTTTTCCACTTCTTTGATTTCTCTGCCCACTTCCTGTCCTGCCTTTCTGAATTGGCTGAGGACGACAAGCACCCGGTCTCCAACGTTCATTGGCGGAATCTCGTACTCATTCCCGGCTGGAATACGGGTTAAGAGGTCGGCACCTTTGGGCCGTGAAGCAATACGTCCCTTCATTTCTACGAGGCTGGAGCCAGAACTACCTGCCAAAATGAAGACAAATTGTGCGCCTCTGTCAGCGTTGGCGTCCAAATACGGCAAAAGCACTTCGTATGGCCAGGCTTCATCGGGTTTGGTGTCTACCTCATCAATCAAGCAAAGGCAGGGTTTGTTTTCGGCATCCAGTTGAGCAAGACTCTCGAGGAATTTCTCGCGGTTACACTTGGCGAGGTTAAACTCTTGATAACGGATGGTCTGCGGTAGTGAGGCTGCCATTTGTTGGGCGAAATATGTTTTGCCGCTGCCCGGTGCTGCCCAGACAAGATAGTTTTCTCGCTTTCGGCCGGGACTGTCAAATCCAGCCGCAATCTTGTGCCGGACGTCCTTCAATGTATTACGTACGGTTTCTTCATGTCTGGTATAGTCGCCGACAACGCGATATCGCGACAGGGCGAGCCAATCCAACCCTCCGATGAAAGACCGTGCCTCCTGTGCCGCGGGGTCATCCACAACCACGGCAAGGTCCGGCGTCATTGGTTGCTTGGACTCTACTACCCGATCACCACTGACCGGGTCACCAAGGAACTCGGCAATGGCGCGTAGCACTGATTCGAAGTCTCCAGCCCAAGGAGGGTTCTCTCTTCCCTCCAGTGGGACGAAGCGGGCATTTGGAGTCAAAGATGCCAGCTCTCTCCCCAGCCTGAATGGGATAGTACGGTCCTGATGGCGGTGGAGCACCAGTGTCGGAACTCGGACACTGGCAAGAAGATGTACTACATCGTTTCTATATGCGAAATCTATTATTTTGGCAGTAACTTCTGGAGTGGCACATTCACGCAGGTACTTTGCTGCAAATTCACTGGCAGCATCACCAGGTATTAACATGTCTGCAAGTGCCTTCGAACCGACTCCCCAGTGAGCCTGGATCAGCGAAATCACGGAGCCCTTGACCTCCCCTGTGGCAATTGCTGCACCACGGGCGTAAGTACCATAGAGGACTAGATGACTGACACGCCGGGGGTATTTGGCTGCGTAAGCTATTGCCACAGGACCAGCAAAACCGTGGCCCAGCAACGCAAAGCGTTTCAGTTTGAGATGGTCAACAACTATTTCCAGGTCCCGAAGTTCCGAATCTGGTGAAAACTCTGTTCGGTTATGGTCGGAGAGACCTGTTCCCGGCCGGTCGTAGAACACCAAGGTGTGATGATTGGCCAACCTTTCCCAAAAACGGCGATATCCCGGTTCTTGCCAAACCAATTCTTGATGACTTACCATAGGTGGTGGCACAACCAGGGCAGGTCCCTGACCCATGATAGAATAAGCTAGACGCAAACCATCCGCGGCGATGCAAAACCGAATCTTTTGCTCCAAAATTGAAACCTCGTCCCCGAATTCTACAAATATAGCAGTGAATCTATGTTAAGCCCTCACAACCCACCTGTCAAGCTTATTACACATCTCAGGTTTGTAAAATGGGCTAAGCCTGATAGCTTGAGGTGCTGAACATTTTGAGTTCTCCTGTAATCGAATTATGGTCAACTCCTCTGAAGCATAGCACTTTCTGACCAGGCCACTTTGGAATTGACAGTTCATAGTTCGAGGGATAGGATTCAATAGACCGAGAAAATCAAGACGGAAATGAGAATGCTATGCAAGCTGAGTTGATATACAATCCTTCCGGGGGTCAGGTGGCCGTCAGGCACGAACTTGACGATGTGGTTGCTTTTCTGAATCGCTATGGGTGGTCTGTCACCTTACAAGAAACCAGCAAGCCGTTGGAGGCGACGGAACTGGCTCGCCATGCTGTCAATAGAGGTGCCAAGGTAGTCATTGCGGCAGGTGGCGATGGCACCATCAACGAGGTAGCAAACGGACTAGTGAACACTGATGTAGCGTTGGGGGTGCTTCCTGTGGGAACGACCAACGTATGGGCACTACAGATGGGTATCCCGACTCTAAACCCCATAGTTCCAGGCATTCAAGCGGTCAAGCTGATTGCTGCCCTGGAGGAAAGAATTGCGCGTCCATTACCTGCCAGCTACTATCGAAAGGTGCTATTGGATGCCGCTCGAGTTCTCGTAGAGGGACACACCGTTGCCGTCGATATGGGCGAGCTCTCCGGTCGCCACTTTTTGATGTGGGCAGGTATGGGATTCGATGCCGTTATTGCCCAAAGCATACCGCTAAGGGAGAAAAGGGCTTTAGGTTCCTGGGCATACGTGTTCCCGACAATTGAGTCAATCCACAAATACTCCGGCACTGATGTTTGCCTGAATCTGGACGGAAAGGTCGTAAAGGTCAGCACACCGTTCATTGTCGTCAGCAATATTCAACTCTATGGCGGCATGATGGCGATTGGAGCTAAGGCCTGCGTGAACGACGCCAGGTTGGATGTGTGCATTTTCAAGGGAGGCGGTTTCTTCACCTTTGTGCAGCATGCCATGAACGTGCTCGCGCATAGACATCTCCAGGACCCGAACGTAGAGTACCACCAATGTCGTGAAATAGTTATCGAGTCAGCACGCTCATTACCGGTTCAAGTAGATGGTGAGCCTTTTACCATGACCCCCGTCTCCATCCATACCGTGCCTTCCTCACTGAAGGTAATAGTCCCGAAGACAGCGCCGGCTAATTTATTTAGCCCTCTACCTTGCTCTTCGTAAATGAACTCAAATCCCCTTTAGTGAAGTTTACGAGACAGTTCAAATTCCTATCTGAGAAGAGGGCAAAAGGTAGCGAGGATTTAATTGCCTGAGCAATAGTATGACTTACTAGATTGACAACCGCTATTGGTATCAGTAGTATTGAAGCCAGAGAGCTGGAATTGAACTAGATAGGAGGTTAGCCATGAACATCGAATATTTTCATGCCTCGAAATATGGAAACGGAGCTAAGGTAGCAGAGGAGTTCAAGAACCAGATGGCTGCCAAGGGAGTCACCGTCAACGTCCATCACATCAAGGATGTAAAGCCAAAGGAGATGCCACCAGCCGACCTGTACCTGTTCAGCTCACCCGGGCGTATGGGCAGACCGACCTGGGGCGTAAGCCGTTTCCTGAAGAAGGTCAAGTTGCCATCGGGAACAAAGTATGCCATCCTGACTACTGAGGCCGCACCTCAGCCAGACAAGAAGACGGGACAGATGCCCAACGAAGAAGAGCAGGCCAGGTGGCATCGCATAATCGCCATCATGAACGAAATACTGCAGAAAAAGAGCCTAGTCAAGGTCGTCGATGGCAAGATCCTGGTGACCGGCCTCAAGGGGCCGCTGGAAGAGAACTGGCAGAAGAAAGTGGAGACCTTTGCATCACAGATCCCCATCGCACCCTAATGTTCAGGCAGATTAGAATCACTTACGACTAGTGTAACAATTTCGCTTAGCCCTAGCTTGAAGGAAAGGCAATATCTAATTAGCTTAAAATTCGTTATGATACTGAGCACATAATTGAATTTCCCAATTGGTTCTATAATAATTACGATAGATAAATCCATCATTACACGAATAAAAGTCATGCTACTTTGACTTCTCTCAATATCATTGACAGGTTCGGCTGATAGTTCTAGACTATCCACCACAGTAATTTGACTACGATCTGAGATTGACTGAGCAAGGAGGATAGTCATGAAGTGGAAAGACCTTATTATCGATGGTTACAGTCGCATTCCAGAGTTATTAGAAAACGTTCTTAAAGGCCTAGTTGAGGATGATTTAGACTGGCAGCCAAAGCATGATTGTAACAGTATTGGCTGGCTGGTTTGGCATCTAACACGCCAGCAAGACGCCCAGATTGCATCTTTGATAGGAGGCGAACAGCTTTGGGTTACGGACAAGTGGTACACCAAGTTCGGTCGGCAACCGGAGCCAGACGATGTTGGATTCGGACACAGTCCGGAGCAAGTTTCAGCGTTTAAATCACCGGAATCAAGAACACTATTAGATTACAATCGTGCGGTGGTAGAACGCTCCAAGCAATATATCAGCTCCTTGTCCGAAAACGACCTCGATAGAGAACTAAACGAGCCGTGGTTCCAGCCACCACCGACAGTTGGTGTACGCCTGGTTAGTATACTAGATGATAGCGTTCTTCACGCCGGTCAAGCGGCTTATATTCGAGGTATGCGTCAAGGTAAGGGCTGGCAGAAATACTAACCACCCCAAATTTCTCGGGAAAATAGTCAGGCAGAACGTATATACCTATATCCCATATAGAATGGGTTGCTAGCAAATTGAAAGAATCTGAGTCGAAAGTAGAGTGGCGAAAGGGGCTCTGTGGCATATGTCCGGCTGGTTGCTGGGTGGAGGTTGGTTTTGATGAAGATAAGCTGGTTGATATCCGGGCCGATAGTAATCATACACTAGGTATGATATGTCGGCGTGGCAAACATGCACCGGAAATAATCTACTCTAAACACCGAGTCAAACATCCCATGAAGCGCGTGGGGCCCAAGGGTTCTTACGATTTCAATCGTATTAGCTGGGACGAAGCATATGATCTTATCACTGCGAATCTTCTGAAAATCAAGAAGGAATCTGGACCCGAAGCGGTATCCATTTATACGGGGCGCGGAGCTCAAGAGCTGTCGTTGTGTGATCTGTATCAACCGAAGGGCGTACTTGTATCTTCGGCATCCGATATTTTATTCCCGTTCGGATCTCCGAACACCACAGGAGTCGGTGCATTGTGTTACGTATCTGTTCACATGATTGCTCCCCATGTGACTATGGGACGAATGCAAATGAATATGTTCCCCGACATAGAGAATGCAGAAATAGTGGTCGTATGGGGCACGAACCCCGCTACAGATTCACCTCCAGTAGACATGCAGCGGCTGGAGGCAGCAGCCAAGCGTGGGGCAAAGATTGTCGTAATTGACCCCCGCCATACAGAAACAGCCCTACGTACCGATGCTCAATGGATTCCCATTCGGCCCGGCACCGACGGTGCCCTAGCCTTAAGCATAATAGAAGTGATGATAGACGAAGACCTGTATGATGAGGATTTCGCTGAGAACTGGTGTCATGGCTTCGACGAACTGAAGACCTACGTTCAGCATTTTCGGCCGGAAGTAGTGCAGAATATCACGTGGGTGCCGGCAGATATAATTCGAGACCTTGCTCGACGCATCTGCAATGCCAGCGGTGTGTCACTATTGATGTTTACCGGGCTGGAGTACTCCAACAGCGGCGTCCAGTCGGCCAGAGCGGTGCTAACCATGTTTGCCCTCGCTAACCAACTCGATGTACCGGGTGGTATAGGCCTCACCATGCTTGACAGTGAATTCCCCATTAACCGTTCATGCAATCTCGATAACCCGAACGTTAATCTGTCTATCGGCCGAACCGAGTTTCCTATTTACACCAGTTACCGTGGGGAAGCACATGCAAGCGCACTGGTCGACTCCGTTCTGAAAGGACAACCCTACCAAACACGCGCCCTCATCATCCACGGCGCCTCTCTGCTGACATCGTGGCCACAAACCCCGATTTGGAGAGAAGCTCTATCCAAACTCGACTTCGTAGTCTGTATTGATCGTCAACTCACAGCTGATACCGCGTACGCTGATATATTCCTGCCGGCTACAACAATGTTCGAAAATTATTCATATATGACCTATGGTCCAATTTTCTGCCTGCGTGAGAGAATGATCGAACCTGTGGGAGAGGCACGCAATGATTACCTCATCATGGCTAAGCTGGCCGACTGTCTTGGCTACGGACACATATTTCCTCAGACCGAAGAGGAAATGCTCCGATTTGTCCTGAAAGGTTCTGGCTATACGTTGGAAGATGTGCGGGCAGCTGGCGGATGGGTCAGAATTTCGACACCTATGATGGAGTATAAGAAATGGCAGAAGGGAGGTTTAAGAAAGGATGGGAAATCTGGTTTCGATACCCCGACAGGAAAGTTTGAAATATGGTCGACTGTTCTTGAAGACTATGGGTATGAACCATTACCTAAATACATCGAACCCACTGAAGGACCGCTGGGGAGTCCGAAATTGTTGGAAAGCTTTCCCTTGGTGTTTAACTCCGGGGCAAGACCTCAGACTGATTTCAGGTCTCAACATCACGGTATTGAGGGGCTCCTGACCGATACACCGGAGCCACTCGTAGAGCTTAACCTTGAAGATGCTGAGAAAAGGGACATTAAAAGTGGTGATCTGGTACGGGTAATCACGCCGAGAGGGAGCGTGCCTTTTAGGGCTAAAGTCACGAATGACATTGCCAAAGGATGTATTGAATGTATGTTCGGTGGCGGCACGCCTGTTGGACCTGAAGCATGGCAGGAATGGAACGTCAATGAACTTACGGATATCGACAACTATGACAACATTTCTGGTTTTCCCGTATATAAAGCACTCTTGTGTGATGTACAAAAGCTTGAGTCTGGTTCTGATGAGATTTGCCGCTTAGTAAATAAACAAGTATCAGATTATCACAGTAATCTGACCAACGCCCAGGACCCCCGAATAAAGATCAAGGGTCGCATATACCTTGACAACAACGCCACAACACAGGTTGATGATGCAGTACGAGAGGCCATGATGCCATATCTGAGTTCAGATGCCGGAAACCCTTCCAGCATACATGAGACGGGCAAGATTGCCCGAGAAGCTTCAGAGAATGCACGTCGCCAGGTGGCTAGGCTAATAAATGCTCAACTTCGGCGAATTGTCTTCACCGGAGGTGGCTCTGAGGCTGACAATCTTGCCATCAAGGGAGCCGCATTTGCTATGCGCAATAAAGGCAATCACATTATAACAACCACTATAGAACATCCAGCTGTGCTTGGCGCTTGTGAGTTTTTGGAGAGATATGGCTACAGAGTTACATATCTCGATGTAGATGGAGACGGTTGGCTGGACCCCGAAAAACTACTCAACACCATTACTGCAGATACAATACTAGTCTCCATAATGATGGCCAACAATGAAGTGGGTACTATTCTTCCTATAAAGGAGTTAAGTTCAATTTGCCGCGAAAAGGGAATCCTGTTGCACACTGACGCCGTTCAAGCCATAGGTAAGATTACAGTGGATATACAAGACCTGAATGTAGATATGCTCAGTTTGTCGGGACACAAGTTTCATGCCCCAAAGGGAGTAGGTGCTTTGTATATCAGAAAGGGAATCGAACTGGAGCCACTTATTCACGGGGGCAAACAGGAGAAGGGAATACGGGCTGGTACCGAGAATGTTCCAGCCATTGTAGGCTTGGGCAAAGCAGCGGAGCTGGTCACATCCGCCCTCCTAAACTCCGAGCGGATACGTAACCTACGCGACAAATTAGAGGAAGGCATCAGGGATCTGGTGCCAGATGCCGTGTTGAATGGTCACCAGAAGAACAGATTGCCCAACACGTTGAATCTAACTCTTCCTGGCCTACGTGGGGAATCTATTGTCATTGCCTTGGATCAGCATGGCATTTCACTGTCTTCAGGTTCAGCTTGTAAGTCAGGTTCTCCGGAGCCAACTCATGTACTTATTGCCATGGGAAGGACTAAAGAACAGGCTCATTGCTCAGTGAGGTTCTCGCTGAGCCGCTATACAACTGAGGAAGACATCGATTACACAGTGTCAGCTCTTGAGCAAGTGCTCAAAGAGAAAGATTTGGTGCGGCTTATGCCGTGTAAATAGTCTATAGACCATCAATGATGCTGAATTAGCCTTACCTTGCTGTAAGGTACTGGACACTGAACCACTGCCGTTCATCTACCCAGACACTCTCCACTCTAAATCCAGCCACCGCAGCCATCCGCTCGAACTCATCAAGGTTGTACTTGTACGAACTTTCGGTCCAGATACTTTCCCCCTTGGTAAAAGAAATAGTCACCCCATTTATGTGAACCACCTGATTCTTCTGGCTGATAAGATGCAATTCCACCCTACTTTCCCGGGGATTATAGAAAGCATAGTGCTCAAATGCGTCCAACTGGAAATCACAGCCAAGCTCGCGATTGATTCGTTCCAGCAGATTGAGATTGAAGGCAGCGGTTAGACCTTCGCTATCATTATAAGCATTATGAAACACGGCAGGATCTTTCTTCAAGTCTACACCGATAAGTAGAGCACCATCTGAACCGCATAGATTAGCAACATGCTCTAAAAAATACTTCGCGGGAACGGGATCAAAGTTACTAATAGTTGAACCAGGAAAATAAACGACTGTGCGTTTGCTCTCTTGCTTCGGAATCGGCAATTCAAAACTGCTCGTATAATCAGCGCAGACCGGGAGAACCTGTAGTTGGGGATAAATTGAGTCGAGTTCCTTCGCTACTTGTAGCAACTGCTCCTTCGAGATATCAATTGGTATAAAGGCTACTGGATCGTGCAAGTGGTTCATTAAAAGGCGCACCTTCTCACAATTACCACAACCATGTTCAATCACGAGCACGTGAGGTCCGATAAGTTCGACCATTTCCCTGATGTGAGCCCGCATAATGGACTCCTCTATACGAGTGATATAGTATTCTTGCAGTTCACAGATACGCTCGAACAACTGCGAACCTCGTTCATCGTAGAAATATTTGGACGGTAATTCTTTCTGCGGCTTGCGTAGTCCAATTAAAACTTCAGCCAGGAAACTCTCAAGCCCTGGTTTGAAATCGTATGAGCTTATCCTATCGACATTTTCGTCCTGCATTTGCAATCCTGGCTACGTACCGTATAGTCCTCTTATTTTGCCGCTGTAGAACAAGTTTCTACTTAATTGGATATATCCATAATCTATGCATTCAGACTCAAGGTTGGTTGGTTCCCTAGACTGCGTTAGTCTCGAATAGAATTGCTAGATAGAATTTTGGTCTAGTTACTACTAGATGGTGGAGGCGGGGGAGGGTTGAACTCCCCGTCCAAAAGAAGGTTGCCAGAATATCCTACAGGCTTAGTCAGCTCTTTTTATCTCGTCTAGCTTTAATCTGCTGACCGAATCCAGCCAGACCAGCCAATGTTCTTAGCCAACCCCTATCGGCATCAGGATTGGAGCGCCTCGATTTTCTCTGACACCTAATCCCAAGCTTCGAGGAGAGCCTAGGTTAGATGTGAACCATTAAGCGTAAACAGGTTCGCCAATTATTTTTTGCCACTTGTTTTATGAGGTTAGTGGCACCTCAGCCTGCAATTCTGTAGGCCTCCCCCTGTCGAACCCACGCGCCCCCATACTCCAGCCTGCTTTTCCCCATCACCTCCTTCTATACTTCATCGCCCGCTCTACTTCCCTGTCTGCGTCCCGACGGGCGATAGCCTCCCTTTTATCGTAAACCTTCTTCCCTTTGGCCACCCCCAGTTCCACCTTAGCCACCCCATGTTTAATATACAGCTTAAGAGGGACCAAAGTCAAACCTTTCTGCACTACCTTGTTGGAAAGGATATTAATCTCTTTTCTATGAAGGAGAAGCTTGCGAGGCCTGACTGGTTCATGAGTGTTATAGCTGGCAGCATCATAGGAAGCAATGTGGCTATTATGGAGCCATAGCTCACCATTTTCCGGCCTGGCATAAGCATCGCTCAGATTTACCTTGCCTGCTCTGATAGACTTAATCTCAGAACCTTTGAGAACAATTCCTGCCTCAAAGCTCTCCTGAATATGATAGTCGTGGTAAGCTTTGCGATTAACGGTAATTACGCCGGAACCTTTTGCCACATGGTAATTTTAGCACCGGTAAATAGAGCGAGCAATTGACGGTACAGCTCCTGATAAACCCGGCGATGTCCGTGAAACTGCCCCGGACCTTTCAGGTGCTCGCAATGACAAAAAGCGAAGGGCTAGCAGTGAAGATTCGAGTTGCTAAGCGATCGCAGTTATTCCTTCTTCTTCTCCAGCCCTTTTTCCCTCTCAAATGCCTTTGTGCGCTTGCTTATCTCGTCAGCTTTGGCAAGCAGCCAGACAAATGTGCCTATGAGAGCAAGGCCGATACCAAGCCCAATAGGCCCGGACCAGAATAAGATCATCCATATATCCATTTCTCCTCCTTTAATTGAACATTTAGTCTTATTAACAGATTGTATGTGTAGTATTATAACGAAGTCAATAGGAGCACCGTTAAAAACCATTTCGTAGCAAGCTGATTTACTAAAGGAAGAGGTTCTTTTAAAATGAGGTATTATGAAGGGTATTTTATTACAGAATATTATGTCGAATAATATTTATTGAGAAAGGAGCTATCCCATGAGCCGTGCTGATAGATTCTACCTATTCGTAACTGTTTTTCTTGCTATTGCCGCAATAGCTGGCGGCATCATGCTGGCTGTGCAACACAGCAGAAATCAGCCGGTAGAAATCGTTCTATCTGAAACAGAGCCTCCAGAACAAGGTGGAGAGCTTTACATTGGCGGTGCTGTAGCTAATCCTGGCATATATCCTTTAAGGGAAGATGATACCTTGCAGATGCTCCTTTCCGATGCCGCGGTCGAACCAGATGCCGACCTCAACCATATCAAACTTTATATTCCACGTGAAGGCGAAAACCAATTTCCCCAGAAGGTAGATATCAACCGGGCGGAACCCTGGCTACTAGAAGCCCTCCCGGGGATAGGTGAGATACTAGCTCAAAGAATTCTGGATTACCGCAGTGAAAACGGCCATTTCAGAAGAATCGAGGACTTGCTTCAGGTCAGCGGTATCGGCGAAGCGACATTTGAAAATATCAAGGATTTCATAACTGTATCAGATTAGGAAGCTTTTTCTAAATCCGACTATGTAAATTCACCAAATTAAGAGCATAACTATTCCAGTTGCCAGTAGGACTACCGCGGCAGCGATCAGGCCGATTCTATTCCTCTTCTCTTTCCGAGTTAGTTGAGACCATGGTTTTTGTCTTCTGCCAACAATGAGCCCAATAGCAAGGCCCGTGAATATACCTATTGCATAACCAACTCCCCAATCATCCATTAATATGTTCTCCTTTCATGCCGCGTTGGCCACGTTTTCGACAATAGTTCGCAGTTGTCGTGGTATGCCTTTCAATTATGCCATCATACTACCAGCTAAATTCAGCTACCGGGTCATTGAAGTTTGGCCTTACTCGAGGTAGAAGT
>Ga0315553_10002389_pt1 | contig 15087 bp, 19 predicted proteins | sample SalMarSW160140MG_FD_203099 | JGI IMG/M metagenome (GOLD analysis project Ga0315553, IMG submission 203099) | Salt marsh sediment microbial communities from the Plum Island Ecosystem LTER, Massachusetts, United States - Salt Marsh Sediment SW1601-40 ... | reverse complement strand
CCTGCGCCTCTTGGGGGGCACGGCCGTGAAGGCAACCTGTCCAAGTGCTGCGGGCATTACTCTGCCAGCCGAGGACCTTGACCTCGATCTGGCGGTCTACGGTAGACAGCGAGAGCACCTGGACGTGGTCATGGAAGGTTTAGGCTACGAGCCCCACCAGCGCTTCAACGCCCTTCACGGTCACAGACGCCTCAAATACACGCATCCTGAGGAAGGCATTGCCCTCGACGTGTTTGTAGACACCTTCCACATGTGCCACAGACTTCCCTTCGCCGACCGACTGGAGTTGGCCGACTTGTGCCTTCCCTCCGCCGACTTGCTCCTGTCCAAGCTCCAGATAGTGCAGATGGGAGAGAAGGACCTGAGAGACATCTATGCCATTCTGTGTGACCACGAGCTCGGGCCTGCGGGCGCCGTGGACGAGGTTGACTCCGATTACATAGTCTCGGCCTGTAGCGATGACTGGGGCTGGTACAAGACGGTCACCATGAACCTGGAGAAGAGCATGGGATTGGCGGGTGAGTTCCTCGCCGATCAACAGCAAGAGGTCTTTGAAGCCCGTGCCCGGAAGCTGAGAGGAGTAATCGAGGCGGCTCCCAAGTCCTTGCGCTGGCAGGCCAGAGCCACAATCGGGGAAGCGAGGCGTTGGTACGACCTGCCCGAGGAGTAGCAGATCAGCGGAGAGGAAGAGACCTATGGAATCCCTGAACCCCCCGACCGAGTTGTTCATCCGCATTGAGGACTACCTCGAACGCTTGCTGGACAGGAGTCGAGCGATCTGCGTCTTTCTGGCCGACATCAGCGGACAACTAATCAGTGAGAAGGGGAATGACGAGGGGCTGGACATCGCTGCTCTGGCGGCCGTGACGGCAAGCAACATGGCTGCGACTGGTGAGATGGCCAGGCAACTGGGCGAACCAGTGCCCTTCTCCTATCTTTTTCACGAGGGACGAAGACGCAACATCTACATCTCCGCAGTCGGCGAGAGCTTCCTGCTGGTGATCGTCTTTGACGACATGACCCAGATCGGGTTGGTGCGCATCTTTGCCAGACTTGCGGTCAACGAACTGATCAAGGTCGCCGAGGAGATGGAGCCTTGGCTGGAGAGAGCAAGTTCGATGGTGGACCGCGAGTTCGGCGGCGCGCTGGCTGAGGGACTGGATGAGGCCTTCATCTAGGCCGCGCGAGGGACGCCGCCTCCTTCAGAGGACAGGATGTTCATCAATTGGAAGATGCGCGAGATCAACCTCAAGATCGTGTACTATGGGCCGGCCCTCAGCGGCAAGACCACGAACCTCGAGTATGTCCACTCCAGGACACACCCAAACCTGCGCGGAGAGCTCATTTCCCTCAAGACCAGGGGAGACCGCACTCTATACTTCGATTTCATGCAATTGGAGTTGGGACAGATCAAGGGACTCAAACCCAAGTTCAATCTCTATACCGTGCCCGGCCAGCCGTGCTACGTTGCCTGTCGGAGGCTCGTGCTACAAGGGGCGGACGGCGTGGTGTACGTGGCCGATTCCCAGCTCAGCAGGCTCAAGGCGAACATAGATACCATGCACAATCTCGAGGAAAACCTGCGGCAGTTGGGCATGAACCCATTCGACTTTCCCGTAGTACTCCAGTATAACAAGAGGGATCTGCCAAGCACAGCTCCCGTGGCACTCCTCCGGATGCAATTGGCGAGGGACGGCGTGCCTCAGTATCAATCGGTAGCCACCGAGGGTGTAGGAGTTCTGGAAACCCTCAAGGCAGCCATCAACCTAGTCGTGTCAAGGATATGACGATATGTCACAGGTATCTTTCGAACAAGCCCTGGAGAAGATCAACCGCGCCGGCAGTTTCGAGGCCTCAGTGCTTGCCAGCAGCGATGGTCTGTCCATTGCCACGGTGCCCTCGGGATACGATACGGATGTCACTGCTGCCATGGTCGCTCTCCTCCGAAGCGTAGCGCAGCAGACACGAGACCACGTGGGCATGGCCCCACTGGACGAGGTCACGGTCAGGTCCAGCGATCACATACGACTGGTCTGTCGCTGCTTCCAGCTAGACGGCGAAGACTTTGTCCTGGCCGTGGTCATTCCTCGCGAACAACGCTACTACAGACAACTGACCAACCAGGCCATCCGAGAGCTCAGAATTGCATGGCACAGCATGGTGAGCGACTGATCCCGCTACCAGCAGCTTGCCATCCTCGTCGATCCTAGTCCCCGGGGGTTCGTGGTCCAATACCCAAGTGTGGACGGCACACGCGCAAGGCCTCTATCCGGGCCGAATGTTGCCACCTGTGTGGCGACGCCTGCCAAGGGATCCCTGCCAGTGCATTGCGCAGACGGACCACCGGCGGCGCGCACTCTCGATCAGCTCGCGTATCGGGCGGTGTATTCCCTGGTGTACTCCATAAGCTTCTTGGGTGGGCACATGATGAAGATGCACTGGTCATCTCCTTTGGCCCGGCAGGTTATCTCCCTGGCCGCCAGTTCCACCCCGAAGCTGATCTCGCACCACCCCGCACTGTAGCCCGCGTTCATGAAGCAGACTGGCTCCTCCGAGGTCTTCCCGAGTTCGAGATACGAATCTGCTTCGAACGAGAAGGGGTGGTCGTAGATGAGGAAGTAGTCCTCGTCTGGAGAAGGGGCGCTCTCAGGAAAGATATCCACGAAGGCCCAGCCCACGTGAGCGAAATGGACCGGGCCGGCGGCCAGCTTCATGGGCGGGTCCTCCAGCCCGAGTCGCTCATGGAACATCCGCGCATCCTGTACCCCACAGGCACGGCCGAAATTGTAGATGATCTGGTTGGCCGTGCGCAGGCCATAGATAGCAGATAGCTCCTCCCTGAAACGAACGCTCATGGAAGCCGCTCTGACGAGCAGATAGCGAACACCACTTATCGTGATCTCTCCCTTCTCCGGTGTACGCTGGAGGTCACCGAAGAACTCAGCCATCGCGTCCTCTGCAGTCAGTTCGAATACATGCCCTGCACCTACACCTCCACATCGAGGTCAGGTCGAACGAAACCCATCCTGCACCTCATCACCTCCTCTCCATTGAGTCCACACCTGGACCGTGATCGACTCAGTGGCGACAGCGATCCCTATGCCCGCCACGCCAGTCTGATCCATTTGATGGCGCGGTTGGTCAGTCTCCTGTATGTCTGATAGGGCGGGGCCACCACAGCCAGCACGAGCTCTTCCTCCCCGGCTCGGAAACACCGGCAGATCAAACGCATCCTGTCCGCTTGGACCACCGAGACCTCGTCGATCTCGTCCAGGCCAATACTTGCCCGTGCACGCTCGATGGTGCTCCTGACCAAGGTGACCATCGCGGCCATCCTCTCCACATCGAATGGCGAGGACACCGATGAAAGGGGAAGCCCCTCGGCGCTGACCAGAACAGCGGCCTTGAAGCGGCCCTCTTCATTCATGAACCGCAGAATCCTCGCCAATCTGACCTCACGATCCATGTCAGCCTGCCCGGCTCCTTGTTCCCTCATTCACGCCCCACCTTCAGTAGAGAAGGCTACTGATCTCTGCTGCGGTCTCCTTCATGGCCACAAGGAGCAAGCCCAAGACCATCTCCCTGCTGGCCACAGCAGCCAGCACCGCACTGGGGCCGGCGTTGACCATTGCGATGTAGCTATCACGACTCTCCACGAGAACTCGCTCCACATCGCTAGAACCGAGCTCATCCGTCGCCTCCTGCCCCATAGTGAGCATGGCCATAGCCATGATTGTTACCTTCTTCTCGTAAGCCTCGTCGGGCAGGTCCGCAGCCACCACGAACCCATCGCCAGTCACCACGGCTGTCCCCACGACGTGCGGTGAAGCACGCCTCAGCCCGCGCAGCGCCTCGGTGAGCTGAAGATCGATATCCTCGACCATCGGTACTCCTCCCAACATGGCATTCAGTGGTGACCTCGCCAACCTAGGGCATAAGCTCGTCCAGTTGGTCTGCCAGCGAATCACCGAACTCGCCATCTATGAGCTCGCGGACCGACTCATCTAGCGCATGCTCTCGCGCTTCGCTCAGTATGTCGCGAAGTTCCTTCACAGCTTCCTGGGCTAGTAGTCTCACCAGCCCGGCCTTGGCACGGCTGTCAAAGGCGATGGTGAGAAGGTAGTCATCGGCGACGGCGGATGAATGAACGTTGTACGCCCCTCCTTCGAAGAATACTTGCTTAAAGGCACCTTCCTGCCCTAGCAGCCTGGCCATCGCCACCGTAGCCGCAAAGCTGCCGGCCGCCAGAGTGGAAAGCGCCATCCGGTCCGACTCCTTCAGGCTGCCCACGTGCCCCACAGGCTGTCCCGTCGCGTCTGCCAAGAGCACAGCCACTCCCTTGGTCTTGTTGAGCAGTTCCTCGAGACAGGACTGTATCCTCGCCAGTTGGTCATCGTCTAAGGACACACTTTGGGCATGCGTCATCCTAAACCCTCACTCTGCCGGAACCTCGCGACCTCTCGGGCGATAGTGATCAGATCCTCGTCGGGGACCTCGGTGAAGCGCACTCCGACGCGCCACCTGTCAGCCGACAGGCGGTTGCTGTAGACCACCGTAGCGGCGGTACTCAGAATCCGGTCACCGGTGACCATCTTGAGGTGGAGATGCTCACCGACGTCCGCGGGGCGGGTCATCTCCAGCACCATGCCCCCCTCGCTCAAATCGAGGGTGCGTGCCATGCCTCTCTCGTCCGGTTCCCCATGCTCGTCGAAGTGGGCATAGGATACCAGATGCTCGGCCTGAATACGAGGCCATTTTCTGCGCTCTTCGCTCGTGCTCACTGTCCCAACTCCTGCGCCAAAGAGGCTCGTCTCTCGTCACGGTGCTAGAAGGAGGTGTCACCCTGCCTGGGCCAGTTCACTGCATATCCTCATCCCAGGACAGCCACAAAGGTATTCACCTTCTATCGGCACCTTCTTTTGCTCACCTCCGCGATCAACCCACTTTGCTCTTCGTTCTCAACCCGGGAGAGCTTGCTCCAGACCAGAGATGCCACCTACAAAGCAGGCCGCGGAAGCGTACCTCCCCTGTCTCTGCTGCAACCAACATCGCGGGCACGACATCGTCACCCCGGCAGCGAACGCCCTCCCTCGTCCTTGATGCCCGTCGAACAGCAGGGTCCGGCCAATCTGAATGCAGTGGGTGGCGACGATGCTGGTCCCGTCTATGCTGCGCGGCTCGCCACCAGCCGGTATCCTCGCATTCTCGCTGCATGAGCAACCCTAGATGCGGCTCATGACCAGTTTGATGGCCGTCTTCAACGTCTCGAAGACCCCCGTACCCTGGGTGGCCACGGAACCTACACATGGAACATCATCCCGTGTGAGGCGCCCCCTCAGTTCTTCAGGCGAGAGGACATCGCGGAGATCCTGCTTGTTACACTGCAGGACGAGTGGGTAGTCCGACAAACCGCGTATTGACCTGCCCAGGTAGACGGCCAGGCTGTCAAGCAGAGCGATGTTCTCCTCCAGCCGCCCCCTCTGCGAATCTGCCACGAAAACCACACCGTCCGCCCCTTCCAAGACCAGCTTGCGGGTGGCAGCGTAGATAACCTGGCCAGGCACCGTGTATAGATTGAACTTGGGCTTCAGTCCCTTGACTGGGCCCAGTTCTAGCTGTAAGAAGTCGAAGAACAGAGTCCTGTCCTCCTTGGTCTTGAGCGAGATCAACTCACTTCGTAATCGCGGGTCAATGCTGCCGTAAATGTACTCTAGATTTGTGGTCTTTCCACCCAAAGCAGGGCCGTAGTAGACGATCTTGAGGTTCAGCTCCCCCAGTTTGCGGTTGACGAACATGCGGCTGCTTGCTTCGTTGGAGCATCGAGCCTTGGACACTCATGGCTGTGTGCACTGACGCCCCGACTGCCTCCGTTCCACCGTTTTTCGACCAAACACGGCGGGGCTACATGGGAACCGTCAGAGTGATACAGGTGCCCTGGCCCGGCTGCGAGTCTATTCCCACCTCACCACCGATGGCCTTGGCCCGTTCCCGCATTCCTGCCAAGCCCATTCCCCGCCTCGGATAGTCCGATGTGACCCCTAACACATTGAAGCCGCTTCCGTCATCCTCAACAACCAACTCGATCTGGGACGCATGTTGCGCCGCCCGGACTAGCACTCGTGACGCTCCCGAGTGCCGACGAACATTACGCAAGGCTTCCTGCACAATCCGGAAGACAGCCAACTTCTGTTCTGTCTCCAGCGACGCATCACCAAGCTGCGCCAGATCCGCCAAGACCGGAATCCCTGCACGCTCTTCATAGTCGCGCAGATAGGTCTCGATCATGTCTGCTGTGCTAAGCTCTTGCAGCCCAGGGCAGCGTAATTCCGCCATCAACTCCCTGATGCCTGCCACTACCTTGGTCAAATCGAGCCTCAGTTGACCCAGCTCGTCTGACAAGGCAGCCGATTCACTTGTGCGCAGGAGCTCCCTACACACGTCAAGTCGCAGGCCCAGACCCGTCAGACCCTGCAAGGTCCCGTCATAGAGTTCGCGAACCAGACGGTATCTCTCCTCCCTCATCACAAGGAGATCATGCTCGGAGAGGTCCAGTCCCGAGGGGTATCTATACATGCTTCGACGGACTCCTAAGGCGGTCCACCCGCCCGTCAAGTCAGTCTATGCCCTTCCGGAAACCACCCCATCTCTGGTGAGTCTCCGGCCTGATGCCAGTGTTGCCCAGAAGGTCGGTTTCATCGCATCCGCGTGCGACCCAGCTTCATCCTCTTCTCAGCCAGTGCGCTGGGTGCCGCTCCGCCATCTACCCTGGTACTAGCGCACCGGAGTCCGTGGCATCTGCTTCCGCGTCTCCGCCAGGACTAGTCTGATGATGGCCTTCAGTGTATCGAATACACCTACACCTTGGGTCGCGATCGAGTTCAGACAGGGTGCTCCATTCCGTCCCAGGTCCGCGCTCAACAACGTCTCAGGCACTGCGTTGGGCAAATCGCGTTTGTTGAACTGGACGACCATCGGGAACTCCGACGGGTTGTATCCCAGCTCGCTCAGGTTCTGTCGGAGATTGCGCATAGCCACGATGTTGCTTCGGCGCAGCTCGGTCTGAGAATCTGCCACGAAAACGACGCCGTCGGCACCCTGCAGTACGAGCTTCCGACTGGCCACATACCGTACCTGACCGGGCACCGTGTACAGATTGAAACGCGGCTTCAGCCCTTCGATGCGCCCAAGTTCGAGCTGCAAGAAATCGAAGAATATGGTGCGATCCTCCCGCGTTTTCAGAGAGACAAGGTTGCCGCGCATGTTGGGGTTGACGCGCGAGTGAATCTGGATCAGGTTGGTGGTCTTCCCGCTCCAGGCCGGACCGTAGTACACGATCTTGATATTGATCTCCCGTCGCCTAGGATTGATGAACACTCGTCGGCCCCCAATCAGAGAGATCCAAAGACTTCGTCTAGTTCGTCGAGTAGAGACTCGCCGAAGCCCTCACTGAACGCTTCTCCGGCCTGGTCCAAGGCCGTCTCGTACCTGTCTGTGAGCAACTGGAGTTCCCGCGCAGCTCGTTCAGTGAAGACACGCACTAGGCCGATGGGTACGCGAGTCTCGAAAACCACAACCAGAATGAAGCTACTCCCCACGTCAGAGAGATAGAGGTGACGTCGTTCCCCCTCGTGAAAGTGAATCCGGAAGGGCTTGTCCTCGCCGAGTTGTTTGGCGAGTTCCGCAGTGGCCGACATGTCACTTGCTGTCAACGCAGCAACCGATACTGCGTCCAAGCTCGACACTTGGCCGACCGTGCAGATCAGTTGGCCGCTGATGTCGGCGAGCAGAACACAGGTCACCTGAGTCTTATTCTGTAGCTGATTCAGGATGCTATCCATCTCATCCAGAAGACCCGTCGGCAAGCATACTCCTCGCGTCATCTCACACCTCCCTAGCCCGGCGCGGGCCACGCTGTCACCGCCGGGGACGATGGGTCGACGCCCAGGAAAACAATCCCGTGACCCGATATCAAGCGGTGAAGTATCTGGGTATCGGGCCTATTGTATGACCGTTGCTCCGGTAACCTTGCATGCAGGGCCGCGCACCCCACACTCCAGAAGCCCAGGACACCGAACAACTCCGTGCGAAGAATCATTTGGCCCCCAGTTTCCAGCGCTCAGGTCGCACCCGAGCGTCGGCGCAGGCGCTCAATCGCAGCCTTGAGGCTGGCCCGCATCCGCTCGATGGCCTCTGCCAGGTCCTGCATCTCGTCGCCGGTCGTCACCTCTATGGGAACATCGAGATCGCCTCGGCTGATGCTCTCGGCCGCTGCTGCCAGGTGCCTTGCGGCACGAGTGATGCCCCTGCTGATGTAGTACGCCGAAAGCACGGCTACCACGAATGCCAGTGCGCCCGCACCGACGGCGACCGTGCGCATGGTAGCGAGCTGGGCCTCAACGGACCGCTCGGCCGCGTCAACTCGCGCGCTGATGGCTGCGGACAGCTCGTCGCGAACGGGGGCCAGAACCCCGAGGTAGTACTGAGAGCCGCCCAACTCCTCCAAGACTGATGTAAGCTGGCTTGGATCCTCTTCGTAGGACTTGACGGAGCTAGCCAGGAGAGAGTGGTATGAGAACACCGCCTCCTCCATGGCTTGGACCTCCTCGATCCCATGCTCGGCGCCATAATCCTTCACTACCCACCAAGCATCCCAGTGCGCAGACTGGGCTGCCAGCGCGTCAGCCGTATACTGGGCATCGCCTGTCACGACGTACTGAACCATGAAGGTCCTTTCCAGCAGCAACTGCTCGGTGCTGCGGTCCAGAGCCTCTGCCACTGCGTGAAGCTCGATCACATCTGCGACGGCGGTGCGCACCGAGTTCAGGGAATAGACGGCAAGCCCCGCGACAGCAACCAGAAGGACCAGTACGACGGCGAAAGCCAGCCAGAGCTTCCTCGCAACCGTGAACCTCATGCTACCATCTCCTTTCCTGCCCGACTTGCTCTGGGGTCACACTCGCCTTGCCGCGTGTTCCCCGAGCTACGCCTGAAGGCTTCTCAGCAGCCCCAAGATGGCCTGCTGGAAACGCGCTCGCTTGCCCTCGTCCTCGATATCGGCGCTGATACGTTCCACCAACTCCGCCGCCCTGGCCCGAGGGAAATGCCCTCTCGTCTCCCCCATCGTGGCGATCTCATCGTCGATGATCACAGGGCCAAGCGGCCCCACAACGCTCACGAACTGCTCGTCCAACTGGGCAAAGAATCCTCCGTTCACGAGCGGCGTCGGGCCAGCCTGACGCCCTGCCGTCAATTCCAGAAGACCCTTTGTGACCAGCCTCACAAGCACCTTAGATACCAGGAGTTCATCCCAAGCCAACGTCTCGGCAATCTCCCAAACATCTCTCGCGCCGTCCACCTTGGCCAGAACCTGCCACTCCTCCGGCTCGAGACTGACCGCACCACTAGACCCTGAGGCAGAAAGCCTGAAAACCACGTCAGCGCTAGGGATCACCCTTTTGATCTCTCTCCACTCTCTCGCGTGCTTGCTCCCCTCGTCAATCAACCGCTCCGTCGGCATGGTGACCGAACCCTCCGGCGCTGGCATGCCCGGAGCGAAGTTGAAACTCCCTCTCTGCCAGGCCATCAATGCGTAGACAGCGCTTTCTCCCATCTGTCCCTGGGTCACGGCGTGGACCAGACTCCCTTCTTGGACGAAGATCTCCCCCGTGCTGGCACCGTCGACCACACGCAGAAGGCCCGTCTGTCGCCCAGAGGCCAGTAGCCTCAGAACGTCGACCAGTGACACCCGGGCAAGATTGCCCTCAAGCATCTCAGGCATCGTTCGACTCCTTTCTCTCCAGGGCCTTCAGCAACTGCCAGGAGAGCTCATCGAGCTCACTCTCCAGTACTTGCCTGACTTTGAGGCTGTCCCGCAATCGGCTGCCTAGCTCCGCGTCGTCCCTCAACTGCGGAGCTGCAACATTCAGTGTCATCCTGAGCATCGCGATGTCTACCTCATGGCCGCAGACCACGACGAGCAGCCTGTCGTCCAGATCTCGCACCACCAGTCGGCTGCGCGCATACTGTAGATCCAACTCCCCTGCAGACTCTTGCACCTCGCTCAGGACCGCCGACGTCTGTACGACTTCACGAGCGACGTCACGGATCGACGTCATGTCGACGTCATCAGTGAAGGAACTGGCGATCACCCGTCCACTGTTGTCGCAGACGAACGATCCAGTGACACCCGCTATTGCATTGAGCTCTGCCAATCTCTCGTCGATCACAGCTCACTCCGCGGCAAACAGATCCGGCATGGTATCTATCAGCCCGTATCTCTGGATTGCGTCGGCACGTTCCTCCACCACCACGGCTAGTCCCTTCCTGACATCGGCCGACAAGTCGACACTCGGGAGGCTGTCCGCCATCCTGCTCACGGTTGTGCTCAGCGACCGACCCAGTGCCCGGCTGAACCGCTCCGAGGCCGGTCCAGAATAGGTGATCAGGCCGTCCCTGTAGTCGAACTCACCCGCAAAGGGATCGAGAAAGGGATACTCTTCCGCACTCTCGATCAGCGAGTCTTTGAAGGCGTCAAGGAAGCTTCCCTCTCCGGCGTGGCCGTCGGAGATGCGCTCGACCGTGGCCAAGACGTTCTGCCACACCGTCAGCAGTTGAGGTAGTTCCAGCGCGACCACGATCTCCCCCGTGTTCTCAAAAGCCCCCTCGAGCGCGGTCCTGTGGACGTTGAAGACCGCACCCACCGAGGAAGCGGCCTCCATGATGTGGGGCAAAGCTTGGGTTCCAGAGAGGACCTCGCTGCCCGATGAGAGCATACTTTCCACTATTTCTCCAGAACGCAACAAGATCATGGCGCTGCCCATACCGCCCTTCAAGGCAACTTCCACGTAGCCCGTATGTCCCTCGCTCTGAAGCTTAGCCACGAGTTGCCCGAGGTCGCTGAAGTCGGTGTTCAGGTCCTTGTGTACTAGCTCGCTCTCCAGCACGCTAGCCAGCATGGTCACCATATCTGCCGTGAGCGCATAGACACTCACACTGCCGTTCTTCTCTTCCGCCTGGCGCATGATGCCGCTGACTGCTTGCTGACCAGTGCTTTTCGCGCGTCCAGTCTCCTCGACACCGTTGATGATGGTGCCGTTGTCGACGAAGAGCACGCCTTCATACTCCCAGAAACTGACCTTGACATATCCGGTGAAACCATTAGCCTTCAGGTCTTCTATCAGTCCACCGAAGTCCACGAAGGAGGTGTTCAGGTTTTCATACTCCGCACGCCCCTTAGGAAGGATCATTGGGTCCCGCCTTTCACCTGAGGGTACCTTCTCAGCACATTCCTGACCTCAGTCGCGATGGATTCCGGCGAGGATCTCTGAGAGATCCACACGCCGACATAGTCTTCCCCGTAGGGAACGACGAGGACCCGCTCCCTTGCACCCGTAAGGCAAACCGATCTCGGACGCCCTGCGTTGAGCACGAAAGCAACACTGAGGGACCTCTGCCCCAATAGCGCGGTCAAAGCAGCTTTCCTCGCAGGGTCAGAGCACGATGCCTCGCCCAACAGGCCACCCCCCCGGGCACACACGACGACGCTTTCTACACCCTCGACTGCTTTCAGGGCATCTGCCATTCTGTGCACGCTAGGTTCCTCGGTAGCCGCGTCATACTCATCATCCGGCTCCCAAGCCTCTACGCCGTCGTCGATACGGCGCATCCCTTCCAGCAGGAGACCCGTCCATCCTGCCTCAACCGTTCGCTTGGGGGGCGGAACACCCTGTCTCAGAGAGAAGCTGCCATCCTCCCAGGACAGCAGTTCATAGATCACCTGCTCACCTTCCTGATCATCCACGGTAGCGTGGACTATCCCGCCACTCTCGAAGTAGATGATCCCCACCCGGCCCTGCCGACGGATTACCAACTCGGCCTGGTTGTGCTCGCTACAGTTGACCGAGACGATGCTCGTGAGGGCCAGGTCCCGAAGATTGCCGTGGACTGCTTTGTCAGCACGTTGTCTCACAACCTGGAGCACCCTTGCCGCCAGTTCCTCGGCGGCTAGGGGCCCCTCGATGAACTCCCTTGCCCCAGATTTGAGAGCCTCGACCGCTAGGTCGACCGTGGCATGCGTGGACAGGACCACCACCACAGCCTCGGGGTCGTAGCTCATCAAGCTCTCGAGCACCTTCATGCCCTCCGTTCCGTGCGCGGGTACATGGACGAGCACCAGCTCGAAGGTCTCAGATTGATAGGTTTCCAGCACCCCAGCATCGTAGGTGACCCCTTGCGCCAGCAATCCGCCCCGCTCCAATTCCTGTACCAGAGCCTGGACAGTCCCAACATCGCCCCCAACAACTAGAACTCGCGTGTCCGCCATGGATGCCTTTGCCCCCAGGTCGATCTGCACGGCCTGTGCGACCGACAAGCACGACGTCTGCTCCACAGACATTCCTGAGTCCTGCCCAGAACGGGTCAGAAACCCCAGGAGTCCGGTAGAGGTAGTGTCAGAGTCACGGCCGTCCCCATTCCGGGTCTCGATTCAATGACCAGTTGGCCGCCCACGCCCTGAGCTCTTTCCCACATGCCCGCCAACCCCAACCCCAGACGCGGATAATCAGAGATCACACTGCTCAGATCGAAACCAGCACCGTCGTCCTCGATAGACACTTGAAGGGCATCTACTCCGTTCACCGCTCGGACCAGGACGTGGGAGGCACAAGCGTGATGACAAGTGTTTCGCAGCGCCTCCTGGACAATGTAGAAGAGGGCCGTGCTCTGACCGCCGCCCAACCTGTGCTCGGGAAGATCGCCCAGATCGAGACTCACAACGATGTCGAACTGCCTCTCACATTCGAGGACGAAGCGGTGTATTTCCTCGCGTACGCCGGCGTGCTCCCCTAAGCTTGGACTGGCCTGCACCAGCAACTCCCTCATGGTCCTCAGGCTCTTTTGCCAACAGCCCCTAAGCCGAACGAGTTCGTCTTCCAAAGCTGCGGAGTCTCCATTGGAGGAAAGTCGCCCGCATACGTCGATACTCAGTCGTAGGGCGGTGAGGGTTTGCAGGAGGTCATCATGGAGTTCGCGAGCCAGCCGATGTCGCTCCGCCTCCATGAGTATGATGGGGCGGTTGGCCGTTTCAGCGGCACCGAGGTCGAAGTAGTGTCCTTGCATGGGCGCCAGCCTGCGTTCTTATCTTTGCCAACCAGTTCACGCAATAACAGTATACCGCAGAATGCGGTGCCCAATTGTTCCAATACCGTCACAAGAGTGTCCCGATTTCGTTATCAATGTCTGCAACCGTACATGAACGAGCGGCGCGTTGCGAGGTCCGACACCATCCAGATCCCCCCCGGTCTCGACTCGCATCAGTCTGCATGGGACTCGAGCAACACGTACCCCTCACTTCGGATGTTGGCGATGTGGACCTCGCTACGGGCCGCTGCGTCGAGCTTGCGCCTGAGTCTCCACAGATGGGTACTGATGGCCTTCTTCGCTGTCCTCTTCTCACAGGTGACACCGTGGACCGCCTCTGCCAGCGCACCGAAGCTCACCGTGCTGCCGGCGTTCTCCATCAAACAGAGCAGAAGCCTGTACTCGCTGGGCGTCAGGGCAACGGACTCACCCGCGGAGATCACGTTCAGCCTTGCTCGGTCCAGCAAGAGATCACCGACGCGCAGATACCGAGCTCGTTCGTCACCACGGGCCTCAGTCTCTGTGGTTGTGACCTCTCCCTCCACCAGTTCTCGCGCCAGGTTTCCCATCTGCCTTATCAGATCGTCCTGCCGCCGCCATTGCTGACGCTTGGCCAAGCCCTTCTCCACGCTGGCCAGAATCTCATCCGGAGAAGATGGCTTCAGGAGATAGTCGTGTCCTCCGTAGCGCAAGGCTTCTACCGCCGAATCGAGGGTTGCGTAGGCCGTAAGCATGACCACGACCGTCTGCGGAGCGAGGTCGCGGGCAGCTCGCATAACTTCGATGCCGTCCATCCCCGGCATCTTCAGATCCAGCAGCATGAGATCGAAGGTGGCCTCTTCCAACATCGCCAGTGCCTCTTCACCACTAGCTGCCGTGGACACTTCATAGCCTTGCTGTGTCAATTCCTCAGACAGAAGGAAGCGAACGGACGATTCATCGTCAACGACAAGTATCCTGGCCTCGTCAGCCAACAGGCTCACCTCCCACCGGCAACCTCACGCAGAAGCGAGTGCCTGTTCCCTCCTCGCTGTTCACCTCCAGAGCTCCTCCATGCCTCTCCACAATGCTGTAGCTCACAGCCAGGCCTAGCCCGGCTGATTCTTCCCTTGACCAATAGAAGGGCTCGAAGACGTACGGCAACTCCTCTGGTGGTATGCCTTCACCGGTGTCGCTGAAGATGATCACAACCTGACCATTGGTTTGATCCACGTCAGTGCTCACCGTCAATTGCCCACCACCAGGCATTGCTTCTACGTGGTGCAGGACGAGGTTGATGAAGACCTGCCTCAAATAGCTTACCTGCACCGCAACCAAAGGCATCGCTTCTGCAAACTCCGTCACGACCGAGATCCCGCAATGCTCGAGTTGCTTGCCAGCCAGAGCGAGCGTGTCCTCTAACAAGTCGTTGACGTCGACCAGATCGCGCTCTTCACCGGTAGGCCTATAGAAATCCAACATGCGCCTCACAAGCTGGATGAGACGCTGCACCTCTCGGTCTGCGATGCTAACATACCGCATGGTCTTCTCATCAGCATGGATATCCTTGGAAAGAAGGCTGATGCTGCTACGGAGGGCTTGCAGGGGGTTGTTAATCTCGTGAGCCAGTGAGGCAGTTAGACGCCCCAGCGCGGCCAGCTTCTCCGTGTCGATGAGTCGTTGTTCCATCTCCCTCGTAGCGCTCAGGTCCCGCATTACCACCTGAGCGAGGCCCACGTGCCCGTGCATCAGGCGATTGACGCGTACGTACACGGGCACCAACCGGCCGTCTTTCCTCACCAGGTTCAGATCCTCCAAGCCAGTCTCGCCAGTCGCCAGTACATCCCTCAGCGTAACCCTCTCCGGACGGTCTCGCTGCACACAGTAGATGTGATCGGCCGTCTCGCCCAGCAGCCCCTCCAGGCCGTGGCCGGTCAGTTCCGCTGCCTGTGCATTGGCCTCCACCAGTCT
>Ga0315553_10002388_pt1 | contig 15087 bp, 16 predicted proteins | sample SalMarSW160140MG_FD_203099 | JGI IMG/M metagenome (GOLD analysis project Ga0315553, IMG submission 203099) | Salt marsh sediment microbial communities from the Plum Island Ecosystem LTER, Massachusetts, United States - Salt Marsh Sediment SW1601-40 ... | reverse complement strand
GCAAAGATGATGATGTAGGTGTTGAAACAAAAGACATGAAAGCCAAGTCCAAGAGTACAAGAGCATTATATCTATTCCTGCAGGGCAAGCGCCCGGTCGATGTTGCCATAGAGTTGGATCTGCCATCAATCGAGGTGGAAAATATGCTACAGGAGTACTGGGTTCTAAATGGATTAGATGACCTAGCGTTAGTGTATGTCGAAATTAGAAGTCATCTTAACCTTTTCCTCAGGTTGTTCCATATAATGAAGATTGATTAACAAAAAAGATATTCAAACTATACTAAAACATGCTGGCCATGATTTACCATCTTTAGAGGACAAGTTACGTCAGCTTTCGAACGCTGTCCTAGATTTAGAAATTAGGAAAAAAGAGCTGAGTGCTCAACTAATCGACCTTGGACAAACTATAGCACAGTATCAGAATATTATCGATAACAAAAAGCACCAACTAATAGAATTGGTTAAATAAGTCGGAGAAATAAGTCGGACAGAACGTAAGAGCAGCTGGTAGCTTCTCAAGACCTGTAGAAATAGGAAATAGGCAAAGAGTACACGGTAGATATTACTGATACAGGAAGAGATGGAGACGGTATCGCAAGAATCGAAGGTTTAGTAATTCTTGTAAAAAATACAAAAGCCGGGGATAAAAACGTAAAGATTAAGATTAATACAATTGGTAGTAGATTTGCTACTGCAGAAGTAGTTGCAGGTTATACAGATCCCAATCAAGCCAACATTCATTTATAATCCCTTGTCAAAAATCCATAACTCGCATAGATAAAGAGTTAGTTGATATCTATTTATATTGTACGTCATGCATTTAGATAATACATAAATCATCAATATGAACAAGTTTCTGGACAACAGCAGAACAGTCATCGCAGGTTTTCTCATATTAGCTGGTTTTTTGACATTTGTCTATTTTTCATCCTCTCCAGATGTAGAACTGCTTGCCCAACAACGGGGGACTATTTCTATAGTTCGAGCCACTGCTCTTCCTCTAGTCAATACAGAGGGAAATCAGGTGAAAGTTGTAATAAATTACAGTATGGGAAGTGAATCAATTCTAGGAGAGAGAATGAACGCCATTATGGGTGTTTATGATCGCTTAAATGGCTCATTAATAAAACTGTCATCATTTCCACATGGGTTTATAATCAATAATACAGAGGGTACAGTACAGCTTACGAGCACATTAACTGACCCGAAAATACAGAACATATCTACTATCGTAACACTTACGAATGCTGAAAAATCTGAAAAATACTCTAACGATGTTAGGTCGGATCTTGATCTGAGATCGATATTACCTACGTCCATACCGACATCAACGTTAAATGAGACTTTAACTCCACTACCAGTACCACCATCTTCAAGCGAGAGTAACGGCGAGGACCAGGTAGAGAGTGCCGAAGACCAGGAAGAGGACCCTTCCGATGACGATTCTAATTCTAATTCAGAGTAGATAATCTAGTCTAAATGGGCGCGGCTAGCTGCTAGAACATCCTCAGATTTGCGCTATATAGGTCACTATGATGGCTTTAGCATCTAAATAGAATGTTGGTTATAGTATTGGTGTAACGAGTATGCAGACGCAGCAACAGCTATTAAAACAACAACTGGCTATCTCTCAGATCTTACGGGCACGCGGAAAAAAGTTTAGGCAAGTTCGTAAGCGATATTCAGACGGACATGATGGAAGATGTGCTATCGTGTTATCACGGTTGGAATGGTAAAGACGATCCAGATGCGCCAAAAAGATTATCAGATGCATTATTTGCATTAGGACGTCTGTTCAAACAGACTAAATTACTACTTGCAACAGTACCTAATGCGCGTACATAAGGCCAGCGGCTAGATTTCGGGATCCGCCTCTATTATTTTTTAATCAAGATTCCCACTTCAATGTGATGATTTTGATTTCACACACGGGAATTCCATCTATGAATTAGACAGCAATGGTTCAACTCCTAATTGGCAAACTTACAGCAACACAAACATCGAAGAGAATAAGTTTAGTGTTATGTGAAAAATTTAGTGTTATGTGAATTACAAGCAGGACAGGGAGGACCAGATGATGAGTCGGTTCTAAAAAAAAGATGCGCACGATAGACTATCTAATGTATTCCTCCAGTAGCCTTGCGGTTAGCGGTAGTCTTCAAATCGGTAACCAGTTTGCCGTCCTTTCATAGATTATCACTATACTCTTGCTATTTCCCATTCACTCAACGCAATCCCCTATTCTATGGTTGCGATGCAAGCGTCAAGAACCTCATCACTTGCATATGAGCTTGCTTTGTTGTATGCCAAAATAAATTCATCCATAACCTTTTAGTCGCCATAAATGGGAGTTGCAGTTATATCAGTAAGAGCATTTACCAAATCATCATACTTCTCCTGCTTTTTCTGTCGGATATTTGCGTTGATTTCTTGTCCCTTTGAAAGCACATATGCGAGGCCTACTCCCCCGAGTCCTATGGCAGCACTTATTATTGCAGCCACAATCTCTGAAGATCCATCGGAAACCAACATCAACACCCAATGTTTTCAATGCCTCTATAGGGCATGCCACAATACGGCTTTCGCATTTATGTTATACATGTTCGGAAGAATGAGAACCCAGGATAAGTCATGTTTGTTTTCTATAAATTTTTTCTAATGCCAGAACAACAATGGCAAGCGAATAACGTCATTCCTCAGGTAATGCCTTGAAACCTTCTGATTCCAGGTTATAGGGCTCGGTGAACTAAATCGGCTCCTGGATTATTCAATTAAGTTTTACATGCGATTGCGGAAACCGTTACTACATAATGAAAAAGGTTCGTCAGACAAACCATTTTGTTGGCCTAATATCGGTATAATAAACTTCTACGAATGAACAAAAGGCCTTAAATCGTCCTCTATTTCTGCGACCCCTGTCGGTGATTTCGTAATGTTGATTAGATGCAGCGTCATGCGAAATCCGCTAATCAAAAGTCTGGTGATATTCCTTTGAGTTAGCCAATCTTACTTTCTATCTTTTTAATTAAAGGATCAACCTTTGGCGCTTGTTCTTGCATATAGATTTCAATGATTCTTGTCCATGCTATTTCAAAATCCTGCTTAAACTTCGGAAAATTATCCTTAAGTAGATTACCCAAATAATTGGCTTCTTCCTTAGACCAAGAATGAGCCAAGTCGTTTCTGACAAGAAAAAGTGAATCTAGAATAGACCAGAGATCCTGATCAATCCCCCCACATTCCCTCAATTCAAGTATCTTATTTCTGGTGGGCATTTTTTCTAACTTCTCTTCCAACTTTAAATCTCTTTCAAAAATACCTATACGTCTAGATATTACTAATTCAGTGATTATAATCTCAAGTTTTATGAACGCTTCCAGAATATTACCCCTATTCCAGGTCAGGTCTCTCGCGATGGCTAACTGCTTGAACTGTCTATATTCAAACAGACGCTCCTTGTAAACACGAAGAATTACAGTTTCGCTAATGAGTATACATCTTAGTCTATATCCAGGATTACTCCGCAGTAGGTTCCATACATGCCTTATTTTTCCATCGATGGAGTCCACGATGATAACTATCGGTTTGAGATATTAGAAAATAAATAGCCAAAACAATACAGAAGAATCTTATATAAACAATGTTTGCGTTATATCTCTTTTACCAGTGAGATACAATGAAGTGGATTTGCGTCTATTGTAACAAGGTGATGGACAGAAGCAACTTCACAGACTTTATCGAAGACAGTGATAGTGGCAAATACCATGCGTGGCAACATCTACTAACAACAACAGACTAGTCACTATTTCTTTCCTTTGTCCCTGGCCTTCTTCTTACTGGATTCAAGTTCATCTATAATCTATAATCCTGTTAATCGTATCGGACAAATTCTCTCCTATTTTTGCATAACTAACTGTTGTACTTCCCTCCATAAGTTCCGTTAAATGTTATAATATCCTCATAGTAATAACAGAGCCACGGGGCTCCATGTGAAATACTTACGCAGACAGATGTGAAGAGCAGTATTATAGTAGCTCCAGAGGGGGCTGCAACGGTTTTACGGCATAATTTACTCTAATCTTCGTACGTTGTATGTTCTTTAACTTTCAAACAAGGGATAGGTAAGGGCAAGGCTAGATGGATATTGGCCTTACGAGAGAATGTCACAGATATAGAAGCTATATTTCCTAGCGTACGCTACAATCAAAAACCGCTTTGAACAAACTTTCTAATCTATTCTAATTCTGCTTTGATTCGTTCTACGAGTGCATCCGTAGTAATAGGTTTCTTAATGAAGCAGCCTATACTCTTAAGTGGATGCACTTCTCTTGCAGCATCCATATTAATTTCTCCAGCAGTCATAAAACATACCCTGACATTGATATCTTTTTGTAGCAATTTCTCGCATAATTCAAACCCATTCATGACAGGCATGTTAATGTCGATGAGTAACAGATCATACAAATCACGCCTAAATTCTGTTAAGGCAGTTACTGGATTGTCATAACAGTCCACCTGCATGGTTTTATCGCCAAGTTCTAATCCCATTCTCAGAGTAAGTCCAATATCAGAATTATCATCTATTATCATAATTCTTCTTTTTAGACGGGATTCTGATGAAATTGGCGATACCCTTTCGATATAATTTGATTCTCCTAACTGTTCACTAATCTTGGTCCTATGTGGTCCTTTCCTACCGTCGTCCAGGCCTTGTTCAGTCATAACGTCTTTCTTTGGATACACTAGATACAGGTAGTCTTAATAAAAACTTTATGATGTTTTATAATGGAATATAAGGAAATTCCATGGCCTTATTCTAATTTGGTAAAATTTTCTCGATTTGGTACCACTATTGCAATGTACTTCAATATGAATATATGTTACTGTTCGAGTCTAGCCGAAGACAATATGATAACCTATTTCATACGAAGGTCATATGTAACATCCGACGTGGGCGGGCTAGTAGGTGCTCCCGCGTTAAAAAGGGCACCTGAATTCAATCAAGGACTAGAATTCAGTCTTCTGCAGTAGAGAATATCCGTCACCGATGTGAGTACTGAATAGCCTGTATGAAACTTTTATACTTCGTACGATTTTCTCTATGTCATTGAAGATGACCGGGCCAAAGACTGACGACCCAAAGGAAGTGAAAGCATTATACGTATTTAGAGTTCTTTAAGGCTATTAACGATATCATTCTTTAAACAACCGAGTATAAGGAGAAATTCGGTATAGATTTGGGAGAAGCCATTCAGAATGGTCTTTCAGGGCCTAATGCGATACAGAACCTTGTAAATTCACTTTCCACTCAAAGTTTGGGCAACCTTATTCAGGCCTGCATGGGCTACCTGCATACTCCACTACAGAACCAACCGTAGGACGGTACTTTAGAACCAACCGCTTCAATCTTAGTATGTTTAAGTACCTGACTGGATATAGAGGTTAGAGAACATATGCTAATTGGTTTAGCATGAATATCGCCGGTTGCTGGAAGTGTTATACCTGAAGCGATCGCACATAATTGTCACCTATCCTTTTTAAGTCAAGTCTCTGATTTTAGATCAACTAATCATTAATTGAATGTCAAACGTTAATAAAGAATAAAAAAAGAGTGGATTTTCTTCAGTCTCTAGACAATTCCAAAAAATAGTTCCAAACAGGCTTCTATCTGTTCCGCAATATCTAGATTAGGTGTAATTCCAGAGATGGCTTCGGTAAGGTCTTCTATGCTTATGTCTCCAGTTTCGAGGGCAAGGCATATAGCCGCTATTGCATCCGCGTCAGTATCGAATGGTGCTGGTCCCAGGGCTAAACTAAGTGCTACTGAAGTTGCCAGGCCTGCTTCATCTAGAAGTGGAGCGAGACATTCTTCGCATGATTCAGGACAATTTTCATCTATTTCACCATCCAGGTCATTGTCTATGCCATCTCCACAAATCTCTTCTGATGGTGGTATCTCATCACATGCATCTCCTATTCCATCGCCATCAGAATCTGCTTGGTTTGGGTTGGATACATCAGGACAATTATCTGAATTGTCAGGAATGCCATCACCATCGGTATCAGTTGGTGGTGGTGGTGGTGGTGTTGTACCGTCACCATCTCCAAACTCCAGTTCTAGATCTAATGCCTGACTAGGAGCTGCATTGAATGGTGTTGAACTTATAGCTGCACCGTCACTATCTTGCACAGAGTTGATATCATTCAGACAATTTGCGCTTGCCTGTTGCTGTACTCCAATAATGACCGAAAGCAACTCTGCAGGACAGTCGTTATTTGCGCCAGAGCTTTGAGCATTACTGTCATCATATCTCGTAGCAGACACACTGTATGGTGTTATCGTTGAAACTGCAGATATTACCAGTAACAGTGCTGCTATTGTTGTCATAATTCCAAGTTTTTGGGATTGCATTACTATTTGGATTATTTCTATTTGGTATATCTGAGTTGAGTGAAAAAAGACTGCCACATTAATAGCAGATATCTTCTTTCATTATTATGGAGTAGAAAAATAGCTGGAATTTCAGTCCAAGCCATTAGCTAAATAATGCCGTATGAATTCCAAGTCTTTTATCATTACATCTATCATATGCAGGACTTCAGTGTTATTAATATTAGAATATGCATTGAAGATACAGACAAGAATTTCCATAAGGAATTGAAGGCTTTAATTAAAGATACCAGTCAGTTAAGAAGCCATCTAGTTTACGTGATAAGTATAAAGATTGCATCACCCTCTGTAAGCGCTCACTCGAATTAGCTCTTATCATGCATTTTCTACCTTGTTACCACTTTGATCCATGTTGATTACTGTCAGAGCGTACATGAACCTAGACATAGGATCTTTTCAACTCATATTCTGGTAACGTATTTAAATATTGAAGATTTAAGCAATAGATTGAATATGAAATAGGTCTACACTAATACCTGATTTTACTACAATGGCCTTTATTTGATCCAGTTCTAACTGCTTTAGTTTGATATCGTGTATGCTGATCTCTCTAAGATCAACATTTCATAAGGGTTTTCTGAAATGTGGAGATCTGGATAATGCTTTTCGTAATCCCTTTTCACATATAGAATAGTTCTCATATCAGTCCCTATCTTTCTTCCTTCGAACAGGCGTCCCAATATCTAGAGCCTAGACTCTTAGAAGCAAATAGATAGATTTGTGGACCTGTCAATTCTAATGGCCTGCCATCTATGTTAGTCTCAACTTCGTCAATAACATCATCGTGATGTAGCATTCGAAAGATAAAAGTCAATTTCCTCACATCTTCCAATTCTTTAATGACATTCTTATACTTGGAAAGCTGTCCGTTAATTGGCTTATTCATTTCATGAATAACTCTCTTAACTCTGAATTCTGGCTTAGCCTTTACACTGTCGATTCTAAAACTTCTATCATTGAACCCTTCAAATTTCTTATCTTCTGGAGGACTTTCAGTACCAAAGATTTTGAATCCGAAAACCTCATAGAGTCTATTGGCCCTGTTGCTAGTGTTACCATCTAGTGTGTTGTAGTCTTGCCAGTCAAGTCATAGCCAATCTTGTACATCTTTCGCTTAATCGGGTCATCGTCGATATCATCCATCTCATCTTCTGCTATGGGGATTTGACATCTCTCTGCTGAGCCATACAGGTCTAGAATGTTAGCACCACTCAGGTCAGCAGCTAATACTACACGATAACCAAGCAATGTAGAAGTTATGAGTATGACGCCTTTGCCTGAACCTGGAGGACCAACAATCAAATCGTAGTGAGTTGTATCAAATAGATCCTGGAAATGGCTATAGACGGAATCAATCGCTAGAAATGGTATCGTATATTCATCATTTGCGACGACAAATTTCTTCCACAGTGACTCATGTTTATGATATATTGAGTCAATTGTTTCCTGTCTAGCTCGCTCAATGTAGGTCTTTATCTCATTCAAGTCCTTGAATTTGATTGCCATAATGTATGACGCAATGCCACTAACGCCATCCTCATGATGATGGAGTTCTATACTTTGTTCCTTGCTTAGATCAATAGAATGTGAAATAACTGGCTCTTCGTCGTTGCCGATCTGCTAGAATACACTCTTGTTCCAGAGGATTATTTGTTCGGCAAGAGGTATTTCGTTACTGTATTTGTAAACCCAATGACTCTTCTTCTTGTTCATCTTTTGTTGCTTCTGGCCCTCGCCGTTAGCCTGCGGCGTCGCAGTTGTTTTCTTGAAACTATCACCTTCGTCATCTTCATCCTTGCAGCTCTCACCAACCATGTCATCTATCATCTCGCTGATCTCAATGTCTGCCAGTCGTTGCTCCTCTTCTATGTCCTTAGGGGATTCATTCATTCCTCGATCTTTATCCTCAAGAGATCAGCGATTGTGTTGTAGTAGTACGGATAAAATGTCTTGAACAGACGCTTTCCAGTCTGTAGCAACACACTCTTACGTGATTTCTTATCCCATCGGTGGAGTTTCTTTAGTATGTATGGATCCAAATCAGAAAGATTGATGGTCAGCTCTGGTGTTGGCTTGAATATGGCCACATTGGGGGCTAGATCTATAACCTCCTCAGAATATTTAGGAATTTGAAGGGTTTCTCCTCTGTGTTCAATTATGATGGAAGCACTAGCTAGGTTCTGGAATATCATGTCAATAAGCTTCTCCCTAGTCCATAGTACTTCTGATACTTCTACTCGTGCAGCGATCTTGCTGTTTGAAAACATCGAAGCTTCATCTTCATTCAGAAGACTTAACAAGCGATCATGTCTACGAGTAGCTGACTCGACTTCATCTGTGGTAATGATTCTGACATCTGTTGATTTTATACTACTGCTTTTGACGTTCATTTTGAATTAGTAACTTGTTAATTTGAAATTGAGTTGGTTGATAAATGAGGTAGTAAGCATGTTGGTTTACTCATTGCAATTACCGCTGGCTTGGTAACATAGCTTCAGATTCCGCGATTCCCTTGATCCATTCTAACGCAGATTCCATTTCCCTTATCTTCTTATGATCAGAATCAACTTCTGTGACAATTTTATCTAGTAAATTAAGCAGAATTTCATCCATTGGATCGAGCATCCACAATACTTCGAGTATATTATCGACTTTTACTAGTTCCTCTCCACTAGTTTTATAAATGCCGTTTTGCCATATTTCGAGACTTTCTGTGTTAATTAGATCCATAGAGTGACCAATGTTAATATTATGTATCTCATATGTTCTCAACACCTGACTCACAGAGTTGACTTCTCCAGTTTAAACATGGCAAATAACTTTGTTACTACTTTGTTTGCTAATGACTTTGTTCGAACAGGGAACAAGAATCTACTCAAATCACTAATAAGCGATCAGTACTACGATAGGAATTAGTAAGATACAGAGCGAGCGTGATTAGTGAGATCAGAAAAAGTAGGGTATTCAGGCACGTGTTCAAATATTCCAGACCTGGCAGTAGTCTGTGCTTTATAATGTCAGGGTGGCGTAGGGTTATCAGTGGAAGGACGAACTGGTTGATATGCATTTATTCGCTGCAAGGAAATAGCATGATTATCATCCAATGCACCGACGCCCAGACTAAGATTTCTTATAGTGATGTCAAGACTTTGTCTTTCTGTCGTATTTAACGAATATTCCCTTGACAGAATGTCTTTAACCTGTGTATCGGGATCCACGGTCTCATTTGTCCTTATAGGTACCGTGATACTGAGTGGTTTGGAAATTATTTCTGGGGGCAATTTTCCATTCATATCCTGTCTATTTATGGTGTACTCTACAAGTTGCAATACGATCTCCCTACTAGGTACCTTTAGGGCATTCACGGTATAGACAGCATCAACACTCAGTACGTTAGTACTCGGTTCACTTGTTGCTTCTCCTGAAGGTTGAGATAAGACTACCCCCGTGGAGGAGGAGGATATTGCAGCTTGGATAGATGGGTCTAGATCAATGCTTATGGTGGAGACTCCTTCAGTGAATCTATCAACACCTTCAGTAGTATTGGAATGTAGCGCAAAAGAAGGAACAAAATTCTTGCAGCTTAGGCTAAGTGAATCCCCGGGCGCTAAAGTTTGCAGTCTGTAACTTGTGTCGGCAGTAAAAGGGCTGGAAGATCCACTAGAAACTTTGTTCAATTGAATTGTTGAAGAGGGAACTGCATTCCAAAGAAAAGAGATTGAATACGGCTGTCTGTTGAAAATATTTATGTCTGAATTATAGTGTCCTGGCCTAAGAGGACCGTCTTCGCCAACAATTGTACCACAGAAATACCGGGCGTTATATTCTATACTTCCAGGACCGGTGTCCAGATTAGCCGAAGTCGAAGACGTCAATGTTTTGTTGTCTAATGTTGCAAACGCGTTGTTATGCCATCTTGTCTGATCGGAATATAAATCAATAAAAATAAATGTGCAAACAATAATTATATTTGGCAGCAAGATGATACTCACCGATGTTAACTTCGATGCAGATTCCATTGTTATTTTTGGTCTCCCATTCACAAACCCTGGCCGAATTCGACTCAATTTATTACCCTGCAGTAGTAGCACAATAAGTAACTAAAAATCTTTCGAGCTGGTATTTTATTGCACGAATTGCTATCACACGAGTGCTGTATTCGTGGTCCTCGACTACCCTTAATTGTTATGTTGTAGTTGCTATTGACAAACCATGGCCTAACGTACTTTTTTTTGTGTTGGTACTCAAGCGTCCTTCTGTTTCTATGGACAGTTCTGTCCACCCTCGCCGCATACACCCGGGTTTTCGATCACTTCACTGGGATGCGGTGGTTCATCTGACAGAGCGCGAGATACCCAGATTCTCCAGCACCTTCTAGTTCCTTACTTGATCATAACGTGGATATGATCAATCATACGGCTAGGAGGAATGCCGCCCCACCTTCATATTAGCATCTTATCCAAAGACCAATCTATGTACTACGACGTCTTGACAGCTTTCTTGGTATGCAGTGTTTTTGTTATTTGTTTGTTGTTTATTCCGAGCAGCCTTAGCGCTTCTAAAGGTATTGTTGTTGAGTCGGGCGAAGCTGTCAGTCCCAAAGACCTTGACACTAATAAATCCGTTTACAACAATAGTGACAATAATAACACGTTTGTCGTTCCTTATCTAAATCCTTTAGGAGAAGAGGAATATAGCGAGCTTAAAGAGAGAGCTAGTCTTGCAGGTGAGGAATGTGACCACATTAGAGCTACCGTCGCTTGAGAGCAAGTAACTATCTTACTGCAAAGTACAGACTAAATAATATCATTCGCTTCTCCCCTAATACCATGGTACTATTAATAGTGCGATCTAAAGAAATGCTAATCTTTCGTTCACCATCCGAATCTGATGATCCGAAAGTATCGATTAAATGAAATATTGGCGGATCATCCTTTGAGTCTACTCTTCAAGAAACTTCAGACAAGAGTATTAACCACATACAATACTGAAAAAATGTCAGTAGCAGTCTCGTTTCTACCACAATGAACGACAAAAATCGCGCTTCCGATATACTTTAGTATACTCACTTCATACATCGATACAATCAAAGATAATTCAAAGGGTTCCAAGCTCTGCCAGTTAAATTATCTACTGCAATTACATATGAGCTGAGTTATAGCTAACGTACAAATCCTAAGCGAACCAAGCATATTTTTATACGAACGAAAGCAGTTTCTTTCCTCGTCCACTTCGTACTTGAAGACACCGACCAAATTATTGAAGGATAATAACTTCCCTCCAGAAGCTGCACGAATTGATAATGATCCAAGGAAGCTTATCTTTTCAGGGCCTGTAAACTCCCTATTCCGCAACCTGTCCAAGTTGCCATCAGCCAGATCCCGGAGCAATATGAGGTCCAGTTGCACTGTGCACGATGAATGCTGTCTATCTCTAAAACTATAATACTCGAAAACTTATTTCGAGGCACCGGCTCGTCATATCTGTCTAAATGATCTACCTTTGACTCTACTGTTGATACTGTCGTTTTGGCATTATCGCAAAACGCTGCCGGTCAAGCCACATATTAATTGCTTCTTCCAGCGCTTTGCTGATGTTCCCTTTCTTCATCCCTTTGTAATAGGCAACCGCTTCCCTAAATTTAGCTTCTATTTCATCGCTGATTACGACATTCATTTTCCCCATCAGAGAACACAACATCCGGTATTACAAGCCCCCTTATCTGCTTGCCTATGCAGCGTCCCCAATACATCTCTCTATTTGGAAAGATGTCTCTATATCTCTCTATTTGGAAAGATGTCTCTGGTTTTGAAATTTCGGAGATGAACTATGCGTGCGTAAGTATGAGATATACATCGAATTTTTCCCATGTCTGCTTTATACAATGCACAGTATAGCACTATGTAGCAGTGGTTATATGAACGAATTATATTATTAAGGTATGGATACGTTTCAGGGTAAGACGTGGATGTGCGCAACCTGTGGCACGGGATTTACCAGAAGAACAAGTGCTCGGAGGCATAATGATCGACTGCATGGCAGACAGGCATTCATCATCCGACCCACCGAGTACGTAATTGGGCGACTAAGCGGACGATTGCCTTCTCCTCAAGACCCCTTGAGTTACAGACGTTCTGGAATGTACCGTTTGCATAACGAGCCACAAATGGTCGCTCACGACACGCATGCCAAGAACGACTCCTATGATTCTGCACAAAGCACCTATAGTCCTGGTCCAGGAACAGGGCCTAAATCCACCGAGAGGTGGGCCTCCACTTCAACCGACAAACTGATTCTAAACACCAAACTGAATGAACTGGCAATTCTCCTCAATAGAAATTACACGCCAAAAGATGCGAGATTATTTCTATTGGGTGTTACTATGAACGTGAATGCCGGGAAAGTTGATATCTTGGATGCATATCTGAGTCTATTCCGTACATTAGACAGACGTAGACGAACTTAGAAAAAGTACGACGCCATGGCAACTCGTTTGCATAGAACGCCCATCAAGAGATAGAGAAATAAGAATCTAATAAAGTAGGGAATTGTAAATTGGGATTCAATAGATCAGGTTTCAAACTTGGGTGGGGTTTTATCATTCTTTGGACTGTGACAAGCAAAAATTATCAAAGGATGGAGCTACTTTTCCACAATGAATTGCTAATCGAAGAAATGAATCTAACTTTTAATATTGTGCTATCCAATAGTTTTGTTAACACCTTCGTCAAGATTTCGGTCCTAATTAAGGATTCAATTCATAGCCATTAAATTTCTACATCGAAGATTAATGAAGTAACGATCAGAGTTCTAGTTCACGATCAATTTATTACCATGTCTTCTAAAATATAGTCAGGCTTAATCGCTGCTTTCTCATACACCAAATAGTCGTCATCTTCGTTCTCCTATCCTTTTTTGGTACTTTGATTAATTCTAGTTAGAGCTTTCTTCCTTCTTTCGCTAGTACCGGTTTCACGAGTATTTAATGATATGATTTCGATCAGTTTGGCTTTTTGATCGTGATCGCTAGTCTTTGCCAGCTTTGGTCTCAAAAGCCTACCGAGTCTTTGAATATATTCTCTTCCACTCCCTGTACCGCTAACTATGATGCCCAGTTTTGCGTCAGGAACATCCACTCCTTCATCCAATACTTTCGATGTAACTATGGCCAAGTAACGTCCTTCTTTGAAACCTAGTAGGACATCCTTTCTTTCCAATTTGTCTGTTCTATGAGTTATCGCAGGAATCAAAAATTCATTGGCAATTGAATAAACCAAGCTGTTGTGTTGAGTAAAAATTATAGTCTTAACACCGCCATTCTCAGCTAGAATAGTCCGCAATTCCTCTAACTTTGATTTACTGTTCAAGGCTGTATCCATTGCCTTATTTCTAGCTAGCAAGGCTTCGCGGGCTATCCTATTCTTTGTCGACATCATAATTAACCTTCTAAATGAGCCATGATAGTTCATCCGAATTCCCAGTTTCTTAAGGCATAGTTGGTACGTTCCGATGTTCTTCTCATATTCGTTCTGCTCATGAGGGGTCAATTCGACGTGCATCCTCTTGATTTCATAAGAAGCAAGATGTTTACTCTTAGCAAGCTCGGTTGGGCGGATCTCGAAGACCACCCCACCACCAACTAATTTTGGAAAGTCCATATGTAATTTATCTTCCCTTTCAATCGTTGCTGTAAGACCTAACCTGTATGGGGCTGCGAATTGTTCAGCTATAGATCTGTAGCCTGGAGCGGCCAGATGATGCACTTCATCGAATATTACAAAAGAGAATCTGTTGCCAAGACTTGGTGCTCTGATGTATGCGGAGTCATACGTAGCAACAGTAATTGCCTCTATTTCTTCGGATCCGCCACCTAGATTTCCGACGGCGGTATTTGTTACGTGGCTTGATAATACTTCAGTCCATTGATACATTAGATCTAATGTAGGTACTACTACCAGCACTGCAGAGTTGACAGTTTCAATAGATTTGATTCCTAATATCGTCTTTCCCGCACCAGTTGGAAGTACAATACAGCCTCTCATACCCACTGTTATCCATCTATTCAACGCCTTTTGCTGATAATCCCTCAACGAAACATCTTTCATTGTGAAATGAGGAGAAGGTATGAGTTCGAATACCTGGTCGGTGTATTCTATGTTGCTTTCGCGCAGATAGTGAATGATATCGTAGTAGTTTAATGCTTGTGCTCTGAGAAAATTGGTTCGAGGGTCTAGTGTAGCGAATGGGATATGCATTAGTCCCTTTATTACAATTGTCCCTCTATCATATGATAACCAAACCATATGTTTACTCTATATGAATCGAGTTCGACTAATAATGATTAAGACGTTTCTATGATGAGACTGGCCAAATAGATAGGTTCAAACTTTTTGTCACTAGCGATATTTCACTCTCAGCCAGGACCGAGTTAGACTAGACTGTCTATCATCTGAGTAGCATGTGAACTATTAAACATCCTTTTTTTATAGGGATCCCATAGTTTGAAAATAGAAAATAATTTCACCCAGTAATGCGAAAAAGTTTATACCAATCATATTTCAGCTAAAATAAATGCCTTGATTTCTAGATACCAGCTGCTACTATACTGAGGAGCATCTCGTGAAACAGCACCCG
>Ga0315553_10002387_pt1 | contig 15093 bp, 13 predicted proteins | sample SalMarSW160140MG_FD_203099 | JGI IMG/M metagenome (GOLD analysis project Ga0315553, IMG submission 203099) | Salt marsh sediment microbial communities from the Plum Island Ecosystem LTER, Massachusetts, United States - Salt Marsh Sediment SW1601-40 ... | reverse complement strand
TGCGAGAAGCTGAGCGCGCCGGAAGAGGGCGCGCCGGCACTCGATCTCGCGGCGTGGCTGCGCGAAGGGGGTACGGCGGTGTGGTTCTCCTCGGCGCTCGCCCGCTGCGGCGAGTCGGTCCGGATCGTTGGCCTCGCGCTGCCCGAGGCGCCGGATCCGGAGCCGAACGCGCCGGAGGCGAGCGAGGGCGAGGCGCGCGAGGCGGTCTGGATCACCGGCGCGCTGGTCCCCCAGCCCCGTCGCCTTCCCGAGCCACCCCGGACCTTCGCCACCGTGCCGGAGCCGTTCCGGGTGATCGCCCGCGCGGGAGAGGGCGCCCTCGCCATCGAGGCGCCCGTGGGCGAGGGGCACCTGGTGCTGGTCGCCGATGCGTTCTTCCTGCGCAACCAATGGCTCGATCGCGACGACGCGGCGCTGCTCGCCCTCGACTGGGTTCGCGCCTACGGTGTGCCGATCCTCGACGAGCGGGAGCACGGCCTGCGCGACATGCCCTCCACGTCCGCCTACCTGGTGCACTCTCCGGCGCTGCCCGTCTTCGCGGGCCTCGCCGCCACCGGGCTGCTCTTCGCCTGGGCGGGCGCGAGCCTGCCGCGACGCCGGGTCGGAGAGTCCGGCCCCGCTCCGCCCACGCTGGCCACCTACGTCGACTCGCTGGCCCGTCTCTATGCCCGCACCGGCGATCACGCGGAGGTGTACGAGCGCTATCGCCTGTTCGCGCTGGCGGAGCTGCGCCGGGCCCTGGCCCTCGCCCACGACGCTCCGGCCGGCCGCGTGCTCAACGCCCTGGAGGCGCACGTGGGCTCCGCCTCGGGAGACCTGAGCGCGCTGCGCGGCGACGCCAGCGTGCAGGGGCGGGCGGATCTGGACGCAGCCTGCGCGTCCATCGACCACCTGCTGGCGAGGGTGCGATGAACGAGTCGGAGGCGGCGTCGGGCGTCGCCGGGCTGCACGAACGCATCGCGGAGGCGGCCGCCCAGGTGGTCTCGGGTCAGGCCGAGGTGATGCAGCAGGCGTTCATCGCGTTGCTCTGCTCCGGGCACGTGATCCTGGAGGGTGTCCCAGGTGTGGCGAAGACGCTGATCGTTCGGACGCTCGCCGCCCTGCTCGACGTCCGGTTCGGCCGCGTGCAGTTCACACCCGACCTGCTGCCGAGCGACGTGATCGGCACGCCCGTGCTCCGTCCCCAGAGCGGCCACTTCGAGTTCCACCCGGGCCCGCTGTTCACCGATCTGCTGCTGGCCGACGAGATCAATCGCGCGCCCGCGAAGACCCAGGCCGCACTGCTCGAGGCGATGCAGGAGCGCGGCGTCACCGTGGACGGGACCCGTCACGAGCTCGGCCCCCACTTCGCGGTGTTCGCGACCCAGAACCCGGTCGAGCACGAGGGCACCTACAGCCTGCCCGAGGCGGAGCTGGACCGCTTCCTGTTCAAGATCGCCGTCGGCTACCCCGACGAGGGGGCCGAGCGCGAGCTGCTCTCCCGCCATCACCGCGGAGCGCCCGAGGTCGCCCTCGAGAAGATCGCGGGCCCGGCCGATCTCGATGCGGCGCGCGCCGCCGTCGATCGCGTCGTCGTGTCGCCGGAGATCGTCGGCTACGTCTCGGCGCTGGTGCGATCGACGCGCGAAGACGCGCTCTTCGCCCTCGGCGCATCGCCGCGCGCCGGCGTCGCGCTGCTGCGCGCGGCGAAGGCCCAGGCGGCCCTGTCGGGTCGCGACTTCACGCTGCCCGAGGACGTCCAGGCCGTGTGGCTGCCCACCCTGCGACACCGCATCCAGCTCGATCCGAGTGCGGAGGTCGAGGGACTGCTTCCGGACGAAGCGCTCGGCCGCGCGCTCTCCGCGATCGCCGTGCCGCGCTGAGCATGACGCGCTCCGAGCGGCCGCTGCTGTTCCCGACGCGGCGCGCCCTGTGGATCGGCGCCGCCTGGTCGGCGCTCGCGCTGCTGGCGGTGCCCCTGGGCGGGCTCGGCCCGGCGCTCGCCCTGCTGGCCGCGCTCGCCCTGGGCGTCGGCCTCTGGGACGCCGCGACGCTGTGGCGCCTCGCGGGTCCGGCGCTGGAACGCGCGCTGCCCGAGCGCACCGCGCTCGGCCGCGCCACCCGGATCGATCTCCGGCTCGCGAGCCGCGACGACATCCCGCTGCGGGTCGACCTGTTCGAGGAGCTGCCGCGCGATCTGATCGACGCCGATCCCGAGTTCCGCGATCGGCTCCTGGAGCCCGGGGCGTCGCTCCACCTGAGCTACTCCGTCTCGCCCGCGCGGCGCGGGACGCGGCCGATCGGCCGGGCCGCGGTGCTGGCGCGCACGGCGCTCGGCCTCGTGCAGCGGCGCTTCTCCTTCCCCGGGCAGACGCTGCGCGTGTACCCCGACACGTCGCGACTGCTGCGGCGCGAGGCGCTCGACCCGCGCGCCGCGCTGGCCGCTCTCGGCGTGAAGCGCGCGCGACCGCGTGGGAGCGGACTCGAGTTCGAGTCCCTGCGCGAGTACGTCCCCGGCGACGACGTACGCCACATCGACTGGCGTGCCACGGCGCGTCGGGGCCGCCCGATGACGCGCATCTACCGCCACGAGCGCGACCACCCGGTGCTGATCGCCCTGGACGCGAGCCGGCTGATGGGAGCGAGCTACGGGCACGGTACTGCTCTCGACCTGGCGATCGAGTCGGCCCTCGCCCTCGCCTACACCGCGCTGCACCACGGGGACCGCGTGGGGCTCGTGCTCTTCGACCAGCTCCCGCGCGCGCTGGTGACGCCGCGGCGCTCGCGGCGGGGTCTCGGGCGTCTGATCGACGTCGTCTGGGACGCCCAGCCGCGCCGAGTCGAGCCCGACTACGCGCGGCTGGTGGACGAGCTCTCGCGCCGGCAGCGCCAGCGCGCCCTGGTGGTGCTGATCACGGATTTCGCCTACGCCGGCCCGTCGTTCCTGCACGAGCCCCTGGCGGTGCTGGCTCGGCGGCACCGCCTGCTCCTGGTCGCGCTGCGCAATCCCCTGCTGGACGACGTCGCGCGGGGCGCGCATTCCCCCGATGGCCAGGACCGCTACCGCCGGCTCGTGGTGCAGGATCTGCTGCACGAGCGCGAGCGTGCCCTCGCCGAGCTCCGCCGCCGGCGTGTGCTCACCCTCGACCTGGCGCCGGGCGAGCTCGTGCCGTCGCTGCTCAACCGCTACCTCGCTCTCCGTTCGGCGGAAGGCTGAGCTCCCGGATCCAGCTCGCGTCGCCGGCGGCGCGCCGGCCGAGGAGGCGGGTCCCGAGCAGGAAGAGAGCGCCCGCGGCGATCCACCCGGCGGCGATCAGCAGGCGGACTCCGGTCCCCAGCGTCGACTCACGCACGAAGCTCTCGGTGAGCGCGGCGGCGACGAACAGCGGAGCCGCCACACCGACCAGGAGCACCACGGGCTGGACAACTTCGCGCAGCGCGGCACCGCGCCCGCGCCGTCCCGGAGCGGCGACGGCGACGCCGAGCATCAGGCCCGCCGCCGCGCACAGGGTCAGCGCGAGCAGCTCGGGAACGCCGTGGGGCAGGATCCAAGCGAGATAGGCCGTCGGCGGCTGGTCGCGAAAGAAGACTGCCGACAGGGCGCCGATCGTCACGCCGTTGTAGATCTGGAGCAGGGCGGTGGGGACACCCGCCAGGATCCCGACGGCGAAGGAGAGCACGCCGATGCGGGTGTTGTGGGCGAAGAGCGAGGATCCGAAGAGGGCGTTCTCGGTCCAGTGCACCTCGTTGCCCGCCAGGAACTCGGCGCGCGCCTCGGGCGACTCCCAGAGCCGCTCGAGCAGCTCGGGCGTGTAGCCGAGCGTCGCCGGGATCAGCGCGGACAGGGCGCGGGGATCGCTCGCGACCAGGCCCGCACCCAGCAGGACGCCGACGGCGAGCAGCGCCCACGCCGCGATCTGCGCGCGCCACGTCCGCGCGAGCAGATCCCCCAGAGCCAGGCGCTCGCCGCCGACCGGCGCGCCCGCGTAGAGCAGCGCATAGCCGCGCACGCATAGCCCGTTCAGGTGACGGATCTCCTCGGGATCTTCGGAATCGTCGCGCAGGCGCGCGAGCAGGGCCGCATGGAGCTGGTAGAGTCTGCCCAGCTCGCGGAGCTCGCCGAAAGAGACTCGGGGCGAGCGATTGGCCTCGGCGCGATCGAGCAGCTGCTCGAACCGGGCGCGGTCGCTCACGGCGGACACCAGCGGACCTCCTCGCGGAACCCGAGCGCCATCCGGCGCTCGGGGGACACACCCGTCGGCGCGTCCTCTCGGCGCGTCCCTTCAGCGGATTCGAAGCCATCACAGACGCCGCACCCCGTCAAGTCGTCCGCTCCCCCGAGCAGGTGGTCCTCGAGCTCCCGATCGCCGGACCGACGTCGCGCATCCTGGCCTACGCCGTCGACGCGATCCTGATGGTGAGCTTGACCTTCGCGGTCTTCTTCCTCTTGCTCACGATCGGGTCCGCGGTCGGCTGGCTGGGCGACCTCGTCTCCAAGGCCGCGGAGGAGTTCGTCAGCGACCCGGCGCGTCCGGCTCCGGGGCGCTACGGAATGCTGCTGATGGCGGTCGCGATCGCCGCGCAGCTGGCGATCGAGCTGTTCTACTTCGTCTTCTTCGAGACCGTGTGGCGCGGGCGCTCGCCGGGCAAGCGGCTGCTCGGGCTCGGCGTGACCCGGTCCGACGGCCTGCCCGTGAGCTTCGGCGCCTCGCTCGTGCGCAATCTGCTGCGCGCGGTCGACGTCCTGCCCACTTCCTACATCACGGGTCTGGTCTCGATGCTCGTCACCCCGCGGACGCAGCGCCTGGGAGACCTGGTCGGCGATACCGTGGTGATCCGCTACGACCGACCGCAGGTCGCGACACCAGTCCTGGCGGCGGGAGACGGCGACCCGCACGTGGTCTTCCCGCGCGAGCAGCTCGCGCGTCTGGGCTCGGACGAGCGCCAGCTGCTGCGCCAGACGCTGCGCCGGATCGAGACGCTCCCGCCGGAGGAGGCCGAGGCCCTGGCGGCGCGCGCCGCGCGCGCCCTGGCTCAGCGGATGGGCGGCGAGGCCCCGCCGCCCGACGGCGCGGCGGCCCATCTGCGGGCCCTGCACGCGCGCATCCGTCGAACCCGATCCGCGGGACCGTGATAGCGTGATGCGCGCGCCAACCCGGAGGTCCCCGCCGTGTCCGACCTCTTCTCCGACATAGCGAGCATCGACTACCCGATCCTCGATGCCGACGCCCACGTGAACGAGCCGCCGAACCTGTGGCAGGACGCCGTGCCCGGGAAGTGGCGGGATCGCGCCCCGAAGCTGGTGAAGGGCGAGCGCGGCGACTTCTGGCACTTCGACGGCGGGAAGGAGAAGTGGCCGGTGGGGCTCACCGCCGCGGCGGGCCAGAGCGTGTTCCAGATGCGTCCCACGGGTCAGACCTACGAGACGATGCGGCCGGGAAGCTTCGACACCAGCGCCCGCCTGGCCGACATGGACGCGGACGGCATCTACGCCCAGGTGCTCTACCCGTCGGTCACGCTCAAGGGCGCCAAGGTGTACTCGAGCGAGCGGGAGCTCCAGCTGGCGTGCGTGCGCGCCTACAACGAGTGGATCCTCGCCTTCGCGGCGCCCTCGCGCGGGCGTCTCGTGCCCCAGGCGATCATCCCCACCACCGGGATCGCGGACGCGCTCGCCGAGCTCGACTACGCGATGAAGAACGGACACCGGGGAGCGCTGATCTCCTCGTTCCCGAACGGCTCGCTCGCCCCCTCCCGGGACGACGATCCGTTCTGGTCGCGCGCCCAGGAGTCGCGCTTTCCCGTGGCGGTCCACATCGGCAGCTTCCTGCGTACGCCGCCCGCCTCCGCCGCGCGCGATCCCCAGGCGCTGTGGACCGGATCGCTCGCCTTCGTGGCGCGCGCGGCCTGGGTGAAGGCCGGGGGACAGACCCTCGACGTCGCCTGCGACCTGCTGTTCTCGGGGATCTTCCAGCGCTACCCGCGCCTGCGGCTCGTGCTGGTCGAGGCGAACATCGGCTGGATCCCGACGCTGCTCGAGCAGAGCGACGACATGTTCCGGCGCTATCGCTGGTGGACCGGCGCCCACGCCGAGATGGCGGAAATGCCCAGCCGCGTGTTCCACCGGAACTTCTACGCGACCTTCATGGTCGACCGCTCGGGCATCGAGCTGCGCCACCGCCTCAACGTCGACCACCTCTTGTGGTCCACCGACTACCCCCACAGCGGCACCGACTGGCCCGACTCGGGCCGGACCCTCGAGCGCGTCTTCCGCGACGTCCCGAAGGCGGAGGTCAAGAAGATGCTGCATGACAACTGCAAAGCCCTCTACGGGCTCGAGGTGCCCGACACCGTCCTGTGACGAACTTCAGCCCGCCGGTGTCTCGCGGGCACCGAGCGCACTCTTCTCCGCCGCCAGCTTCTTCGCCTTGGCGAGCATGGCGGCGGTCAACTCCTTCTCGAGGGAGTCGATCCACGCCTTTGCCTCGGGACGACCGCTCGCGGCGAGCCAGGCGTAGGCCTCCTCGAGATTCTTCCGGGTGCCCGTGCCGCGCACCAACGCGACGCCGAGCCGGAGCTGGGCGAGCCGATGTCCCTGCTCGGCCGCGCGCCGCCACCAGGTGACCGCCTGGCGCGGATTGGGACGCAGCCCCGCGCGCCCCTCGTCGTAGAAGAGGCCGAGGCCCCACTGCGCCTCGCTCTCGCCGCGCTCGGACGCCCGCTCGAGCAGCTCGAGCGCCTTGGACTCGTCCGCCTCGACGCCGATACCCTTGGCGAGCAGCACCGCGTAGGGAGCCTCCGCCTGCTCGACGCCCGACTCCACCGCGCGACCGTACCAGCGGGCCGCCTGCACGGCGTCCACTTCGACCCCCACCCCGTTGACGTACAGCTGGGCGAGCGCGAGCTGGGAGGGCCCATGCCCGCCCTCCGCAGCGGCCTTCAGCATAGCCACCGCCCGCTCGGGATCGGCATCGACGCCGTCGCCGTTCAGGAGGCGCGCGGCGAGCTCGCTCGAGGCCTCGTTGTTGCCGAGCTCCGCTGCCCGTTCCAGGAGCGCCACCGCCTCCCCGGGCTCGGCGTCGGGGGCCCGGCCCTCCTCGATCAGCAGCGCCAGGTTCGTCATCGCCGGCGCGTATTCCTGGGCGATCGCCCGGCGATACCACTCGGCCGCGCGCCGGTCGTTGTTGGCCTGGGCCCTGGCCGACAGCTGCTCGAGCTGCGCGTCGACGCTGTCGCTGGACTGCAGGCCCGTGTAGATCGCGATCTCCTTGGCCGTCTCCTCGTCGGGCAGCAGACCCAGGGCGAAGAGCATTCCGAGCTGGTTCTGCGACGACGCCCGCCCCTGGTCAGCGGCGAGGCGGTACCACTTCGCCGCCTCGGTCGCGCTCTTCGCCACACCGAAGCCGCCTTGGTACAGGATGCCGATCGCCTCCTGGGCGGGGGCGTAACCCTGCTCGGCCGCCCGCAGGTACCAGGAGCGCGCCGTCTCGTAGTCCGGACCCTGGTCCCCCTCGCCTGCCACGAAGCGTTCCCCGAGCGCGTGCTGGGCGGCGGGATTCCCGCCTTCCGCCGCCGTCAGCAGCCAGACGCGCGCCTGGGACGCGTCGATCGATGCGACTCCCTGCGCGGCCAGACGCACCAGCTCCGCCGCCGCCTGGGGCTCCCCCGCCTCGGCGGCGCGCGTGAGCAGCCCGACCACCTCGTCCTCCGGGGCGCCCTGCTGGCCGAGCGCCCTCGCCCGGAGATAGAGGCCGCGCGGATCCCCGGCCGCCGCCGCCTTCTCGATCCAAGCGGCCGCCTCCTCGCCGCCGTTGCCGGCGGACTCCAGGCGCTCGCCCAGGCGGGCCTGGGACGTTGCGTCGCCGGCGTTCGCCGCCGCCCGCAGCCAGCGCTCCGCGCGCTCGGCGTCGCCCTCCTCGCCGCGCTCGTCGTAGAGCGAGACCAGCAGTCTCTGGGCGGGAAGCGATCCCCCGTCGGCGGCCTTCTCGAGCCACTCGAGCCCGGCGGGCACGTCCCGCGCCACGCCCTGTCCGGTGACGAGGCGCTGGCCCAGGGCGTACTGCGCCGGGGTGGAGCCGAAACGCGCGAGCCAGCGCGTCCGATCGGTATCGCTGCAGCCGACGCCGAGGGCGACGACCAGGACGAGCAGGAGGATTCGCTTCGCGCTCGGGGGGCCCATGGGAAGGATGCCTGGACGCATCCTAGCAATGAGCACTCGGACTCGCGCTCCGTTTTCGCGCGCGAGCCGTCGCGAGCCCATGGTACCGTCCGGCGCCGGAGAGATCCTTGAAGTTCGTCGTATCCGCCGCATTCAACGACCCCGCCCACCTGATCGAGATCGCCCGCTGCGCAGAGGAGTGTGGCTTCGAGGCGATGGCCTTCCCCGATCACGTGGTACATCCCGAGCGAATCGACACGCCCTATCCCTACACCGAGGACGGATCACGGCGCTGGCAGGCCTTCACTCCCTGGGTGGACCCGTGGGTCGCCATCGGCGCCTGCGCCGCGGTGACGACCCGGCTGCGCTTCACGAACAACGTGTTCGTGCTGGCGATGCGCAACCCCTTCCTCGCCGCGAAGGCGATCGCCACCGCGGCCGCGCTCGCCAACGGCCGCGTGACGCTCACCCTCGGCGTCGGATGGTCGAACATCGAGTACGAGCTCCTGGGACAGGACTTCAAGACGCGTGGGAAGCGCACGGACGAGATGATCGAGGTGTTGCGCAAGCTGTGGACCGGAGAGATGGTCTCGCATCGGGGCCGCTTCTACCGCTTCGACCCGCTCGAGGCGAACCCGATCCCGCCCGAGCGCATTCCGATCTGGGTGGGCGGCATCTCCGACGCCGCCCTGCGCCGGGCGGCCCGCAACGACGGCTGGCTCTCGGACCTCCAGACGAGCGCCGAGATCGGGACCTGCATCGAGACGATTCGCCGTCACCGCGCCGAGCTGGGTCGCGGCGACGAGCTCTTCGACGTGATGGCGAGCGCCAGCGACGCCTTCACCCTGGACGGCTACCGCCGTCTCGCCGACGCAGGCGTCACCCACGTGCTGACCCTGCCCTGGATCTTCAGCCACGGCGACACGCGGGTGCTGGCGGAGAAGAAGGACGGCATGCGCCGCTTCGCCGACGAGGTGATCGCCAAGGTCTAGCGCGGGCGCGCGAGCTGACCCCAGCGCCGCCTCTGTGCTATCGCCGTCGAGAGACGGCGCGCCAGGAGGAGACGATGGGAGACCCGAGCGAACGCGACCCCGAGGGACGGATCAGCGTCGAGCAGCGCGGGCGGATCCTGCTGATCGGGATCGACCGCCGCGAGAAGTACAACGGCTTCACGCCGAAGATGATGCGCGAGCTGGAGGACGCCTACACGAGGCTCGACGAAGACCCCGACCTGTGGGTGGGAGTGGTGTTCGGACACGGCCCCCACTTCACGGCCGGTCTCGACCTCCCGAAGTGGACCGACGGCATGAAGGCGGGCCGGCGCGATCGCGAGAGCAGCGGGCGGGTGGATCCGGTGGCGCTCGGAGGAGCCTGCCGCAAGCCGATCGTCACCGCGGTTCACGGCATCACCTACACGATCGGCCTGGAGTTGATGCTGGCGGGAGACATCGCCGTCGCGGCCGACGACTGCCGCTTCTCCCAGCTCGAGCCGAAGCGCGGCATCCACGCCACGGGCGGCGCCACGATCCGCTTCGTCGAGCGCGGGGGCTGGGGAAACGCGATGTACCACCTGCTCACCTGCGACGAGTTCGGCGCCGAGGAGGCGCGGCGGATCGGCCTGGTCCAGGAGATCGTGCCGCGCGGGCAGGAGCTCGCGCGCGCGCTCGAGCTCGCGGAGAGCATCGCAGCCCTGGCGCCGCTCGCCGTCCAGGCCACGAAGGCGTCGTCGCGGCGCTTCGTTCAGGAGGGGTTTGCGGCGGCCATCCGGGCCTTCGGGCCCGATCAGGCGAAGCTGGCCGCCTCGCAGGACGCGCGCGAGGGCGTCGCCTCCTTCGTCGAGCGGCGCGAGGCGAAGTTCTCCGGGCGCTAGGCGGAGCCACGCCGAGGGCCCCGGAAGCAGAAGGCCCGGAGGTCGGCTCGCCGGCCTCCGGGCCCTGTTGAGCCCCATCTCCGCAAGCGCTAGCGCTTGCGGCGGTGGAAACGGCTCGCTACGAGCAGACCCAGACCGAAGACGAGCGCAGCGCTCGGCTCGGGAGCCGCCGCTCCACAGTCGTCGTTTCGATCGACGAGGTGGATGCGGTTGTGGAGACTCAACAGAATCTCCTGCACCGTGTAGTGGCGGCTATCCCTGTTCTCGGAGAGCTCCTTGAGCTTTGCGAAGCTCACCGAGAGATCGCTCTGTGTGACATGGCTCGAGACCGAGGTCCCGAACCAGCCCAGGTTCGCGATCGTGAGGGCGTTCGCGCCGCTGCTCATCCCGAAGACGAACAACACCGCGACCGCTGCGGCCAGGGCCTTCCTGTCCTTGCGTTCCAACGACTACTCCTTCGAGAGCCGACCTGACGGGCGGATCCCATCAGTGTGGCCTAGTCATGCACGAGGTCCCTTCCGGGGCCTCCGGGTCCGGAGGTCGCGGTCGGACGCACTCATGCAGGGCGTGAGTGACGCTCGGGGGCGACCGGGTGACATGTCGGCCGTGGAAGAGACTCTCCGCCCTTGTCCCGGGGGGACGACGGCCGGGGCGGCAGTTGGGGGGCGACCGGCGCGCAGACGTACCTCGAGCCGGGGGGATAGAATGACGCGCCCCTGACCCGAAGGAGACCCGCGTGAGCGAACCGCAGCTCGAGCCCCACCTCGCCGAGCTGCGCGAGCAGGGCTTCACGATCCTGGAGCGCGCGATCGAGCCAGAGCTGGTCGCCGCGCTCGCGACGGCGATCCGGCGCGTCGAGCGCGAGAGCGGAGCGGCCCCGCGCGGGAACCCGGCCGAGGGGTTCGCCACCCTGCGCACCTACAACCTGCTGGCCAAGGATCCCGTGTTCCAGGCGATGCCCGTCCACCCCGCGGTGCTGCCGCTGGTCGAGAGGGTGCTCGACCCGGGGTGTCTGCTCTCGGGGATGACCGCGATCGACATCGGACCGGGAGAGCGGCCCCAGCCGATCCATCCCGACGACCTGGTGATGACGGTGCCGCGCCCGCATCCGCCGCTGATGTGCACCACGATCTGGGCGCTCACCGACTTCACCGAGGCGAACGGCGCCACCCGGATCCTGCCCGGCACCCACCGCGAGCCGGGCCTTCCCGATCCCGTCGCGCCCCGGTCCTCGATCCCGGCGGAGGTGGCGGCCGGCAGCGTGATCGTGCTCGACGGGAGCCTGTGGCACGGCGGCGGGGGCAACACCACCGCGGACGAGTGGCGGATCGGCGTGAACGTCCAGTACTGCGCCGGCTTCTGCCGGCCCCAGCAGAACCAGTATCTGGGCGTCCCGCTCGAGATCACCCGCACCTTCTCGGACCGCCTGCTGGAGCTGTGCGGGTACAGCCTCTACAAGGGCATCATGGGACACATCGACGGACGCAGTCCCGCCGTCGTGCTGGGCGACGGCCGGCTCGAGGAACGCGCCTACGCGTCGCCGCGCATGCGCGCGCTGAGGGAGGGCTGAATGCCGGCCTGGCGGGTGGAGCCCGAAGCGAAGCCCGAGGAGGTCGGCATCGAGCCGGCCGCGCTGGACGCCCTGGTGGCCGAGTTCGAGCGGACCCTCGACAAAGGCGAGCTGTTCCACGGCGCCCAGCTCGCCGTCTACCGGCGCGGCCTTCGCGTGCTCGAGGTGGGAGGTGGGCTGGCGCGCGTGCGCACCGGCGCGCCGGTCACGCCGGACACGCTGTTCGTGATCTTCAGCTCCACGAAGGGTCTCGCCGGACTGGCGATGCTGATGCTCTACGAGCGTGGCGCCTTCCACTACGACGAGCCGGTGGTGAAGTACTGGCCCGAGTTCGCGAGCGTCGTTCCGGAGAAGCAGCAGGTGACGATCCGCCACGTGATGAGTCACCGGGCGGGCTTTCCGCTGGGACCGCGCTGGCTCGGCGCGGAGCACTGGGGCGACCGCGAGGCGATCCGCCGCGCGATGATCGAGATCCCGCTGCGCTTCACGCCCGGCGAGAAGAACGCCTATCACGCGATGAACTTCGGCCACATGGTGAACGAGCTGATGGAGCGCATCGACGGCCGCGATTGCGGGGCGTTCCTGCGCGAGGAGGTGTTTGCGCCGCTCGGTCTCGAGGACCTCTACCTCGGTCTTCCCGACGACCCCGCGCTCGAGGAGCGCGTGGCCTGGTGTTACCACGACATCGTGCTGAACGCGGCGCGCGCGACCGGCGTCGCAGGACCCGAGGCCGCGACCGCCGCGGCCGCTCCCGGGGTCGACGCCCCCGAGCTGGCGGTCCACCACGAGGTTCCGGACCGCTACCGCGAGACGCCCGAGCTGGCCCACGACTGGAACCGCCCCGAGACCCACCGCGCGGTGCTCCCGGCGGCCGGCGGAATCGCGACGGCCCGCGAGCTGGCCGCGGTGTACGCGGTACTGGCCCAGGGCGGCAGCGGCCGCGGCGCGACGTTCGTCACCCCCGACGGCCTGGCGCAGGTGACCTCGCCCACGAATCGCAAGGGCGACGTCGACGGCGTGATCGGCTTCCCGATCCGCTGGGGGCTCGGCTTCCACATGGGCGCGCTCGGACGAGGCAGCACGCTGCGCAGCTTCGGACACGGGGGCGCCGGCGGTCAGATCGGCTTCGCCGACCCGGACCGGGAGCTCTCCTTCGCCTTCTTGACCAACGGCGAGCTCTCGCCCGACTTCGTCGTGTGGCGCTACCGCCTGCAGGGGATGCTCTTCGAGGCCTGCGGCGACTGAGGTCCGCAGGGCGCGCTAGCTGCTGGCCACTCCGCCGTCGATCGAGAGGATCGACCCATGGACGAAGCGCGCCTCCTCCGACGCCAGATAGGCGATCGCGGCCGCGATCTCCTCCGCCTCGCACATGCCGCGGTGGCCCATGTAGGGCTTGACGAGCTTCCAGTCCATCTCCTCGGGGAAGGCGATGTTCTGATTGAGCGGTGTCTTCACGCCGCCGGGCGCGACGGCGTTCACGCGCAGGCCGGTCTTCACGTACTCGGCCGCCAGCGCGCGCGTGAGCTGCACGACCCCGCCCTTCGCCGCGCAGTAGGCCGCCGTGTACGCCTGGCCCATCAGGCCCGCCACCGAGGCGACGTTGACGATCGCGCCCTTCGTCTCGATCAGCTGCGGAATCGCCGCCTGGCACATGAAGGCCACCGAAGAGAGGTTGAGGGTGATCATGAAGTTCCAGTCCTGCTCGGACATCTTCTCGAACAGGTGGAAGCGGCTGGCGCCCGCGACGTTGGCGAGCACGTCCAGACGCCCGAAGGCGGCGACGGCGGCGTCCACCGCGTCGGTGCAGGCGGCGCGGCTCGTCACGTCGAAGCGGCCGCCCTCCATGCGACCCCCCTCGGCGCTCACCCGAGCCGCGGTCTCGGCGAGGCCCTCCTCGGCGATGTCGGCGCCGAAGACCTGGGCCCCCTCGCCGGCCAGGCGCAGCGCGGTCGCGCGACCGATCCCCGACGCAGCTCCGGTGATCAAGGCGACCTTCCCGTCGAAGCGGCCGCTTCGGCCCATCGCGTCTCCTCCCGTGGGCGGCGCAGGCTAGCGCACTGGCTTCGCCGAGGGCGCGGGTGGTACGGTCTGTCGCCCCGATGGTGGACTACGACCCGTTCAGCGACGTCGTCTTCGACGATCCCTACCCGATCTACCGCCAGCTGCGCGACGAGTCGCCCCTCCACTACCTGGAGGAGTACGACTGCTGGTTCGTTTCGCGCTTCGCCGACGTGTGGAGCCTCGAGCAGGACCAGCGCGATCTCACCTCGAAGTTCGGCACCACCTCCACGCACCTGGTCACGAAGCAGACACCGACCTCGCCGAACCTCTCGTGCCTCGACCCCCCCGAGCACGGGCCCGTGCGCGCCTTCTTCAATCCGCCCTTCAAGCCCGGCGCGGTGGCGGCGCTCGAGCCCCGGGTGCGCCAGCTCGCCCGCGAGGCGATCGACGCCGTGCGCGAGCGCGGCGAGGCCTGTGCCGTGCGCGACCTCGGCGGCCGCCTCTCCTCGCGCGTCGTCTGCACGATCCTGGGACTTCCGCTCGAGGACGCCGACCAGATCCTCCACTGGGTGAACACCTACTTCGAGCGCGAGCCAGGTCGTCGCGGCAGCACCGAGCGGGGCGTCGAGGCTGCGAAGGAGCTGGCGATGTACCTGTTCCGCGTCTCGAAGGAGTGCCGCTCGCGCGGTGCGCCCGAGGGCAGCCTCCTGCACAAGCTGCACACCGAGGAGATCGCCGGGGAACGCGCCGACGACATGCGGGTGGCGGTGCACCTGAACATGCTCGTGATCGGGGGCACCGAGACCTTCCCGAAGGTGTTCTCCGCGGCGCTCTGGCGCCTCGCCGAGAACCCGGACCAGCGCGCGGCCTGCGCGGTCGACCCGTCGCTGATCCCGGAGGCATTCCGCGAGACCCTGCGCATCGACATGCCGACCCAGATGCTCGGCCGCACGATCGCGCGCGACTTCGCGATGCACGGTCAGGCGCTGCGCGCGGGCAGCGGACTGCTCTTCCTCTGGGGCTCGGCCAACCGCGACGAGCGCGAGTTCGCGGATCCGGATCGCTTCGACGTGCGGCGCCGCGCCCCGCGCATCCTCTCCTTCGGACACGGCCAGCACATGTGCCTGGGCGCCCACGTGGCGAGGCTCGAGGGCCGCATCCTGCTCGAGGAGGTATTGCGGGGGATGCCGGACTACCAGGTGGACGAGGGCGGCGTGCAGCGCCTGCGCTCGGAGTTCTTCCGCGGCTTCGCCGCGCTGCCGATCCGCTTCGAGCCCTTCTGAGAGCGCGCTAGAGCTCGGGCGTCCCCGTCTCGGCGATCACGACTCCGTCCTCCACGCGCACCGCGACCGGCTCGAGCCGGTCGCCGGCGCAGGGACCCGCGATGCAGGCCCCGTCCTCCTTGCGGAAGACCGCGCCGTGGGTGGCGCACACGATGTGTCTTCCCTCGCGGTCGAGGAAGTCGTCGGGGCGCAGGTCGAGCGGTGTACCCTGGTGAGGACAACGGTTGCGATAGGC
>Ga0315553_10002386_pt1 | contig 15094 bp, 14 predicted proteins | sample SalMarSW160140MG_FD_203099 | JGI IMG/M metagenome (GOLD analysis project Ga0315553, IMG submission 203099) | Salt marsh sediment microbial communities from the Plum Island Ecosystem LTER, Massachusetts, United States - Salt Marsh Sediment SW1601-40 ... | reverse complement strand
CTCTTGTCATATCAAAAACATTTTGCGCGATCCTGAAGTCGAGCACATATCCATGCGCAGCGACAAAGTCGCTGTGCTTCTGAAGAAACTCGTGGCAGCTCTTTAGCGCGTGAGGCAGGGCAACGTCGTCGTCGGGCAGAAACGCAAGATACGGAGTCGATACGTCAGAAACAGCTGCGAGTGTCTTAGACTCAAAGTGGAAATGTTCCGGGTAGTGTAAAATTTCCGCACGGTCGCCACATCCGACGCTCAAGCGCTCGGCATTTTCGGCGTTGCTGGAATCTGCAAATACAACCGGCCATCTCAAGCCGCAATGCTCAAACATCGTGAGAAGAGCGAGGCAGTGGAGAGGACGATTGCGTGTAGGAATTAGAACAGTAAGCATTCCACTTCATCCCTGCAGATTTGGGGACGTGCAGCCAAAGCTCACCCATGAAGCAACCACAGAGCATGATCTGGCGGGACGATATATACGCAAGGGCACGGAGGAATCCAGACCGCTTCGTTCAGTCGAGCGCCACGATCCACTATCTGCCGTAACAGGCGGCCCAATCCTGGTAGACAGCGTCGCACACGACCGCGCGGCTCAATCGGAAGCGTGCTCGGTGTCGTGCATACCGTGATTGTTCCGCATGAAGAAGCTGGCCGCTGGCGTCGTTCGGTGTCATGCTGTTAGCAGCCTTCTGGGGCCCAGAGAATTATTGTACAAGAGGCACACCAGCCGGCGCGTTGCCCTTCTTGGGTCCGCTGCCGATTGCTGACAGCCACGTCGCCAGAGTGGGACGGTGGTGCGAGGCTATTCCACAGCTTGAGACTGACAATGCGGGCGGAATACACGGGGCCCTTACTGGTCCGAAGGGCAAATTAAATCGTCAGGGTGGATTTCCGTGAAAGCCGTTATTCTCGCAGGTGGATTGGGTACGCGCATCTCTGAGGAGACCCACCTCAAACCCAAGCCCATGATCGAGATTGGCGGCAAGCCTATTCTTTGGCATATCATGAAGCTCTATTCAGCGCATGACGTGAATGATTTTGTATTGTGTTGCGGATATAAGGGTTACGTTATCAAGGAATATTTCGCCAACTATTTTCTCCATATGTCCGACGTCACGTTTGATATGACGAATAATTACATGGAAGTGCACCGGAAAAAAGCGGAGCCGTGGAAGGTGACGTTGGTCGATACCGGGGAAGCTACGATGACCGGCGGTCGCCTAAAGCGGGTTCGGGATTATGTCCAGGACGAATTGGCCTTCTGCTTCACCTATGGTGACGGCCTCGGCGACGTGGATGTCCGTGCCTCGATTGAATTCCACCTGAGCCATGGAAAACTGGCTACTGTGACGGCGGTGCTGCCTCCGGGGCGCTATGGGGCATTGGAGCGTTCCGGGGATCGGGTGACGGGTTTCGCGGAGAAGCCACATGGTGATGGTGGATTAATAAACGGCGGCTTTTTTGTACTTTCGCCGAAATGTCTCGATTTGATAGAAAGTGACGACAGCGCCTGGGAAGGCGCGCCTTTGCTTCGCCTTGCCTCGATGGGGCAATTGATGGCGTTCGAGCATGGGGGCTTCTGGCAGCCAATGGATACGCTGCGCGATAAAAATCAACTGGAAGAGCTTTGGGCGTCCGGCTCGGCGCCCTGGAAAATCTGGCAATGAGTCAGAATTCGCGTCCGGACCTCGGCTTTTGGCGGGGCAAGCGCGTTCTTCTGACAGGCCATACCGGCTTCAAAGGCGCATGGTTATCGCTCTGGCTCCATCGCCTCGGGGCTGAGGTAACAGGCATCAGCCTGCCAGCGAGCACGGAGCCCAACCTTTACTCGTTGGCCAGAGTCGGGGAGGCTTGTCACAGTCAATTCTGCGACATTCGCGACGCGGATGCGCTCGCCCGGCTTATCAGGGCAGCACGCCCGGAGATCGTATTCCATCTAGCGGCCCAACCGCTCGTGCGTGCCGCTTACAGTGAGCCGCGCGATACTTTCGCCACGAACGTCATGGGTACTGTCCATGTGATGGATGCCCTGCGAGGGGCCGAGAGCGCGCGCGTCATGGTGATGGTGACGACCGACAAGGTTTATCGCAACAATGAGTGGCCCTGGCCGTACCGCGAGGACGATAGGCTTGGGGGGAACGACCCTTACAGCGCGAGCAAGGCTGCAAGCGAGCTGGCCATTGCCAGCTACCGAAATTGCTACTTCTCAGCGCAGGGTGTTGCGGTTGCCAGCGCCCGCGCCGGGAACGTGATTGGCGGAGGCGACTGGGCGGAGCATCGGCTGGTTCCCGACGCCGTTCGCGCTTGGCAGGCGCGACAGGTCCTAAACGTGCGTCGTCCGGGTGCGGTTCGCCCCTGGCAATACGTATTGGAGCCACTCGCCGGCTATTTAATTCTAACACAACGCCTGTGGCAGCAGCCGGAGTTGGCGGGGGCTTATAACTTTGGGCCGGAGTGCAGCGATGTTGTCACCGTGCGCGAGCTGGTGGAAATGATCCGCGCCGCATACAACATGGGTGAGGTGCGCTACCACGAAGACAGTGAGGGCCCCAATGAAGCGGGTCTTCTGACCTTGGATGTCTCAAAGGCGCGCACGACACTTGGCATCAAGCCCCGAACGACGCTCCCTCAAGCGGTCAATCGCACGATGGCATGGTACCGGGCACACCACGAAGGCGCGGATGCGCAAGCGCTTTGTGCCTCGGAAATAACGGCATACGAGGCGTTGTGTTGAATCGCTTTACGGTTCTGGATCTGCCCTTAGTCGGCCTGAAGCTCGTTGAGGGCAAGCGCCTAAATGATGCGCGCGGCTTCCTTTCCCGGCTGTTTTGTTCCGCGGAATTGAGCGTTGCGGGCTGGACCAAACCCATCTCGCAGATAAACCTTTCGTGCACGAGGCGGCGCGGGACGGTCCGCGGTATGCATTTCCAATCGCCTCCTCATGCCGAGATGAAGCTCGTGATGTGCCTTCGTGGCGAGGCGTGGGATGTCGCCGTCGATCTGCGCGCCGGCTCGGAAACGTTCGGGCGTTGGCACGCCGAGCATCTTTCGGAGGACAACGGCGCAGCTATGCTGATTCCGGAGGGCTTCGCTCACGGCTTTCAGGCGCTTACTGACGACGTGGAGTTGCTCTACTTGCACAGCGCAGCCTTTACTCCTGCAGCCGAAGCCGGGGTACATGTCAAAGATTCCCGGCTGGCGATTGCCTGGCCGTTGCCAATCGGTGAACTCTCGGAAAGAGACGCGCTGCTTCCGATGTTGAGCGACCAATTCACCGTGGTGGAGTTATGAAATGTCGCCATTGCGCCAAGAGCCTGGCACATACGGTCCTCGACCTCGGCTTTGCACCACCCTCGAATGCCTACCTAACGGCTCCCGCCTTGACGCGACCTGAGAAATATTACCCGTTGAAAATCAAAGTCTGCGATGAATGCTGGCTAGTGCAGACCGAGGATTATGCAGCAGCCGACGAACTTTTCGGCCCCGAATATGCTTATTTCTCGAGCACGTCTGCCACTTGGCTAGCCCATACGGCTCAATATGCGGAGAAAATAACCCGCGAATTGCCGCTCACCCGCAATAGCCTGGTCATCGAGATCGGTTGCAACGACGGCTACCTTCTGAAGCACTTGGTTGCTGCCGGAATTCCCTGTCTCGGCATCGAACCGACGGCCAGCACGGCAGCCGCCGCTGAGCGGCTTGGAATTCCCGTCCGGCACGAATTCTTCGGCGAGCGGCTGGGAAGACAATTAGCCGCCGAGGGTAAGCTGGCCGATCTGATTGTTGGCAACAACGTCTACGCTCATGTGCCCGATATCAACGATTTCACCCTCGGTCTCAAACAGGCACTCAAACCCGGCGGCACCATTACCTTGGAATTTCCACACCTCATGCGGCTGATCGAGAACGCGCAGTTTGACACCGTCTATCACGAGCACTTTTCATATCTATCGCTTTATACCGCCGCGCGCATCTTTGATGTCGCGGGCTTGCGTTTGTTCGAAGTGCAAGAGTTAACGACCCACGGCGGCAGTCTGCGGATCTACGGGTGTCACGCAGACGATGCTCGACCGACGTCGGCTGCCGTCGTCGCGCTGCTGGCAGAGGAGGCAAGCCATGGTCTGCAATCGCTCGCCGGCTATCGGGATTTCCAGGCCCGGGCCGACAAGATCAAGAACGATCTACTGATTTTCCTGTTGGAACAAAAGCGCGCGGGCAGGAAGGTGGCCGGCTATGGCGCCGCCGCCAAGGGCAGCACCCTACTCAACTACGCCGGGATCAAGCCGGATCTGTTGCCCTATGTTTGCGATGCCGCCGTGGCCAAGCATGGCAAGTTTATGCCCGGCAGCCATATCCCCATCCTGCCACCGTCGGCGCTGGCAGCACGCCGCCCCGACTATCTGCTGATCCTCCCGCGCAACATCGCCGCCGAGGTCAGAGAGCAGAACGCATGGCTCTCGGAGCGGGGCACAAAATTCATCACCGCCGTGCCGGAGTTGCGTGTTGCATGACTGGTGCCGGTTTCGTCGAACGTGACGCGCAAAGCAGTGAACTAGGCTCTTCCGATGATTGATCAGGACCGCGAAAGCCTGCGCTATTGGACGCGCGAGAAATTCTTGGCCCCCACGCCGATACCGAAACGATGGAGCGCACCGCCCGTGCTTTCTAGTATCGGTACGAAGGTGCATACCTTGAGTTGAACGGAAAGAAATCGAGGTCGTGCCCCAGGGAATTAAGCTAACGTTGGCTGACTTGCTCCATCACGACGTCTGTCAGCTGCGAGATCAGGGCGCCCAAAGCGCCTGATCGGATGCCCGCCACATAGCGCAAATCTCTTGAGGACGTCCTCGGCGCTCCGGATCGGCTCGACGAAGATGCCCGGCATGACAAAGGTCAATCGAGACAATGATGCAAATACCTGTCTTCAAGCCGCTCATTGAAGAGGAGGAAATTGCTGCAGCAGTAAAGTCCCTCGAATTAGGATGGTTGGGCATGGGAGCGTCCGTTGGCCAATTCGAGCTCGCATTAAAAAGCTATATCGGCTGCGAGGATCGTCATGTGGTCGCCGTCAGCACGGGACATGCCGCGCTGCATTTGGCAATGATGCTAATTGGCCTCCAGCCGGGTGACGAGGTGATTGCTCCTTCGTTCAACAATATCGCCGATTTCCAAGCCATTCTGGCCGTTGGCGCAAAACCAGTGCTTTGCGACATTCGAGAAGACAGCCTTTGCATCGATACTGCCAAAGCAGAGGGACTGATTTGCGACAGAACCAGGGCCATTGTCGCCATGGATTACGATTGTTGCATGGCAGATCATGACGCCTTGGCCAAGCTCGCCGCCAAATACAATTTGCGAATCATTCATGACGCAGCTCATGTGCTCGGCTCGTCCTACAAGGGAAAAAGAATCGGAACGTTCTCGGATATCTGCGTGTTCAGCTTTGATCCGGTCAAGACGATTACCTGCATCGATGGCGGGGCTCTTGTCGTGAAATCGCAAGAGGAGGCCGAGGTCCTGCACGAGATGCGGCTTATTGGGATGGGGCAACCTGTCAGCGTAATGTACGAAAACCAGCGGGCATGGACCTATGATGTCAGCCGACTCGGCTACCGCTATCACATGGCCAACCTGCATGCGGCGATTGGCTTGGCGCAGCTTGCAAAGATGCCGGCCATTACTGCGGCACGGCAGGAAGCCTGCAAACTTTACAACGCGCTTTTAGCCGACTTGAAACAAGTGAAGACGCCGAAAACAGATTTCAACGACGTCACGCCTTTTCTGTACTATATACGCGTCCCAGCCGCATACCGCCAACCTTTGTGCGATTATCTAAAAGACAATGGGATCGACACGGGAATTCACTGGCAGCCGGGCCACTGGTTTACATTGTTGAAGGTTGCGCGCCGCGGAGACATGTCGGTTACGGATAGGATTGGGCATGAAATCCTGTCGCTACCGTTGAATTCAAGAATTGCCCCCGACGAAGTTGCCTACATCTGCGGGAAGATCGCCTCCTACTTCCAGGCTTGCAATGACTAATGCCGGAAAAAACCTTCTAACGGCACTAAAGCGTGTCGCGGGACTTCCCGGTCCGCAGCTCAAGTTGGCGGTGCAGGGCTTCGAAGCATGGAGCCTGCGTCCGGTACCGACCGTACGCAATCGGCAATTGCCGCCTGACGTGACCCGCCTTACCACATGGCGCAATCGCTTTGCGGGCGCCTTCTTGACTGAATTTCAGGCGACGCAAGAAGGGACGGCCGGATGGTTAGGGGACTTCGTTCACCGGGACGACGGCAGAATTCTCTTCATGGTTGAGGATGGCGCGCAAAGGTGCATTGGATACATGGGAATTGCCTGCATCGATTGGGATCAATCCTACGGGGAGGCCGACGCCGTCGTGAAAGGCGAAGCCGACGCTCCTGAGGGCCTGATGTCGGCTGCATTGATCACGATGCTAAGCTGGGCCAGAGGTCAACTGGGGCTGGAAACGATCGCCGTTCGCGTTCTGTCTGATAATCCGGCCTTGAGGTTTTACCGAGGCATAGGGTTCGAGGAAACAAAACGAGTCCCTCTCAGAAGAATCGCATCGAATGATCTGGTCACCTGGGTCGAGGATAATTCACTCTCCAGTGCAGAGCGCTACTTAGTCCATCACATCTGGCGACAAGGGACATCTGCGCTTGACCTTGGTCGATAGTGCGGCCCTTTGCAGGAAAGAATGCGCATGAACTCAGCTCCCACCGATCCCATCGCGGCCTTCCAGCAAGAGCGACACGAGAGAATTGCAGGCTACGCAGCCGACACGGCATGGCAAGAACTATCCACGAGCTGGCTCCGCCGAGCCTTCGAGCAGCGCTACATGCACAACTTCAGCTGGCTAGACCGCCCGATAATACAAACGCCCTCAGATATTATCGCGATGCAGCAGGTGATTTGGCAAACAAGGCCTGACCTAATTATTGAAACAGGCATCGCTCACGGGGGATCGCTCATTTTCAGCGCTTCGATGCTGGCGCTGTTGGACATAAGCGACGCCATCGAGGCTGGTGAAAAGCTCAACCCGAGAGTGACTCGCCGCAAGGTATTGGGGATCGACATCGACATCCGCGCTCACAATCGAGCAGCCATTGAGGCGCATCCGCTGGCCTCGCGCATAGACATGATCCAGGGCTCGAGTATCGCGCCTGAAATCATCGAACAGGCGCGAGCCATCGCTGCGAACTACTCGCGCGTCCTCGTTTGCCTCGACAGCAATCACACGCACAAGCATGTCTTGGCCGAACTGGATGCGTATGCGGAGCTCACCAGCAGAGGTAGCTATTGTGTCGTCTTCGACACCATCATTGAAGACATGCCGGAGGATTTGTTCCCGGACCGCCCCTGGGGACCTGGCAACAACCCAAAGACGGCAGTGTGGACATATCTCAAGTCGCACCCCGAATTCGAGATCGATATGAGCATCCAGAATAGACTGCTTATCACGGCGGCGCCCGACGGATATTTGAAACGCGTAGCGTAGCTGCGGCTGTCTTCGCATTTATCGCGAACGAAACGAAACGAGTGCAAATCAACGCGCATTGAAATATAACGCTATTTACGGCTGCCACTTTCTTCGGGAGCAAGGGGTCGGGAGTTCGAACCTCCCTGCTCCGACCATCCTCGTCCTCTTATGATGGGCCGCGCGCCGGACATGAGCGAAGGCCTCAAGTTCAAGACGGAAATGGAATTCGCCTACGGCACGCCGAGCGCGATCGCGCCCGGCGTTGAACGCCTTGTCGCCAACAATGCAAGCGCGCTCACGTTCAAAGGCACCAACACCTATCTCGTCGGAACGGCGACGCTCGCTGTAATCGACCCCGGTCCTGCCGACGCCGATCATCTGCACGCCATCCTCAAGGCAGCCGGTGGACGGCCCATTACCCACATCCTCGCCACCCACGCCCACCGCGACCATGTGGCGGGAATGGGCGCCTTGCAGGCCGCGACCGGCGCCACGACCTGCGCCTTTCGTCGCGTTTCATCGCGCCTCGGCGCTGGCGCGGGCGAGGCCGCCTCTGAGTACGTCGACGCCGGCTTCTCTCCGGATGTTCACGTCCACAGCGGTGACCGTCTCAAGGGAGAAGATTGGGAGCTCGCCGCTCTGCACACGCCGGGCCATGCTCCCGATCACCTGTGCTTTGCTCTCGAAGGACGCGGGCTCGTCTTTTCCGGCGACCACGTGATGGCATGGAACACCTCCGTCGTGGCCCCGCCCGAAGGCCGCATGGCCGACTACCTGCGCTCGCTGGAACTACTGCTGGAGCGCAACGACGACATGCTGCTGCCGGGCCACGGCGGGCGCATCCTGCAGCCGCGGCGCACCGTCAAAGCCTACCTCTTGCACAGGCGCTGGCGCGATCAAGCCATCCTCGAGGCGGTGCGCAAGGGAACGGACACGGTTCGCAAGCTGCTCCCGGTGATCTACCGCGAGCTTGATGAGGATATCGTCGACGTGGCGACCCTTTCGCTGCGGGCCCACGTCGAGCACCTCGCCGAGCGCGGCCTCATTGCCTGCGACGACACCGCGGACATCGACTGCGTCGTCACTCCCCTTTGACGCCACAGATGGTTTGGCACCGCGGCAAGGATCGCCGCCGACGCCCGATCGGTCACCAAAGGATCAATAATTGGAAATGTAGGCCCATCCGCCCCAACGCCGCCTCGCCTGGCGCACACGCGGCGCCCGCCGCCTCGCGCTGCGGTAAGCACGCCGTGAGCTGCGCCCTGCTTTGCGCGCGCGCGACCTGTGTCTGCTCGCCCGCTTGTAGACATGCCCAGAGGCGTGCCGCTCCGCTTTGTTCGCACTCGGCTCCGGCTCGGTTGCCACCAGAACTTTCTTGGCCGACGGCGCCGTCACCTCGGCCGCAAAGCTCGAGTCACGCTTGATCTTTTCCCAGACATAGCGATAGCCAGCCGTCGTGAAATGCTCCCCGTCGCCCGAGCGCATGCCGTGCCGGCAAATCTGCGGATCGCGCAGGCTCACGTACTGGATGCTGGTCGTTGCCAGCCGCTCGCGCAGATAGGCATCGAGCTGGGCGCTTCGCTTGTCCCAGCTTTTGAGAACGCACGGCGGGCCGATCCAGACGAATTTCTCGCCGGTTTTCTCTGCCGCCGCGATCACTCGCTCGATATCGTTTTTCAACGATTGGTAGGGGTCGGCCGCATCGTTGAGGCCAAGGCTCATGAGGGCGATGGCGCCCTTGGGCAGGCGAGAGAACTGAGCGATGACCTGAGCACGGCGCAAGTGGACGCTGGTGCGCGCCGCCCCTCTGATCCCGACCGTCTGAGCGGTGTCGTCCCCGATGCTATCGCCGAGGAAAAAACCCTCCACGGCGCATGCCGGGTTTGCCAGCACCATGAGAAGGAGCGTCGCAACCCAGGGCAGGAATGGGGGAGATTTTCGGATGGCACAACGACTTAAGGTAAACATCAAAACCCATAACGGAGTGCGGTGCGATGGCGCAACAAAACACAGGGACGCCCCTTGAGCAAGACGGTCCCTCACGTAAGAACCAAACATGGCATTGCTGTGGAGTAAGCGCAACCATTGCCAAAACGCGACGCGCACACCACCACCTCCAACTTATCACTTATCAAGTTTTAGATGTTAGTTTATGGTCGTTACCGCTCCATTGCTTTCCGAAGCAGCCCATCCATGTATCAGCCGATTTCAGGTTTCGCGTTCGCTCTGATCCTGGGATCGCTTCTGCTCGTCGTCTCCGATACCACCGCCGCCGCCGAAGATCAGAAAGCCGGCAGGCGTACGATTTCCGTCGTCGGCGACTCTCTCGGCGATGGGCTTTGGGGCGGATTGTCGGTGCTCTTGCGGCACAGGCGCGACATAAAGGTCTACCGCGGAGCGAAGAACTCCGTGGGATTTGCCCGGGCCAATCTGACCAAGCAGATCGATCGAGCCTTCAAGCGCGACAACGTCGACGCCCTGGTCGTCATGGTCGGCGGTAACGACGACCGGCAGACCTTCTTCGTCGATGGACGACCTGCCGCGCTTTTCGGCACGGAAAAATGGAGCAAGCTCTATAGCGAAAGCGTTGGTCGCTATATGGACTACATCTGCGGCAAAAAGGTTCCCATCATCTGGGTTCTGCTGCCCATTATGCGTACGAAAGAGGCCAGCGACGCGGCCAAGCTCGTCAACGGCATCATCGAGGACGCCGCCAAAGATCGCCCGGAAATCACGCTCGTGCCGACCTGGGACCTCACTGCCGACGCAAACGGCGCCTACATGCCCTATTTCAATGATCTGCACGGCAAAAAGCGGCTGATGCGAACGTCCGACGGCATGCACTTCACCGAACCTGGTCAGGTGGTCCTTGCCGACTGGGTCTGGAAGCGGCTGCAGGAGATCGCCCCGGTCTTCAGGACGATTGCGGTTTCGGTGAAGCCTTGAGCATCCATCGCGTTCCAGCATCCCTCGCTGTCATGCTTGCGGCGGGCCTCTTGACGTGCACAACGCCGGCTGCCTCCGCCCAGCCAGGGCTCTCCGCGTTCTACAAGGCGCTCTCTGCCCTGCAGAGCGGCGCGCGTGCGCGCCTCACGATCGTCCAGATCGGAGACAGCCTTACCGAAGGGGACAGATTCTCCAGCGCCCTGCGCCACTTGCTTCAGCAGCGTTTCGGCAACGCCGGGCGCGGCATGATGCCGCCGGGCAGAGCGTCGGAGGATTGGTATCCCCTGGGGTTGAAGCTCGAGCAGCACGGCCCTTGGCGCGTCTCGACCAGCAACAAGACCGACTATGATCGGGCCCCTTATGGGCTTTCCGGGCTGGTTCTGCACGCAACTAAGCCCGGCAGCAGCATTTCACTCGAGGCAGGCGACGACGCCACCTTCGATTCCGTCGACTTCGGCTACTACCGCCAGCCGGACGGCGGCAGCTTCGAGGTTTATGCCGATGGCCGCATCATCGGCGAGGTGGACACCAGCGGGCCGGGCTACGCGCTGACCCACACGCACCTTAAGGTGCCAAGCCGCGCGCGCTCCTTGAAGGCTCGAACCACGAGCAACCGTCCGGTCGACATTGCGAACTGGGGCATCTACCGCGATGAGCCCGGCATCGTGCTGACGAACCACGGTTTCTCCAGAGCGCAGATCAACATCATGGACCGCTGGAACTGGCCGATGGTCACGGCCGAATTGCGTGCGCTCGACCCCTCCCTCGTCCTTGTCGCGTTCGGCACCAACGAGGGCTACGCCTCGCTAGCGCGGCTCAAGCCTTATGCCGAGACCTATGAGCGCCAGCTCAAAGCGCTGAAGCAGGCGCTTCCCAACGCCTCAATCGTCGCGATCGGACCGCCCGACGCGAACGACCTGCCGAAATACTGCGGTCTTTCTTCCAAGGAGGCCGCCCAAGCTCCCTGCCGCGAGCTCAACGCCGACGAGGCCGCCCACTACGACAAGCTCCTCAGGAGCCAGGACCAACGCCTGTGCCGCTGGCACACGCCCGCACACATCGCCCACGTGCGCTCTCTTCAGCGCAAGATCGCCGAGCGCCTGGGTATCTTGTTCTGGGACTGGTCGCGCGTGCAGGGCGGGCCGTGCGGGGCCTCCCGCTGGGCCGAGCAAGGGCTCGACTTCCAAGACCGCGTGCACCTGCGCGACGGGGGCGGCAGGATCTCGGCCGAGCGGCTGATTGATGTGCTGCTGAGCGGCTACAACGGCGGCTGAAAACCGGGGGGCGGTCATGATCTTTCCGACCCTTAATTTCCTGCTGTTCTTCCTGACAATCTGGGTCGTTTCCTGGGCGCTCGTGGCGTGTGGCCGCCACGGCCTGCATAAGCTCGTCATCATCGCGGCAAGTTATGTCTTCTACGCTTTCTGGAGCTGGAAGCTGACGTTCCTGCTGGCGTTCAACGCCATCGTCAACTGGGCCGTCGGACGCGGCATCGAACTCGGGCGCGCGACGCGCTGGCAAAAGGTCGCCGTGACGCTCGGCGTCGCCGCCAACCTCTCAGTGCTCGGCTTCTTCAAGTACTACGGTTGGTTTTCGGGGGAGCTCAATGAGCTGCTGACGACCGTGCACGTGGAGCGCGAGCTCCCCCTGCTCGAGATCGTGCTTCCGGTCGGCATCTCGTTCTTCACCTTTCAGGGCATCTCCTACGTCGTCGATCTCTACCGCGGCCACCTCGACCGGGCGCGCGGGTTCATCGACGTCGCATTCTTTCTGTCTTTCTTCCCCCACCTGGTGGCCGGGCCCATCGTTCGTGCCTCAGCCTTCATGCCCCAGCTTGAAAAGCCGCCGAACCCCAACCGTGTGTTCGTCAGCCTCGGCGTGATGCTGATCGTGTGGGGGGTCTTCAAGAAGGCCGTCGTCGCCAACTGGCTGGCGGTGGGCCTCGTCGATCCGGCCTTTCGGGATCCGACCGGCTATGGCGGGGCCGATCTTGCCGCCGCCACCTATGGCTACGCCGTGCAGATCTATTGCGATTTCAGCGCCTACAGCGATATCGCCATCGGCGCCGCAGCGCTCCTCGGATATCGCTTCCAGCGCAACTTCAACCAGCCCTACCGCGCCGTGACCATCGCCGATTTCTGGCGCCGCTGGCATATCTCACTGTCCACCTGGCTGCGCGACTATCTCTATATCCCGCTCGGGGGCAACCGCGGGGGCCGGCTGCGGACCTACCGCAACCTGCTGGTGACCATGCTGCTCGGCGGCGTCTGGCACGGTGCGGCGTGGAGCTTCGCGTTCTGGGGCGGTCTGCATGGGCTTTGGCTCGGCGTCGAACGCTTCGTATATGGGCGCTTCGGGTGGAGCCCGGTGGAGGCTGCGCGCCGCTGGCATGTGCTCATGCGCGGCCTCGGCATCCTTGTCACCTTTCACCTGGTGTGCCTGTTGTGGATCCTGTTCCGCGCCGCCGACCTGGAGCGGGCCGAAGAGGTGGTCTTGGGCCTGACGCACTGGTCGCAGCCGGCCGAGCTGCTCACACCCTTTCTCGCCGCGCTGATTGCCATCGGCCTGCTGATTCAGTTCACGCCTTCCGACATGATCGTGCGGCTCGATCATATCTACCAGCGCCTTCCCGTCGTCGCCGTCGGCGTGCTCGCCGGCCTCTCGCTGTTGCTGATCGAGGCGGTCGGCGGCGACGGGTCTGCGCCGTTTATCTACTTCCAATTCTAAGGCTCCAGTCCCATGCAAAAGCCCGTCCAGCCGCTCGGAACAAAAGATCTCGAAGCCGGATTGCGCCCGACCAAAGCGAGCGACTTTGCGCTTATCGCGGGCATCGCCGTTGCCATGCTCCTGGTGTTTAACTCGCAAGGTCTGATGACCTGGACGCAGCGCCTGCCGTCGTCGGCAACGACGGCATGGCTCGCCGAACGCGCCTACGAGTGGCATGGGTGCATGGAGCGGCTCGGCACCGCGCAGCTTATGGAGCGGCTCAAGCTGGTGTTCCGACAGTACACCCCGGAAACCTAGAGAGCTGCCGGCCCGCCCCGACGGGCAGGGTCTCTCATCGCCTGCGCCGGCGCCGACGCAAGCGCCGTCGGTGATGCCGCGGCGCCTTTTTGACCTCGGGTTTTGCTTTGGCCTTCGGCTTCGTCACTCGCGCGGCGGGGACGACGGATTCCAGACGCACCACGATCTCCTTGAGGATCTGCCGGATGCGGTCTGCGTTGCGACCCAGATCGTGGCGCCCGTAGCGCGAGGCCGAGCGTATGTCGATGCGCGCGTGCTCCTCGTTGCCCGCCACGCGGATGGCGACGTCATCGTAGAACCCCAGGAGCAGGGTGCGGTCCGCGATCTCGAGCTCGCCGGGACTGCCCGTTTCCAGATTGGGGGCCTGCTGACGCACGACATGCATTTTGAGGCGGCGGATGGCATCGGAGGTAAGTTCGAATGCCTCGTCCACCGAACGGTTGATCTCGATCGGCTTGATGTCGGGATAGGCCGCGACCTGCGCTTGCGCAAAGGCTGCCCCGGGATAGGCGACGGGGTTGGCGCCCGTGCCCCGCTTCGTGGCCAGTGCGACAAACGCAGGCGGCGAAGCGGGATCCGTCGTGATGTCGTTAATCGCGGGCAGCCCCTCGTAGTTCGGCAGATAGATGAGCGGCCACAGCAGCAGCCCCAGACTGACGAGCACGGCGAAGACGATGCGCGAGGTGCCGGGGCGTCCGGTGCGCCAAATGCCGATGATGGCCGCAAGCGCGAGCAATAGCGACAGGACCGCGCCGGCGAAGGCAACGCCCGCCAGATTGAACGCAACCGGCGTTGGCAACGAGAACAGACGGTGCAGAAGGATTCCGGTAGCGAGCACGCCCACAGAGAAGAGCGCGATTCGGCTCGTCCACCGCGCAAAGAACGATGGGCCCAGGGGTGGAGGCGCCCTCATGCCGGGAAGCGCCCCGCGGCGGGTCCGGAACGCGATGCTTGCGCCAGCCTCTGCAGTTTCATCAAAGCCTTCCTTCGGGCCGCTCCGCGCGTTGCCGCCGCATGCTCACCGTTTGGCGCCGGCGCGGAGGATAGCCCAGAATCGGACGAAAAATAGAGGGCACCCACAGAAAGGCGGCGGCCATAGTGCCTCACGGACCAAAGCAGTAGAACCAGCCCGTCGCGGTGCCGATCCAGATGTAGCCATCGACGATACAGGGCGAGGAAATGATGCGCCCGTCGACCGCCTGACGCCAGATCTCACGCCCGGAGGCCGCGTCGACATTATAGAGATGGCCATCACGCGAGCCGAAGATCACCTTGCCGTCGACGACCGAGGGCGAGGACCACACCGCCCCGCCCGTCTTAAACGTCCAAATTCCCTTCCCCGTCTTGGCGTCGACGCAATGCAACTTCTCATCGTCGCCGCCGATCCAGATCCGGTCGCCGACGACCGCCGGCGTCGACCAGAAGCCTCTGGTGTTAGCCGAGTAGCGCCATACCTCGCGTCCGTCCTCGCGGGCGAAGCAAAAGAGGTGAGAGGCTTTCTCCTCGGCGGCGGCGTAGACGAACGCGCCGGCAACGACGGGCGAGGCATCGGTATCGTCGAGCGTGCGCGTCTTCCAGCGCACCTTGCCGTCTTTGGTGTCGATGCAGAACAAATCGCCGTCGTAG
>Ga0315553_10002385_pt1 | contig 15098 bp, 11 predicted proteins | sample SalMarSW160140MG_FD_203099 | JGI IMG/M metagenome (GOLD analysis project Ga0315553, IMG submission 203099) | Salt marsh sediment microbial communities from the Plum Island Ecosystem LTER, Massachusetts, United States - Salt Marsh Sediment SW1601-40 ... | reverse complement strand
CGCCCGCAGTCAAATTCGCTGAGGAGATGACCCCGTTTGAGCGCGGCGGGCTTTGAAAACTGCCCGCCACGCTTACTACTCATCTTGCTTGGCGGTCCCATATTGGCTCACGCGCGAGCAGCGCCCTAAGCTTCGCATTTGGCGGAGGCGGGTTGTCAAGCGCAGCAACAAAAGCATCCCAATGCGTCTCGTTTAGCATAAAGAGACTTTGGCTCAACAGAACCTCAGTTGACCTTTCACGCATAGTCGTGAGTACGAAATCTGTGCGAGTCTGTCCGAGGGCGTTCGCCGCCAAATCAATCAGCGATCGCGTAGCGGGATCAACGCGAAAGTTCAGCGTGCTTCCTTTGTCAGCGGCAGCAGCTATCCGCTCGGCGCCAGCGTGCGCAGAAGCCTTGCGCTTCTTGAGCTTAGACCGATGTCGGCGGGGATCTGGCCGAACATCAAGCCCTTTTGCAACTGCGGCCATAACAAACCTCCTGCTACGTATCGAAGGTTCATTTTACTAAACACTCGTATACACAATGTCAATACGTATATACGACGTGTGTACGGCGTTTAACAGGCGGGCTGGCTTTTTTGTGCGTCTAGGTTGCCTCGTCCACGCTGCCGCTTGAGCTTCTCGCAGTGTGTGCAGTGAGCTGGAGATCCGTGGTGGGCTCCCGAGGACTCGAACCTCTCGACACCCCCTCCCCTATTTCAAAGTCGGCCGGGTTACAGCCGGCTGGGGAGACAGGAGCCCGGTGCGGGTGCGAGGATTTTCCTCAAGCCCGAACCCGCGCGCAGGGTTGGCGTGGCCGCTCGCGCGCAAACCCGCGCGATGGGTTGGCGGGCGGCGTCGCGCAAGCAAAAATGGTGCTCGCCCTCGGAGTCGAACCGAGACTTGGCTGGGGTTTAAGCCCAGCGCCTCTGCCGTTGGGCTAGGCGAGCATGGCGGACGGTCGAGGGATCGAACCTCGGCACCCTTGCGGGCTCGGCGGCCTAGCAAGCCGCTGCATTGCCACTCTGCCAACCGTCCTCAATTGCGCGATGGGTTGGCGGGTCATGCTGAAAGCATGCCTCCGGCATGACATCGCGCAGGTAAAAATGGCGGACCTCGACACACTTTCGAACCTCACGGCCCGCAGGGCCCCGGAGCAAGGCGACCCGGCGCTAGCGCCGCCCATGGGGAGCGCCCACAGGCGCGTGAGCCCAAAGTGGAGGAAGCGGAGGGAGTCGAACCCCCAAGGCCTTTCGGCACACACGGTTTTCAGAACCGGCCACCTCGCCAATGGTGTTTGCGCTTCCATTAATAACTCTAACAAACTTGGCGCCCCTTGCTGGAATGAACCAGCAACATCCGCGTATCATGGTGAAAGCGCGCCTTCGGCACGACGCGCGGCACCTCCACCGATTGGGCTACAGGGGCGTGTTTTTCGGGATTTTGACGGATCAAAGCGCGCACAAGCGCGCGGGCGCTCAGCGGGAGTATCGCCAGCGTAAGCTGAGTCGTCGCTGTTCAGTCAGTCGATCCATGAGCGCCTATATGCCGATTGGCGGCCGCGGCGTCAACGGCTCTTTCGCTCAAGAGCGCGTTACGCCAGCCAATCGGGCACGCGGTCCAAGCCGATGAGATCGTCGCAAGTCGGGCGCGGGCGCACGATAAACGCGCTCTCGCCTTTGACGAGGACCTCCGGCACCAACGGCCGCGTGTTGTAGGTCGAGGCCATCACCGCGCCGTAGGCGCCGGCCGTCATGACGGCGACGAGATCGCCCGGCTCGAACGGCGGCAGCTTGCGCTCGAGCGCCAGATAGTCGCCCGTCTCGCACACGGGCCCCACGATGTCCTGCACCACCGGCGGCATCGCGCCCTTGGCCTGCTCAATCGGCCAGATCTCGTGCTCGGCATCGTAAAGCGTCGGCCTGATGAGATCGTTCATGGCGGCATCGACGACGGTGAACGTCTTGTCGACGCCTTCCTTGTTGTAGAGCACGCGCGCAACGAGGATGCCGGCGTTGCCGGCGATGACGCGCCCCGGCTCCAGAATAATCTTCAAGCCCAGATCGCCGAGCGTCTCCTTGACGACGGCGGCATAGGCGGTGGGAAGCGGCGCCACCTCGCCCTCCGAGGTATAGGGCACGCCGAGACCGCCGCCGATGTCGAGATGGCGCAGCCGGAAACCGTCGCGGTTCAGCGCCTGCGCCAGCTCGCGCATCAAGCGAAACGCGTTGCGGAAGGGTTGAAGCTCGGTGATCTGGCTGCCGATGTGCATGTGAATGCCGGCAACCGCGATCCCGGGCAGCGTCCGCGCCTCGGCATAGAGCCGCGGCGACTGCCGATAGGGGATGCCGAACTTGTTCTCAGCCTTCCCGGTCGCGATCTTGGCGTGCGTCTTGGCGTCGACGTCCGGGTTGACCCGCAGCGCGATGTGGGCGGTGCGCCCCCGCCCGCTTGCGACCTCGCTCAAGAGCCGCAGCTCGGGCTCGCTCTCCACGTTGAAGCCGAGGATGCCCTCGTTAAGCGCAAAGGCCATCTCCTCGCGCGTCTTACCGACGCCGGCGAAAATGATTTTCGAGGCGGGAACGCCGGCGGCGAGCGCCCGGCGCAGCTCGCCTTCGGAGACGACGTCCATGCCGGCGCCGAGGCGGGCGAGCGTCGCCAGCACCGCCTGGTTGGAGTTCGCCTTGACGGCGTAGCAGATGAGCGCGTTCTGATCGGCGAAGGCCTCGGCCAGCACCCGGTAGTGGCGTTGAAGCGTCGCCGTCGCGTAGCAATAGAACGGCGTGCCGACCTCGGCCGCAAGCTGCGCGATGCTCACGTCCTCGGCGTGGAGGACGCCGCCTCTGTAATGAAAGTGATGCATGAGGGCTTTTAGAGCCGTTTCAATTCGAATTGAAGCGCGCGCCTCACCCGGCCGCTCGTTTCACTCGCGTCCGACCTCTCCCGTCCATGCCAAGCATGGCTCCGCCATGACGGAGAGGTGGATTGCGATTGCTGCACCCACGTCCCCTCTCCCCGGCGGGGAGGGGGCGGTTTGCCGCGGCTTGCGCAAGCAAGTTGCATGGCAAACCGGGTGAGGGGGAAGTCCCGTCGATGATTGAAGGATTCTAACCCGGGATTCGCGCTAGCGCAGCAGCGGGTCGAGGATAAAGCCGTCGTGCGGCTTGGGCGGCGCAGCCGAGTCGGGCTGCGTGCCGGCGGCCTCGGCGGATCTCGCGGTGCCGGCGGCCTTGGCCGAGGGCGGGGGATCGAGCGAGCCGCGCACGCCGCAAGCCCCCAGACTCACGCACAGCGAAGCCATGACCAGGCCTACGCCGACGCTCCTTGCTGTCACCCTTGCGCGCATGTTCGCGACCGACCCATTATCCAACGCAGGTCAAACGGACCCGCACGCGCCTTCGCCCCCGCTCCCTGGGGCAGGGGTAGACGCCGTGGCAACGGGTCCGTTCTAGCCCTTCGGCGCGGCCTTTTCCAACCGCTTCCGCCAGGAGCGCGCCATTTTGCGGACATTCTGTGGCGCAGTTCCCCCATAGCTCAAGCGGCTCGAAACCGACTTTTCCGGGCTCAGAACCGAGAAAACATCGGCTGTGAGCCGCGGCTCCACCGCCTGCAGGGCCTTGAGCGGCATCTTTTCCAACGGCAAATTCTGCGCCTCAGCCGCCGCCACAATGCGTCCCGTCACGTGATGGGCCTCGCGGAACGGCAGCTTCAGGACGCGCACGAGCCAGTCCGCCAGGTCGGTGGCGGTCGCATAGCCGGCCCCGGCGGCGGCCCGCATCGCTACCGGGTCGGCCTCCAAGTCCTCGACCATGCCGGTCATGGCCGCGATCGCCAGCGCCAGGCTGTCGAGCGCGTCGAAGGCCACTTCCTTGTCCTCCTGCATGTCCTTGGAGTAGGCGAGCGGCAGTCCCTTCATGACCACGAGCAGGCTTAGGAACGCGCCGGCGATGCGCCCGACCTTGGCGCGCGTCAGCTCGGCGGCGTCCGGGTTGCGCTTCTGCGGCATGATCGAGGAGCCGGTGGTGAACTTGTCCGACAGCTTGATGAAGCCGAACTGCGGCGTTGCCCACAGCACGAGCTCCTCGGCAAAGCGCGACAGGTGCATGGCCGCGATCGCCGCCGCCGCCAAGGTCTCGAGCACGAAGTCGCGGTCGGAGACGGCGTCGAGCGAGTTGGCCGCCGGCTTGTCGAAGCCGAGTGCGTCTGCCGTCATATCGCGGTCGATGGGAAACGAGGTGCCGGCCAGCGCCGCCGCGCCGAGCGGACACTCGTTGAGCCGGCGGCGCGCATCGGCAAAGCGGCCGCGGTCGCGGGCGAGCATCTCCACGTACGCCAACAGATGATGCCCGAACGTCACCGGCTGCGCCGGCTGCAAATGGGTGAAGCCCGGCATGACGGTTGCGGCGTGCGCCTCCGCCTTGCGCGCAAGCGCCAGCTGCAGGCCGGCTAGGCTATCGTTAAGCGCATCGATGCGCTCGCGCACGTAGAGCTTAAAGTCGGTCGCCACCTGATCGTTGCGCGAGCGCGCCGTGTGCAGGCGCCCGGCAGGGGTGCCGATCTGCTCTTTCAGCCGGCTCTCGACGTTCATGTGCACGTCCTCGAGCGCGCGCGAATACGCCATGGCGCCGCTTTCGATCTCGGCCAGCACCGCATCCAGGCCCTTCAGGATCTCGCGGGCGTCGGCCTTGCTGATGATGCCCTGGGCGGCGAGCATGGCCGCGTGCGCCTTCGAGGCGCGCACGTCCTGCGGCCCCAGGCGCTTGTCGAAGCCGACCGAGGTGTTTATCTCCTCCATGATCTCGGCGGGCGAGGCCGCAAAACGGCCGCCCCACATGCGGTTCACAGGCTTATCGGTCACGGGATCGTGCTCCGTCAGCGGGCCGGTCTCGGCGAAAGAAGGATCATGAGCGAAAAGGCACCGAAGGCGAAGGCCGCGAGCCCGCTCGCCGTGTACGTAGGGCTGGCCACGCTGTCGGCGCTTGTGGCCTTCGCGGCGGTATACGTCATGCTGGGCCGGCCTGACAACGAAACTCGCAACGTGCCCGGCACCGTAAGTGCGCCGCAAGCCGCCAAGTCCGGCACTAACGCGCTTTCGACCGGGCCCATGACCACCTTCGTTTTCAAGAAGGCCGCGAAGCCCCTGCCCGACATCAGCTTCCTTAACGGCAAGGGCGAGACGGTGAGCCTCAAGGACTGGCGCGGCAAGGTCGTCCTCTTGAATCTGTGGGCGACGTGGTGCGCGCCTTGCCGTGAGGAGATGCCGACGCTGGAGCGTTTGCAGAAGGCGCTCGGCTCCGACAAGTTCCAGGTGGTGGCGCTCGCGGTGGACAAGGCGGGGCTGGACGGTGCACGCAAGTTCCTCAAGCAGGCCAAGGTCAACGACCTTGAGGTCTTTGCCGACCCGACCGCGCGCGAGGGCACCGAGCTCAAGGTGATCGGCATGCCCACGTCGATCCTCATCGATGACCAAGGCCGCGAGATCGGACGGCTCATCGGCCCGGCCGCCTGGGACAGCGCGCAAGCCAAGCGGCTGATAGAGGCGTTTCTCTAGTGTCCCGATCGAGAAATTCGCTCAGGACCTCTCCGCCAGCACAGGCGAATTTCCTCGATCATCACACTAGATAAAGTGCGTGCCAACGGCGATCGCCGCCGCCGCCGCCGCGACGGCGAACAGGATCGCGTAGCGGCGGGCGTTCTTCTCCGACCTCTCGACCTGGCTCTGCAGAGCGCTGAGCTCGGCGAGCTTGCTGTTGATCGACTCGAACGACTTGTAGGTCAGCCCCACAAAAGTGCTCTTGTCGCCCTCGATCGCATCGAGACGGGCCTTCACGTCGCGAAACCCTCGCTGCAAGTCGGTGATCTTGTACTCGCGCGAATTTTTCAGGGTCTCTTCGAAAGTTCGAAACCGCCGGGTCCTGCTTGTCTCCTCGACCATCTCGGCAATCGCCTGCCGGGACTTCTCGAGTTCACGTTCTAGCTTTGCAATTGAAGCGTTGACTCTGTCGAACCGCACCGCCGTTTCCGCGATAAATCCATCGCGGCCGAGCCATGGTCCCTGCTTGACCACGGCAATACTCTCACTTGGCAACACAACGCAACCTTTCCTAATAAACGCCAATCCGCTCTTGCCCGAGAGTATGGATAGCGGAGTTTAACGCCGCGTATCCGATTGAGGCGTTGCACGATCTGTGCCGATCACGTTGACACCGCCTGCCGACGCGGGCGACAACGCGGTCCCTTACAACCCATCCTTCGAGGACCGCCGGAATGCCAGCCAACGCCGCCATCCCCGAGCTCAAGAGCGCGATTGAGACCGTTTGGGAGGAGCGTCAGGGCATTAACCCGGGGACGACGGGGGTCATCCGCGACACGGTCGAGGCCGCCCTCGACCTGTTGGACAAGGGCGCGGTTCGCGTCGCGGAGAAAACGCCCCAGGGTTGGACCGTCAACCAATGGCTCAAGAAGGCGGTGCTCCTGTCGTTCCGCTTGAACGACGTGGTGGCCATATCGGGGGCGCCGGGCGGGGCCAACTGGTGGGACAAGGTGCCGTCCAAGTTCGCCGGCATGAGCGCGGACGACTTCCGGCGCGCGGGTTTTCGCGCGGTGCCCGGCGCGATCGTGCGCCGCTCGGCCTATATCGCCCCCAACGTGGTCTTGATGCCGTCGTTCGTGAATCTGGGCGCCTACGTCGACGAAGGCACGATGGTCGACACCTGGGCAACCGTCGGCTCCTGCGCGCAGATCGGCAAGAACTGCCACATCTCGGGCGGCGCCGGCATCGGCGGCGTGCTCGAGCCCTTGCAGGCGGGGCCCGTCATCATCGAGGACAACTGCTTCATCGGCGCACGCGCCGAGGTGGCCGAGGGCGTGATCGTCGGCGAGGGCTCGGTCTTGTCCATGGGCGTCTATCTCGGCCAGTCCACCACCATCATCGACCGCGCGACGGGGGAGAAGCAGTTCGGCAAGGTGCCGCCCTACTCGGTCGTCGTCTCGGGCACGCTGCCGGGCAAGGCGCTGCCCGACGGCTCGGCGGGGCCCAACCTCTACTGCGCCGTGATCGTCAAGCGCGTCGATGAGAAGACGCGCGCCAAGACCTCCATCAACGAGCTCTTGCGCACGTGAGCCCACTTCCGGTCGTTCGTACGTAGCGGAATCGAAAAGTGTCCGACCTTGCGCGTGTCGTGAACGAAATTTGCGAGGAGATGCGCCAGCGGGGGGACCGGGGCGAGGTTGCGACCTACATTCCCCAGCTCGCGCGGATCGATCCGAGCGCGTTCGGCATGGTGGTTGTCGACGCCGAGGGCAACATCGCGGCGGGCGGTGACAGCGATGTGCCCTTTTCTATCCAGAGCATCTCCAAGGTCTTCACGCTGACGCTCGCTTTGGGCATGGCCGGCGACAGGCTGTGGACGCGGGTCGGCCGCGAGCCTTCGGGCAGTCCCTTCAACTCCATCGTCCAGCTCGAGTACGAGCACGGCATCCCGCGCAATCCCTTTATCAATTCCGGTGCGATCGCGGTCACCGATCTCATTCTCTCTGGCCACAAGCCGCGCGAGGCCTTGGGCGAGATCCTGAGGTTCATTCAGTTCCTCGCCGACGATCCCTCGGTGACGATCGACGAGGCGGTCGCGGCATCGGAGAAGCACACCGGCTTTCGCAACATCGCCCTCGCCAACTACATGAAGTCCTACGGCGTCCTCGAAAACCCGGTCGACTTCACGCTCGGCGTCTACTTCCACCACTGCGCGATCGCCATGACTTGCCGGCAGCTGGCGATGGCGGGCCGCTTTCTCGCCCAGCGCGGCCGCCATCCGACGACCGGGCTGCCCGTCGTTCCGCCCGAGCGCGCGCGCCGCATCAACGCGATCATGCTGACCTGCGGCCACTACGACGGCTCCGGCGAATTCGCCTACCGCGTCGGTCTTCCCGGAAAGAGCGGCGTCGGCGGCGGCATTCTCGCGATCGCGCCGGGCAGGGCGTCGATTGCCGTCTGGTCGCCCGGCCTCGATGCCGCGGGCAATTCGCATCTGGGCAGAATCGCGCTTGAGATGCTGAGCAAGAGACTGGGCTGGTCGATTTTCGGTGCGTGAAGGTCGGCGCCGAGCTGGCCCAAGTCGACGCGCGGCGGGATCGCGCTAGGCGCGGGCTGAGTTCCCCCGGCGGGGCGCGGGCTCCTCGGCACTCTGCGGCCGAGCGATCTCCGCGCGATTATTCAATCGAAATGCTGTACTGAAACGAACGCGTAGCATTGCTGCAATCAGTGCTTCCGGTAGCGAACTTTTTGATTTTCCTTGGCCTCTTCGACCGCCGCTTCGTGATACCAGCCGGCACCGAACTCGACCGCAGGCAGGTCCGCCTGCTTGTGTGCCGGCGTGTAGCCGCGGTGGCTATCCGATGTCGCACGCGGCTTCTTCGGGAAGCTATAAATTTTCGCAGTCGGACGTGGTTGGTGCTGTGTCATTGGTCATCTCACTTTTTTTCTCTCCATTAGAATCACCCCGAATGCATCGAATGGGGCCGCGTTTATTACATGTCTTGCACGTTCTGCCGATGCCTAATTTCAAAACAAAAACTGCTCACAATATGGGCATGCTGGTAATTGCATAATTAGCTAGCATCCGGCCGATGGCGAACGCATTCAGCCGGCACCGGTCCTTCGAAAACGTTCTCACTTGCGCATCGGTTCACCAGCAAATGTGCCGGCGCGATGGCGAGATGGATGGTGCGGTGCAACCGCCATCGCAAAGTGCGCACGCGTCGGCACGCAGCCCATCTCAGTCATCAGAATCGTCCGGCGCCCAATGCGAATTGGGCGGCTGCGCACGCTTGAGTGTCATTCACAGAGTTCGCACCGTCATCAACATAGGAGAGACGTGCCTATGACAAAGTTCAAGCTCGAGTACATTTGGCTCGACGGTTACACGCCCGTGCCCAATTTGCGCGGAAAGACGCAGATCAAGGAGTACAGCTCGTTTCCCGATCTCGAGGAGCTGCCGCTCTGGGGGTTCGATGGAAGCTCGACGAAGCAGGCGGAAGGAAAGAGCTCCGACTGCATCTTGAAACCAATCCGCGTCTTTCCCGACGGCGCGCGCACCAACGGCGTGCTCGTGATGTGCGAGGTGATGATGCCGGACGGCACCCCGCACGCCTCCAACAAGCGGGCCACCATACTCGATGACGACGGTGCCTGGTTCGGCTTCGAGCAGGAATACTTCTTCTATAAGAACGGCCGGCCGCTGGGCTTCCCCGAGGCGGGCTACCCGGCGCCGCAGGGGCCCTACTACACCGGCGTCGGCTACAGCAAAGTGGGCGACGTCGCCCGCAAGATCGTCGAGGAGCACCTCGACCTCTGCCTCTACGCCGGCATCAACCACGAGGGCATCAACGCCGAGGTGGCGAAGGGCCAGTGGGAGTTCCAGATCTTCGGCAAGGGCTCCAAGAGGGCCGCCGACGAAATGTGGATGGCGCGCTATCTGCTGGAGCGGCTCACCGAAAAGTACGGCGTCGACATCGAGTATCACTGCAAGCCGCTCGGTGCGACGGACTGGAACGGGTCCGGCATGCACGCCAACTTCTCCACCACCTACCTGCGCGAGGTGGGCGGCAAGGAGTACTTCGAGAAGCTGATGAAGGCGTTCGAGGACGCGTGCGCGGACCACATCGCCGTCTACGGCCCGGACAACCACATGCGGCTGACGGGTCAGCATGAGACGCAGGCGATCGACCAGTTCAGCTACGGCGTCGCCGATCGCGGCGCCTCGATCCGCGTGCCGCACGGCTTCGTGAACAACGGCTACAGGGGCTACCTGGAGAATCGTCGTCCCAACTCGCAAGGCGACCCCTACCAGATCGCTTCGCAGATCCTGAAGACGATTGCCTCCATCCCGACGGGTGCTGCCGCCAAGGTGGCTGCTTAGGCCTTGAGTCTCGCGGCGCCGATCCCGTCTTCGGCGCCGCGGTCCTCGTTTCGGGCATGCTGCCGGCCAAGGCGCTGCCCGACGGCTCGGCCGGCCCCAACCTCTACTGCACCGTGATCGTCAAGCGCGTCGGCGAAAAGACGCGCGAAGGCTTCCTGCGCATGTTGTCCGCAGGAAGCTCGGTTCCGCCCCGGGCGTGAGCCCGATTGCGTGCAGGCAGCTTTTGTCAAAGGGACTGTCGTTGCGAGCAGCTCCGGAACCAACCGAGCAATCGAACGTTTCATCCAATAGCATTTCAGCTTCATCGTTTGAGTTTTCAGCCGCATCGCTGCACCGAAAGGCGGGGATGAGGGGTTGTCGTCAAAGGGCATAGAGTCTACTCTTTGGCTCATAGCCCAAGAGAAATATCCAAAGATAATTAGTTTGCCGGCACGCTCCATTGCGTGACGGGTGTGGTGTTTTGAGCAACAATTGCTGCAAGCACATCGGCAAAGACCGGCCCGCGATTAACGGTCTTGAGCGACAGGCCTCTTGAGACAAGCGGCAAGCGAACAGCTAGAGGCACCGAACAGTTAGAGAATCGAACCGCTAGAGGACCCACTGACGAAATCCGACCAGGTTTTCTCGTCCCCCCGGACCGATGACGTCCTGCTGAACGCCGCCAAAAGCAGGGTCGCGATAGAAGGTGTGCGGCCGGAGATCGACGGCGGGCGCTTCCCTGCAAAACGCGCCGTCGGCGACGTCATGAGCGTCGAGGCCGACATCTTCTGCGACGGCCACGACAAGATTGATGCGGCGCTGCTGTATCGTCGGGAAGGCGAGGAGGATTGGCACGAGACGCCGATGCGCCTCCTCGGCAACGATCGCTGGCGCGGCGAATTCCTGCTGGAGCGGACCGCGCGCTACCTGTACTCGATCGTTGCGTGGCGCGACCTTTACGCGTCCTGGTGTGACGAAGTTGCCAAGAAGCACACTGCCGGGCAGAAGATCGCGCTGGAGCTGATCGAGGGCCGCCACCTTGTCGAGAAGACGATTGCGGAGGGGGACTATATCTCGGAGTCCGACCGACGTGACCTGCAGGATCTCCTCGATGCCTTGCAGCGCGCCGGGCCTGACGCCGCCCAGCTCAAGCTTCTAACGAGCGCGCAAACGCGGGAGCTGTTTGCGGGGGCGGGTCTGCGCACACACTTGACCCGGTATGACAAGGAGCTGGCGGTTTGGGTTGACCGCCGACGGGCCGTGCTCGGCGCCTGGTATGAAATGTTTCCGCGTTCACAGTCGGGCGACGCGCATCGGCACGGCACCTTCGACGACGTCATCGCGCGGCTGCCCTACGTGCGCGAGCTGGGGTTTGATGTTCTCTATTTCCCGCCCATCCATCCCATTGGCCGAACCAATCTCAAGGGGCGCAACAACTCTTTGACACCGACTGGGGAAGATCCCGGCAGCCCTTATGCGATCGGCTCGCCGGAAGGCGGTCACGACGCGATCCACGCAAAGCTTGGCACGTTCGCCGCATTCGAACGCCTGTTGAAGGCCGCCAAAGCGCTCGGGCTCGAGATCGCGCTCGACTTCGCCATTCAGTGCTCGCCCGATCACCCATGGATTAAGGAGCACCCCGAGTGGTTCGACTGGCGCCCCGACGGCACCATCAAGTACGCGGAGAACCCGCCCAAGAAGTACGAGGACATCGTCAACGTCCATTTCTATCGCGACGCGTTGCCCTCGATCTGGTACGCGCTGCGCGACATCGTGCTCTTTTGGGCCGAAAAGGGCGTGCGCATCTTCCGGGTGGATAACCCGCACACCAAGCCGTTTCCATTTTGGGAATGGATGATCCGTGAGGTGCAGGACCGTTTCCCCGACGTCATCTTCCTGTCCGAAGCGTTTGCCCGCCCAAAACCGATGAAGCGGCTTGCCAAGCTCGGCTTCACGCAGTCCTACACGTACTTCACGTGGCGCAACACGAAGCAGGAGCTGACGGAATATATGACAGAGCTCACGCAAACCGAGATGCGCGACTACTTCCGTCCAAATTTCTTCGTCAACACGCCGGACATCAACCCTGTCTACCTGCAGACGAGCGGACGGGCCGGCTTTCAAACGCGACTGATCCTGGCGGCAACGCTCGCCGGCAACTACGGCGTCTATAACGGCTTTGAGCTATGCGAGGGCCGCGCGATCCCCGGCAAAGAGGAGTATCTCGACTCCGAGAAGTATGAGATCCGCGCCTGGGACTGGGACCGGGCCGGCAATATCCGCGAGGACATCGCTTTCATCAACCGCCTGCGGCGCAAGCATCCGGCGCTGCAGCAGTTCACGAACCTCAGTTTCTACAACGCCTGGAACGACCACATCCTCTATTACGGCAAAGCGACGCCCGACAAGGGCGATTTCTTGCTGTTTGCGGTGAACCTCGACCCGCACAACGCGCAAGCGACCCACTTCGAGGTGCCCCTGTGGGAATTCGGGCTACCCGACGACGCCTCAATCGCCGTTGAGGATCTCGTCGCCGGCAAACGCTTCACATGGTCGGGCAAGGTGCAGCACATGCTGCTCGATCCCAAGGACCGGCCCTACGCAATCTGGCGGCTCGTCAAGCCCGAAGGAGCCGCCCCATGACGACGAATGAGACATTGGAAGCGCCGATCGAGGTCCCGGCGGCGGCGGAGATCGATCTTGCGGGGCAGCCTGAGATCGATCGCACGCTGGCCGACTGGTACAAGGACGCCATCATCTACCAGCTGCACGTCAAGGCGTTCCAGGATGCGAACGGCGACGGCATCGGCGACTTCGAAGGGCTGATTGAGCGCCTCGACTACATCGAAGCGCTCGGCGTCACGGCGCTTTGGCTGTTGCCCTTTTATCCTTCTCCGCTTCGAGACGACGGCTACGACATCTCCGACTACCGCCAAGTCAATACCTCCTACGGCGACATGCAGGGGCTCAAGGCCTTCATCAAAGAGGCCCACCGCCGCGGCATTCGCGTCATCACCGAGCTTGTCATCAATCACACGTCCGATCAGCACCCCTGGTTTCAGCGGGCCCGGCAAGCGCCCCAAGGCTCTCCGGAGCGCGCGTTCTACGTGTGGAGCGACAGCGACGACCGCTACGCCGGCACGCGCATCATCTTTCTCGATACGGAGACGTCGAACTGGGCCTGGGATACGACGGCGAATGCCTATTACTGGCACCGGTTCTATTCGCACCAGCCCGATCTCAATTTCGACAATCCGCAGGTTCTCGAAAAGATCATCGACGTCATGAGCTATTGGCTCGATCTTGGCGTCGACGGGCTGCGGCTCGATGCGGTTCCCTACCTTTGCGAGCGCGAAGGAACCAACAACGAAAACTTGCCCGAGACCCACGCCGTGCTGAGGCGGATTCGCCGCGAGGTCGACGCGCAATATCCAGACCGCATGTTGCTCGCCGAGGCCAATCAGTGGCCGGAGGACACGCGTCCCTACTTCGGTGACGGTGACGAATGCCACATGGCATTCCACTTTCCCTTGATGCCGCGCATGTACATGGCGCTCGCCCAAGAAGACCGCCACCCGGTCACCGACATTCTGCGGCAGACGCCCGAGATTCCCGACCCTTGCCAGTGGGCGCTCTTCCTGCGCAACCACGACGAGCTGACACTCGAGATGGTGACCGACGACGAGCGCGACTACTTGTGGCGAACCTACGCCACGGACAACCGCGCCAGGCTCAATCTCGGCATACGCCGCCGCTTGGCGCCGCTGTTAGAGAACGACCGGCGCAAAATCGAGCTGATGAACGCGCTTCTGCTGTCGATGCCGGGCACGCCCGTGATGTACTACGGCGACGAGCTCGGCATGGGGGACAACTACTACCTCGGCGACCGCGACGGCGTGCGAACCCCCATGCAGTGGTCGGCCGACCGCAACGGCGGATTCTCGCGGGCCGATCCGCAAAGGCTTTATCTGCCGCCCATCATGGATGCGAACTACGGCTACCAGGCCATCAACGTCGAGGCGCAGCAGAGGGATCCCTCCTCGTTGCTCAACTGGACGCGCCGGCTGATCCAGGTTCGCAAAAGCCACGCAGCGTTCGGGCGCGGCGGGCTAAATTTCCTCTATCCCCGCAACCGCAAGATTCTTGCCTTCGTGCGCGAGCACGAGGGGCAGAACCTGCTGTGCGTCTTTAACCTTGCGCGTTCGGCGCAGGCCGCGGAGCTTGACTTGCGCGCCTTCGCCGGCGCCGTGCCCGTCGAGCTGACCGGGAATTCCGCTTTCCCGCCGGTCGGCGAACTTCCCTACATGCTGACGCTGCCGGCCTACGGCTTTTATTGGTTCATATTGGCGGACGAGGCCGAGCAACCGCACTGGCGGGTGGCGCCGCCGGAAGTTACACCGGACTTCGTCACCCTCATCGCGTCGGACGGATGGCAAGGCGTGTTCGCGGACCGCCAAAAGCGAATTCTTGAGCGCGACGTCCTGCCCGATTTCATCACGCGCCAGCGATGGTTCGGAGCGAAGGATGCGCCCTTCGTCCTGTTTCAGTTGCAGCACTTTGCGACCCTGCAAGGGCCACACGGCAACTTTCCGCTCATCATCTGCGAAGCCTCGCTGCCCGGCGGAAACGCGCAACGGTATTTCCTGCCGCTTTCTGCCAAGTGGGGCGCCGAGCATTTGCAGCCCGGTGCTCCCAAGTTGTCCTTCACCCTCGCCAAGCTGAGGTCCGGCTCACGCGTCGGCGCCCTGCTCGATGCGGCAAGCGATGATGGTTTTGTCGCAGAATTCATGACTGCGCTTGCTCAAGGCAAAACGATCGAGACAACCGACGGCGAGCTCAGTTTCTCCGCAAGCCCGGACTTGGAGGCGATCGACGCCGAGACGCAAGCGCGTATTATCGGTGCCGAGCAGAGCAACATGTCAATGATCGTCGGCGAACGCGTCATGCTCAAGATCTATCGTCGCGTTCGCTCGGGCATTCAGCCGGAGTTGGAATTGGCGCGCTACCTCACCGACGTTGCCCACTATCAGAATACGCCGAAGTTCTTGGGCGCGGTGGAACACGTGCCGAAGACGGGGGAACGCACGGCGCTGGCGATCGCCTTCTCCTTCGTTCCCAACCAGGGCGATGCCTGGAATGCGATCGTTGATGGCTTGGATCGGGCGTTTGAGGATCTGGTGCTCATTTCCGAGGACGATGAGCAGCCCGAGAGCGTGTCGGAT
>Ga0315553_10002384_pt1 | contig 15103 bp, 13 predicted proteins | sample SalMarSW160140MG_FD_203099 | JGI IMG/M metagenome (GOLD analysis project Ga0315553, IMG submission 203099) | Salt marsh sediment microbial communities from the Plum Island Ecosystem LTER, Massachusetts, United States - Salt Marsh Sediment SW1601-40 ... | reverse complement strand
GCATGGTTCTCTCTCAGCTCAGCAAACTTACTCTATCACATCCTCAATCACATGCGGGGTGCCATCGCTGAACAGCCGCATAAGTGCGATGTCCGCATCTCCATATTTCAGCGTACGATTAATCTCTTTCGTGTTCACATCTGCACCGCTGCCCTGCGTATGCTGCATGAACACCGAAATCCTGAAAGATCGGGTAGCCAATATTGTATAGAGAATCAGCGCTGCATTCTTCGCTTCCCGTTTGCGGGGAAACAACTGGTCAGTATTTTTTCCCACGTCTCGATGTGTGATGATTTGTATAACTATTGCACCCGTCCCATAGTCAATGATCTATACTATTTTGTGGATTAGCCAGCGACTTTCATTGTTTGGCAAACTCATGGAGGGAACTTTGATCCGGCTACTTGACAGTGATCAGACTTTAGGAGGAAACAGCTGTTTCTGATCGAGAAAGCCGCTCGACGTGGGCCAAGCTGATTGCTCAGGTGTATGAAGTCGATCCGCTGGAGCGTCCACGCTGCCACTCGCCTATGAATGTGGTTACCGTAATCACTGATCTAGCGGAGGTCGCAAGATCTTGCGGCATCTGGTGAAGATCGGCCGGTCCCCACCCGGATTGGATCCGAGCTTCGTGTAAACACCGATCTGGCTCCCTGCTTGCTCCGAGGGATGAGCATGTCCCTGTAGCTCCTCCTGTCTTCTTACAGAGGCGGGTTTCTTGAACACGCATAGGGTCTCGAAGCGCCATCATGGCGGCGCCCGGCGGGACCCTGTTCCGAAAGCAGAGATCACGCGGTGCAATATCCCCGATTACCGCAAAAACTACGGATTCTGAGCGATTCCTCGGTCAACGCCAGGTTAAACTTTTGCTATCACTCAGGCAGATGGGAGGAAGGGCAGGGGAACCGGAGCCGTGGAAGGGATCCAGGTCGACCTGTTTTCCTGAGCCGCGGTCGAGGCCTCTACCCCTCGTCTGTGCCCACAAACAGTTGTCGGTCCCCGGATCCGGAGGGCAGGAGCTGCGCGTATTCCAGGCGCAGGTACTGAGCGTAGACAAACCAGCGGGGATCCGCCTCCATCCTGGCTGCAAGCGTACCGATCCCTTCTATCCGTATCTTTTCCATTGCCGGATCGTTGATACAGTTCGGACCATCCTGTTCACCGGTACCGCCCAGGCGGTACAGTTCGTCCCGGTCATCCGCCGCGTTGTACACGAAGCTGTAAAGATGTCCGTCCGAAGCCTGGAAAATCGTTCCGACGCAGGGGTTGGGAACCACGTGGTGCCAGACTTCGAAGATCAGAGGTTTGTCGTCGGGCCGTTTCCTGCCGGCGGCGCTTTCCAGCAGGCTCCAGCCGTCCAGCCGCTCCGGCATTTCGATGCCGCAGATCTCCAGGATGGTCGGGGCCAGATCCAGGAGCGAACAGGCCTGGTCGATCTCCTGTCCGCGCCGGGGTATTGAAACATTCTTCGGAGGTTTGATCATGAGGGGAGCCCGCACCACCCTGGGGTGCAGGTAGGCGCCCTTGTCGATCAGGGCCAGTTCTCCGTTCATTTCACCGTGGTCGGCCAGAAAAACAATCCAGGTAGAATCGTAAAGGCCGCGCTCGCGCAGCTCGGTAAAGAGGCGTCCCAACAGATCGTCGATCAGCTCGAACTGCAGCTGATTGGCCACCCTGTAGTCCAACAGGGTCTGCTGGTCTGCGAGACCCCAGTTCTTACGGTACAGACGGTAGACCCGCGGCTCTGCCTCGGGTGATCGGAAGCCGCCTGCTGCCAGCGCTTTGTAGGAATCCGGCAGGTTCATCTGTTCGCGAATTTCCTGTTCTCTCTGTTCCATCCCGCCGGGGATGGCAAACGGCTGGTGGGGAGCAAAGAAATCCAGCTGCAGATACAGGGGGCTGTCGGTCTGCAGAAAGGAAAGGGCCCGTTCGATCAGATAGGCGGGGTAGGTTGCCTCCTTGGGGAAGGGGCGCCCCTTGCCGGCGGTGATCCAGCCGCCGTAGAAGTTGCCCCGCTGACCCTGTACCGCCGAGCTGCCGTAGATGGAGCGCTGGAACTCGAAAGGCTCGAGGTCCTTTGTCTTTAGAAATGAGATGTACTGCTCATCATCGTACCAGGGCGGGGACCAGCGATCCCAGGGGGCGTCGTTTTCCCCGAAAACCTCGAGAAACTTCCGGCTGCCCACGTGACACTTGCCGGAATGCCGGGCACGGTAGCCCGCCGCTTTGAGGTACTCGGGAAAGAGGATGTCCTGATCCCGGAGATGAACCGCATGGCCGTCGTGGCCCCTCTCCGCGTTGGCCGTGATGTACGAGTATCGCCCTGTCAGGTAGGAGGCACGGGAGGGTGAGCACAGCGGCGCGGTGGCGAAGGAGTTGCGGAAAAACAAGCCCTCCCGGCGCAGGGCGTCGAGGTTGGGTGTATGGACCGGAACCGTGGCGCGGTCCTTGAGCAGGTACTCCTGGGCGACCATATCCACGGAGATCAGGAGGATGTTGGGTTTTGGTTGAGCCTCATCACGGTAGAAGGGGCCTCGCCCGGTCTTCCCGTCCAGATACATCTTCCGTGTTTGCTTGGCTGACATTTTCTTTCCTCCTGCTGCTCGACGACTCACCGGGAAAGGATATTTTCGATCTGCTGCCTCCCGGTAAAACACATGACCAGGGGTTGAGAGCGGTCCGGCTGGGATTGCTGCCAGGTTGCGTAAACCCCTTCCTCGGTCTGCAGCGCCGTGGTGTAGCGGCTGCATCCCGTCCCATTGGGAGAGATGAAAAAGGGCAGGGTGGCGGACAGGCGCTCGATATGGGGAAAGATGTCCGCCGTGCAGTAGGCTGCGCCTCCGAGCTCCTCGCAGGAGTAGCCTCGGGGACGTTTTACAGCCTTGCCGTGCTCTTCCAGATCCCGCATCCCTTCGGCGCCGTCGTAGAAGTACAGATAGGTCGGCGGATCAGCTTTGAAGATCCCGATCTGCGGAACCCGCAGGACACCGCAGATCCTGCTGACCGCCACATCCCAGGTGAACCCGCGAGGGAAGAACGTGTAGTCGATCGGACCGAACTCCTCAGCGGCGGCGGGCCGAACGGCCAGGGCGGTGTTGGAGCTTGCCCAGTTGTACGGGTGGGTGCTGAACATCAGCACCGTGTTGCCCTGATCATCCCGGTAGGCCAGGGGATCCTTGAGGTGACAGTACCGGGGGTCGTTTCCCTCCAGCAGCGGCCGGATGGCCGAGGGATCGATCGTCTCGATCGACGGGGCGCAGATGCGATCGATGCTCCACACCCCGGTCCCCGGTTTTCGATACTCCTCGTACCCCTTCGGGTAGGGCAGCCCGGCCTTTTCTGTGGATATGAACAGCTCCACGCCGCTCGAGGCGGGCAGCAGCCAGCAGCGCTCTATCGAGAGCACTTCTCTGCCGCCGTAACTCAGGTCGCTTTTCGAAAGAGAGAGGATCTTCTCGAAGCTCCCGCCCCGGTCCCGGGATCGAAACACCGCCAGCTGCGCTCCCCGCGCCCCTGCTTCAAGGCCGGTCCGGGAGTCCCCGGAGTTGCGGTAGCGGCCGCAGAGGTAGAAATCTCCCCCGGGGCCCTCCACCATATTGCCCGCGCCGAACCAGAAACCCGGGGCGTTTTTCAGCGGCGGGACAGCAACTTTTGCCTGCTTTTGATCGACAAGTGTTCTGGCCAGGGCTTCGAGGGCTTGTTCCTTTCCAATCGACAGGGTTGCCAAGATCCGCCTCACTTCCGATCCGTGCCCGGATTGTTGTCCTGACAATTCAATATCAACATGAAGGGGAACAGACAGTAGAACTCGGTCGCCGTGATCAGGTCCTGAAGCACGATCTCTTCCCGGCTGGAGTGAGCCAGCTCTTCTTTGCCCGGAGCGAAGCCGATGGTGGGCAGCTCGTGCCGGCCGGCGGTAGCCACACCGTTTGTCGAGAAACTCCAAAAACCGCTCTTGCTCTTTTTCCCGAGTACCATGCGGGCGGTTTCCAAACCGGCCTGGACCAGCGGGTGATCCTCCTCCATGATCCACGTGGGGAAGTAGGCCTCCTGGGTGAACTCCGTGCCCTTCCAGCTGGTGCCGGCATACTCGGGGATCGTTACTACGGCCTCCCCGCCGTTTTTCTGCACGATCTCCTCCAGCTGGGCCAGGGCGCTTTCCCGGGTTTCGCCGACTGTGAGGCGCCTGTCGATGTGGATGCGGCAGTGATCCGGCACCGAGCAGAGGGAAGGGCCCCGGCTGCGGATGTCCGACACCGTAATCGAGCCTCGGCCAAGTGGCTGAACCGGCGGAAGTGAGCGGTCCAGTTTTTCGATGGCCCGTACGGTCGGATTCATCTTGTAGATGGCATTGATCCCCCGGCGGTTGTGGGCGCCGTGGGCGGACTTGCCGACGGTGGTGATCTCCATCTCCATGCGTCCCCTCTGGCCGCGAAAGACCTTGAGGTCCGTCGGTTCGCCCAGAAGCACGTAGTCGGGTGTGAAGCCCTCCTGCTCGATCAGATGCCGCAGGGGGTACCCGTCGCAGTCCTCCTCCATTACCGAGCCGACAACCCATAGGCTGAAGGGCAGGGCTCCGTTTGGGAAGAGGGACTTGAGAACTTTGCAGGCCATGAGAAACCCCGCCATGGCGGCTTTCTCGTCCACCGCCCCCCGGCCGTAGATGATCCCATCGACGATTCGACCCTCGAAGGGCGGATAGGTCCAGCTGTCCTCATCGGTGACCTGAACCGTATCGATGTGGGCATCGTAGAGAATCTTGACAGGTCCATCTCCGAGCCGTCCCACCGCATTGCCCAGCCCGTCCGGATGCTGATCGTCGAATCCGTAGTACTGCATCGTGTCCAGGATGAACTCGACGATCTCTTTTTCCTCGCCGCTGTAGCTGCGGATGCGGATCAGACGCTGAAGCAGATTGGCCAGCTCCTCCTGTGCCCCTTTCACGTGGGCCTGGATGTTTTTCAAGCTGTTGGGATCCACATTTCCTCCTTCCCGTCTCAAAACCCGATCACGGGCATCCTGATCCGAGGCTTAAGGCGCTCTTGGGACAGAGAGAGCAGCACAGGCCACAGCGCACGCAGCGGGTTTCCTCCAGGTGAAATACCTCCTCCTCGAAGTGGATCGCCTGATGAATGCAGGAGCGCTCGCAGAGCAGGCAGAGGTTGCACAGGGCTTGATCAATTTCCGGGAAACCCGTTTCCCGGACCCCCGTGGGTTCCGGCCGTTCCCTGCGGTACAAGCCGACGATCTGCTCGACGCCGTCGAAGCCGTGGCCGTCCAGCCATTCCGAAAGCTCGGCCGCCAGTTTGCCGTAGACCTCCTGTCCCTTCAGCACGGCCAGGCTGCACACCTGGACCGCCGACGCCCCGGCCATGAGATGCTTCACCACGTCCCCGACCCGTCGCACCCCCCCCACGCCGATCACCGCTTTGTCCGTCATGGAGGAGATGGCCTCCACAAAATGCAGCGCCACCGGGAGGATCGCCGCGCCGGACAGCCAGCCGCGACCGTCGGCGCTTCCCAGTCGAGGCTGGCGGGTCTCGATATCGAAATCCAGGGCCGGCCCGACGCTGTTGATGGCGACGAAGCCGTCCACGATATCCTCGAGGATGCGGACCGCCGCCGGCAGATCGCTGATCCCGGGGCTGAGCTTGGCCAGCACGGGTATCGTCAGGTTTTCCTTCAAGGCTCCGGCCAGACGTTTCAGGTTCTCGGGATCTTTGCCCACGTAGTGGATCGAGAACTCGACGGCATCCGCTGCTCCGGCTGTCTCCAGCTCCCTGCCCAGTACGCCGAGCTCTTCGGCGCTGTAGCCCACAGAGGCGATCACCGGTACCCCCGCATCCCGCAGTTGGGACAGCTCCCTATGGATGAAGCGGCGATAGTCATGCTCGGACCAAAGCTCGGCGTTGAGCAGGCTTCCGGAGAAGGGGGAGACGATGTTCGGGGTGGGAACTCGGGCGCCCTCCAGGCTGATGGTTTTGGCCACCAGAGCCCCCGCTCCTCCGCGGGCCGCCCGCAGCAGCATCGGGGCATCCGCTCCTCCGGGTCCCGCAGCGGTCCAGACCGGATTGGGGAACTCGATACCGCAGATCCTGGTTTTCAGATCAGCCATTAACCGGTACTCCTAACTTCTCGAACAAGCGAGCTCCCTGGACAGCGGCGGAGCGGGCCACCGATTCGAAATCCATGCTGAGCAGCCTGCGATCGGCCAGCAGGGCATTTCCCTGCATACATACGCTCCAGGGCGGAACCTCGAGGATGCCGAAGATCAGATGCCCCCAGAAAGTATCCGCGCTGAAGGGGGAGGCGGGCCGGTAGTCCCAGATCACCAGGTCCGCCCGATCCCCGGGATTCAGATCGGGGTAGTCGGGGAAAAACCTGCGCACGAAACGGACCTGGTCGGAGTAAACTCTGCGGATGAAGGCAAAACTCTCCGAGAGCTCGCCGCCCTGGTGGCGGTGCAGCAGAAACAGCTGTTTGAGCGACCGGGAGGCGCAGGCGTGCATACCGTCGGTGCCGGCCAGCAGGGGCGGAGAATCGGGCAGCTCCGCATACCGGTTGAGACCCACAGCGTTGTTGAGGTTCGAATCAGGATTCAGAGCCAGGGCACACTGTCCCCTGCCCAGGACCGTTCGGTCCTCCTCCTCCAGATGAACTCCGTGAGCGAGAATGCCCGGCTGCTCGAGCAGTCCGAAGCGATCCAGGCGGACCCCCGCCGTGCATCCGAAGGCGTCCCGGCTGTGGCGCTGTTCGTAGGCGTCTTCGGCCAGATGGATGTGGATACCCGCAGCCAGTTCTGTGCACAGCTCGGCGGCCCTGCCCAGGGTCCGATCGGAAAGGGTGAAGGGGGCGTGCAGTCCCACCAGTCCCTTGAGATCGGGGTTTGCAGATCGGCGGATGAACTCTCGCTGCTCGTCGAAGCAGGCTTCGGTGAGCTTTTCGCCGTGCCGGTCCGAGGTTTCCAGGCAGAGTACGGCCCGCAGACCCGCTTCGGTGCATATTCGCCCCATCGCTTCGAGACTGCCTCGGATAAAGCCCGGAGAGCTGTGATGATCGAATACGTAGCTAACACCGTTTCGAAGGGATTCCGCGCACCCGAGCTGAACGCAGGCCTCGACCATGTCCGCGTCCAGCGCCCGGTCCAGGCGCCACCAAAGGTTCTTGAGGATATTGCGGAACTCCTCCATCGAGCCGGGAAGCGCCAGACCCTTGGCCAGCCGGGAGTAGAAGTGATCGTGGAAATTAACAAATGGAGGGGTCGCCACTCGCGCTGCCGCATCGATCACGTAATCGGGCTGCCGCCGGGCGGCAGCGGATTGATCGGCCGAACCGGATTGCCCGCAGGCGCCTTCTCTCAGGTAGCGCCGGTAGTCTGCGGGCCGGATCCCGCCGATCCTGCCGTCAACGACCGTCAGATCGCAGAACTCGGGCCGGAGGGCTCCGTCGTTCAATCGGCAGAGCCAGATGTTGCGGAGTTCCCGGATTTTCGACGCTCGAACCGGACTGCTCATGCACAAATCCCTTTCTGAACTCATCCATCGCCGGTGTTGAGGAGTATCGCAATACCCTTCGTCGGCTGCCATCATCACGATAGATTGGAACCAGCCAAGGCGTCAAGGAACCGGCGGGGGGCATTCTCCAGGATTGACGATGGGCGGCAGCTCGGGGCCCGGAGCCTTGAGCCGACTCGGCTTGGCTACGCAAATAGGAATGTACTATACTGCGGAGCAGAGGGCTTTAGAAACAACACAAGGAGTCAGACATGAAAAGAGATGAAATACCCCTGTCCCATCTTCGTCTTCCGGTATACAGCACCTGGGGTGATGAAGGGTTCCTGCTGACCTGCGGGGATCATTCGGCAGGCAGGTTCAACACCATGACCGTGGGCTGGGGCGCTGCGGGCTGTATGTGGAAACGGCCGATGGCCATGGTTGTCGTGCGTCCTCAGCGCTACACGCGTGAGTTCATGGAAGAATACCCGGATTTTACGATATGCCATTTCCCGTCTGAGCACAGTGAGGCCCTGGTTTACTGCGGGAGTCATTCGGGGAGGGATGTCGATAAAATCAAAGAATGCGGGCTTTCCCCCATCCCCTCGCGCAAGGTAGGGTCGCCGGGTTTCGAAGAGGCGGATCTGATCATCGAGTGCTCGAAGATGTACTTCGACGATTTCAAGCCCGAACATTTTCTGGCGGGGTTCATCGAGGAGAACTATCCGGCCAAAGACTACCATCGCCTGTATCTGGGGGAGATCAGAGCAGCCTTCGGAACCGGGCAGTACGGGGTCTGAGGTAGGGGGTTGTGGGGAGCAAGGGTATGGGATTTTCCGGCTACCGCTGCAGCGTATGCGGGAGTGAATACGGGGAGGCCGAGCAGATGTACCTCTGCCCCAAGGACCGGGGCTGCCTGGACGTCGTGCTGGATACGGAACGGATCCGCAGAACCGTCAAACCGTCGCAGCTGCTGGGACCGCTTCTTGAGAGCTCCCACTGGCGCTATCTGCCCCTGCTTCCGGTAGATTCACCCGGCGGCGAGGGGACTGTCCTGCGGCGTGTGGGCTGGACGCCGTTGTACACCCTGCCGGTTCTGCGGGCCAGGCACGGATTGAAAGCGTTGTGGCTCAAAGATGACGGCGCCAACCCGACCGCTTCGTTCAAGGACAGGGCCAGCTCTGTGGTTGTGGCCCGAGCGCGTGAGCTGGGGGCACAGACCGTAGTGACCGCCTCGACGGGCAACGCCGGAGCGGCCCTGGCCGGCATGGCGGCCGCCCTGCAGTTGAAAGCCGTGGTCTTTGCCCCCGCAAGCGCGCCCCCGGCGAAACTCGCTCAGATGCTGGCCTATGGAGCCGAGGTGATACTGGTCGAGGGGAGCTACGACAGGGCGACAGAATTGAGCCTGGAGGTTTATCAGGAGCTGGGTTGGTACTGCCGCAACACCGGGTACAATCCCTTCACGGCGGAGGGGAAAAAAACAGCGGCCTTTGAGATCTGGGAGGCCGTGCGAGCCGGATCGATCGCGGTCCCCGGGGCAACGCCCCTATCGATCTTCGTTTCGGTCGGGGACGGCAATATCATCTCCGGTGTCCACAAGGGCTTTCGCGACCTGGAGGATCTCGGCTGGCTGGATTTTCAGCCTCGAATCTTCGGGGTGCAGGCTGAAGGATCCGCCGCGGTTGCCCGGGCGTATCAGGCCGGGGAAGAACGGGTCGAAGCTGTGCGGGCAGAAACCCTGGCGGACAGCATCTGCGTGGATATGCCCGCCGACGGTGTACGGGCTCTGCGGGCGGCTCGCGAAACCGGAGGTGCCTGCCTCACCGTAACGGACGAACAGATCCTGAAGGCTGTGGCGGAGCTGGGGCAGGTCGGGGTGTTCGCCGAACCGGCGGCAGCCGCAGCCTATGCCGGCTACCTGCAGGCCCTCGAAACAGGACAGATGGACAGAGAAGACCCGGTGCTGGTGCTCTGCACGGGCAGCGGGCTCAAGGATATCGCCGCGGCGCAAAGGGCCGTGCCGGAGGCCCCGGTGATTGAACCGACCGTCGAGGCGCTGAAGCGGCTGCTGAAACTGTAGAATTGTATCCGAACGCCTGCGCCTGCGTGCTTAGTAACCGTCGGATTGCATCCAAGGAGGAAAGACCATGGGCAGAGCCATAAAACGGGATGACAACTCATTCATAGAAGCGTTGCTGAAGCTCATTCCCAGCGAGATCATTGCGGTGTTCATCTTCCTGCAGGGCGTGCTGCCGGATCGACTGATCCCTCACCTGGTAATCAGCCTCATGCTCATAGGGATCACGCCCCTGTACCTGTACACGGCCATGGGCGTTCGCTCCGCGGGGCAGCTCGTCGTTTCCACGCTGTCCATGGTGGTCTGGATCTACGCCCTCGGTCAGGGCCCGGTGCGCTTTCTCGAGGCCCCGATCTACGAGCCCTGGTACGGGTCGGTGATCCTGGCGATGTGGACCCTCATCCCCCCGATGCTGCTGTACCGAAAGCAGGATCCGCCCGAACTCTCTACTGGTGAGAAAGGATAGTCGGACCGAAAATTCGAGTAGGAATCGATAGATTGTGAACAGACCGGGAATCGAGGAGCTGCGAAGCATCCAATTTTTCTCTGTAATGTCCAGGCGCGACTTGCGCATGATCGCCCGTTTCGCTTCGGTCAAGACCCACCGGAAGGGGGAGTACATCATCCGGGAAGACACGGCGGCGGACACCTTCTACATCATCCGGAATGGAAAGGTGGCCATCACGAAAAAGTTCGAGGACGGGGAGGAGATGGTCCTGGCCATGCAGTACGACGGGGAGTTCTTCGGAGAAATGGCCCTGCTGGACGAGGGACTCCGCTCGGCCAGCGCCGTGGCACTTGAGTCCACGGTTCTGCTGGAGATCTCCCGGAGGGATTTCGCTGTTCTGCTGAAGAAGGCACCCCTTCTGGCCTATGCCATGATGCGGGAGCTGAGTGTGCGCCTGCGGGGGACCGGGGCGCTCATGGTCAGCGAGCTCCAGCGCAAGAACCGGGAGCTGAAACAGGCCTACCGGGAAACGGTGAACGCCGTGGTGAACACCCTGGAAGCCAGGGATCCCTATACCCGCGGGCACACGGATCGGGTTACCAAGATTGCCGTGAGCATCGCCAAGAGCATCGCCGAGGAGAAGGAGCTGGATGAGGAGGACCTGTTCACGATCGAGATCGGGGCCCTGCTTCACGATGTCGGCAAGATCGGCGTGCCCGACGCGATACTGCTGAAACCCGGACCCCTGGAGGCGGAGGAGACAAGGGAGATCCAGGAGCATCCGGCCACGGGCAAGCACATCCTCGGTAATATTGCATATCTGAAGGAGGCCCTGAGCTGTGTGCTGCACCACCACGAGCGTTTCGACGGTCAGGGCTATCCGGAAAAAATAGCCGGGGAAGCGATCCCTCTTCACGGAAGGATTATCTCTGTGGCCGACGCTTTCGACGCCATGACCCACGATCGTCCCTACCGAAAGAAGATGGACCATCAGAGTGCTTTTCAGGAGATCGAGGAGAATGCGGGTAAACAGTTCGATCCGCAGATCGTGAAGGCCTTTAGGGAGCTGCTGAACAGTGGGGTCATCGCTCAGGTGCTGGCGTCTCTGGAAACCAATAGCAACGATCCGAAAACAGACTCCGCGGCAGGAATCGCCTGAGCCGCGGCAGCCGGATTCAGGCTTTTATCAGATCCTCGATCCCTCGGATCAGAGATGCGGTGTAGTCTTCTAGATCGTCGACCTCGGATTTGGGAATCCGGAAGCCGATGGCTCCCTGGTGTCCACCGCCGTTGGATATCGAAAAGGCCTTGAGCACGGTGCGCAGATCGATCGTCTTGTACAGGTGACTCCGTCGCAGACGGAATTGAATCAGGTCGGATTGATCCGGAGAATCCGAATAGCAGACCAATCCCAGCCATCTGCTCTCCTCCGCCAGGATATCCGCCACCCCCCGTGCAACCGAAACGATGGTGTCGTTGTCAAACTCGCTGCACAGGTTGTCGATGTCCTGCTCTCCCAAAACGACGTACCCTATCTTGCTGGAAAAGCGCTTCCGCTCTATGAAGTAGTTGAAACAACGCTCCTCGTTTCTCGACAGCCTCTGAATCTCCTGAAATACCTGCCGCATGTCGGAGAAATTCGTGCGCCGGGTCGTCTTTTTCGTGAGCATCTCGTTGAACATGGCACTGAAGACCCGGTAGTATCTCTTCTCCCGCTCGCTCTTTAGATACAGGCCCATCTTGGAATCCCCGATGATGCCCGTCAGGACCGCCAGGACGATATTCCGGGAGGCCAGATCGTTTATCTGGAAGCGCTTGAGTAGTTTTTTGTTTACCTTGAGCCTCAGCAGGATCTGCCCCACCAGCTCGCCTGAGGAGGAAGCCTCCGTGACCAGGCGGTAGTCGTTCTGTCCGAAATAGTCGCTGTCAGAACCGATGTGATGATCGATCTCGATCTTCAACGTGCCTTCATCTTCGATGATCTCCCTGACCAGGGCGCTGGCCTCGATCATGGATGGTTTTGCCGTATCGAATAAAACTACCGTGTCGATCGGCCCGGGAAGGATATCATCCTGATAGAGGATGGGGATCGAGTTGTAGGTGCAGATATTGAGCAGGTACTGGAAGTGTTCATGGATATGTTTTCCCAGGTAGATGCAGATATCCTTCGAGAACTTCGCCACCAGGAGAGCGAAGGCGACCATGGAGGCAATGCAGTCTTCATCCGGGTTTTGATGCCCGAGCAGGAGGAAGCCCTGGCGGGTTACGATGGCGTCGATGACGTTGTCAATGATGCGGTTCTTCGCTCGGTTGCCGGAGATCGCTGTTTTTTCCATAGTCAGGGAATACTATTGTCGCTTCTCGGCAATTTCGCAAGGCTACGGCATCAAAAGTTGCCGGAATTCAGACAGTTTTAGCGTCCATGTTTGGGGTTTGCAGGAATCATCTGTACAGAGTCGGTTACGGTACCGGAAGTTCGGGACCGGTGAGGGTCACGGTATCCACCACAACCGACCCGTCGTTGTACAGCGTGCCCAGGGCCAGCACCTGTTCCTGGAAGTCGACCCTGTAGTCCTTCCAGATGATCTTAACTTTTGCACTTTCATCGGCAGCGAAAGGAACCGCCGCCGCTGCATCCAAAGCCGCATAGAACGGGGGGTCGTCATAGTTGAACGCGGCGGGGAATTCGTAGCTCCAGGGAATCGCAGGATCTACAGCCTGTCCGACGATATTGATCGTGGCGCCCGTTTCGTTTGTATAATCGATGTCGACCGACACCGCCGCATCGGCTGTAACCTCGTACTTGACGATGTAGGTGAACCGGCCCGGAACCGGCGCCACGTCACAGCTCAGCGCGGACAGGGCCAACAGGCACACTAGTGCGGCGAGGAGGAAGGTGGTAATGCTCCTCTGTGGGTTCATTCTATTACTGAATTTATCGTAATCCTGCCGGTTTTTCCAAACCTTTCGTAGATTTTTTGTGCGGGGAAGCCCGGCCTCCCTGGGGTCGCGCTCCCGGCGCTTTCGGCAACGACGGAGACTTGTGGAAAAGAGGAAATCGGTTTAACAATTAGCGAGGGCGTCATCGCCGATCGGAAAGAAAGGACTTCAGCAATGATCGACCTGAAAGTAATTCACGATAAACTGGGGCGAACCGTGGAGCGGGCTCGGGAGCGGAACATCATCATTCCGACCTTTGCCGAGATGAAGGATCCGAGCCTCGTTCCGGAGAAGATCAAGCAGGAGCTGAAAGGCATCGGTCTGTGGGATATCCACCCCCGCAATCTATTCCGCATAACCTGGAAGAACGAACCCGTGGCCAGAGGCGGGGGATTCGGCTTCGTCAACTATATGGAAATGCCCGAGTCCCTGACCGGCGTTCCGGCGCGGATCATCGCTGCGGTGGGGAAGTGGTTTCCCACCGGAGCCCACAAAGTGGGGGCCGCCTTCGGCTGTCTGGTTCCGCGCCTGATTACCGGTCAGTTCGATCCGACCTCCCAGAAGGCGGTGTGGCCCTCCACCGGCAACTACTGCCGGGGCGGTGCCTACGATTCGACCCTGCTGGCCTGTGATTCGGTGGCCATCCTGCCGGAGCAGATGAGCCGGGAACGCTTCGAATGGCTGTCCGGGGTCGCCGGGGAGGTGATCGCGACGCCGGGAAGCGAATCCAACGTCAAAGAGATCTTCGACAAGTGCAAGGAGCTCAGAGACTCCGGAGAGGATCTGGTCATCTTCAACCAGTTCGATGAGTTCGGCAACTACCTCTGGCACTACGATGTGACCGGCCACGCCATGGAAGAGGTGCTGGAGCAGGAACTCAAACAAGGGCAGAGCTATCACGGGATGGCCATCGCCACCGGCTCTGCCGGCACGATCGGCTGCGGGGACTACCTGAAATCACGCTACCCGGGAAGCCGGATCGCGGCCAGTGAAGCCCTTCAATGTCCGACCTTGCTGGAAAACGGCTTTGGTGCCCACAGGATCGAGGGTATCGGGGACAAGCACGTGCCGTGGATCCACAACGTCAGGAACACGGATATGATCATGGCTATAGACGACAACGCCGTTGTAAACCTGGCCCGGTTGTTCAACGAGAAGGAGGGACGCAAGCATCTCCTGCAGCGGGGCGTGCCGGAGTCGTTAGTTGAAAATCTGGATCTGCTCGGATTTTCCAGCATCGGGAATCTGCTTTCGGCGATCAAATATGCCAAGTACTACGAGCTGACCGGCGCAGAGGTGATACTGACGGTGTTTACCGATTCCATGGAGCTGTACGGAAGCCGACTCGAGGAGATGCATGCCAGTTTTGGACCCTATCGAGAGGTGAATGCTGCGGCGGATTTCGCCCGCTACCTTGGGGGGGTGAGCACGGACAATCTGCAGGAGCTCAGCTACCGGGACCGGCGGCGGGTCCACAATCTCAAGTACTTCACCTGGGTCGAGCAGCAGGGAAAGACCTATGAACAGATTATGGATCAGTGGTACGAGCCGGAATACTGGCAGAAGATCCAGAAACAGATCGATCCGATCGATGCCCTGATCGAGGAGTTCAACAGCAAAGTCGGACTTCTCCAGTCGTGACCGGTTTCCCTTTTGGATACAACCGTCAAGATGACCGATGAGAAAACACCGGAAAAGATAGGCCTGGCCTCTCTGATCCTGCCCCTCTACCTGCCCACGTTGTGCATCATGTTCGGGTACGGGATGATTATTCCCGTGCTTCCGCTGTTTGCCCGATCCCTGGCCGCCGGGCTGGGCGTCACCGGGGTGATCGTCTCTATGCGCGGGGCAGGTTCCCTGCTGTTCGATCTGCCCGCCGGGGCAATCACCTCCCGGGCGAAAAGACTTCCGGTCCTTCTGGTCGCCGCCGTGGCTGCTTCATTGGCAGCCTTCGCTACGGGATTTATCGGCAGGCTCTGGCCACTGGCGCTGTTGACCCTGGCCATGGGAGCTGCGCACGTATTGTGGATCCTCTCCGTACAGACCCATATCCGTCAGAACCTTCCGTCCCATCGCCGCGGCCGGGCAATGTCCCTGGTGGGGGGCACCACCCGGGTCGGCTGGGTGCTCGGGCCGATCGTGGGA
>Ga0315553_10002383_pt1 | contig 15103 bp, 13 predicted proteins | sample SalMarSW160140MG_FD_203099 | JGI IMG/M metagenome (GOLD analysis project Ga0315553, IMG submission 203099) | Salt marsh sediment microbial communities from the Plum Island Ecosystem LTER, Massachusetts, United States - Salt Marsh Sediment SW1601-40 ... | reverse complement strand
TTCTTTTAAGAGTAGCGATAATAAAATCAGGAAATTAGCCTATACTTCACTAGTTCAGATATCTAAAGATAAACTTCCAGGTCAAGTTCTTGAAGGTCTTAAGTCGAGAGAATGGAAAATAAGAAGCTTATGTGCAAAGATAATTGGAAAACTGGGTAACGAACAGCAAATTTCATTGCTATTAGATCTTTTAAAAGATCCTGAAAATAGAGTTCGCGACACCGTTATTGATACCTTATCCAAAATAAAAAACCAAAACGATATTAATGAGGTAAAATCTTTCTTGAATTCTTCGAATTGGAAGACTAAAAGAGCAGCAGTTAAGCTCTTAATTAAATTAGGAAATGAAGATAGCTTAGAAGCTCTATTACCTTTAATTAATGATGATGATCTCTTCATTAAAAGTTGGATTGCTCTAGCATTAGGAAAATTCGAGAACATTAGCGATATTTCTCCATTTATAGAGATGCTTGAAGATAAAGATGCAAAAATTAGAATTGCTGCAGCAAGAGCCTTAGGGCAACTAGGAGACAAAAAGGCGTTAAATTCTTTGGCAAAATCGTTATGGGACGATGACTGGGCTGTAAGAAAAGAAATAGAAAAAGCACTTAGCAATATAGATTCAAATTGGCTGAAAATAATTGAATCTAAAAATTAATCTTATTTACTATTTCATAACATTTAATTTTATATATTAGAGTTAAAAAACTCAAGAGCAAGTATTTTTAAACTTATAACTTATATGATAGCTAATAAAAATTTTAATGAAAAATCTCTAAAGATAAAAGGGTTGAAGTTTTTGAATAATTTAAGAAATAGGACAAAATCAATCGGAATCATACTTTTGATATTCATCGCAGCTATAAATTTAAGTGCGTTTTTTACCTCAGTGAAAGCGGGTCCATATGTACCAGAAGAACATGCATATAATGATTGGCATTGGGGTATCGATGTTGGTGACGAACTATATTGGGAAGTAGAAGTAATAACTACAAACGGCTCAAGTGGAGAAGTTATCATGATGTTTAGAGATATTTGGATTTATAATATAACTTCTATTGAAAATGTAACAACAGACTGGTTAGGTGTAAATGATTTTTCTCTCGTCAATGCTACGCAATGCTACTACAATGTGACTGAAGGAGAATTGGAACCATATGGAGGCCCATTAGAGTTCGCTCTTTTTGGATATAATAGTTCGGATACCATTCAACATAAATATAGAGCTGGAATGGGTGGAGCACCTTACATATTACCTTTGAATGGGTCAAACAATTTAGAAGTCGATGTATTAGACGATATTCTCAACGAATCGTTTTATTATCCCCTCTCTACGCAGGGATACAATCAGTTTAATGAATATTCATCGAATGCTGTCAATAACAGTATTCTTTTCAAAAATTCGTCTGAAAACTATTATATGTACCTCGAGTACGGTATTACAGATGGAGTAGTTCAATTTGTAGAAGGATACATGAAAGTTGATATGGGAGGACCAATGTACGTTAATGTAACAATGCAAAGAGTTCTTGATTATGATATAACTGACGAGATTGAATGGGGTGTCGATATTGGAGATATATTTTATTATGATTACACCGAAGGAGGTAGTAGTTGCTACGATATAAAAATTGAGATTATTGATATAGTAGATGTTATGCTTCCTAAATCTCATAATTATTTTTCGGATGAAGATATATATATGGTATTTCAAGCTGTTTATTCCAATTTATCCGTATGGGATGGATATGAGTATACCTTAGATAGTTCATATTTTCCAATAGGATATGCAAACAACTTTTATTTCCAATATTTCGATGAAGGTATATCACCTGAGTTTAATTTTATCTATCCTAATAACACAGTCAAGGAAGATATTGAATTCATGTGGAACAATTACACTCTAAATATATGGAACTTACCATTTAATGACATTGAGCTTATTGAGAATACAAACTTTGAGATTACCCTAAGAGATACTTCTACGAACTTTAGAGTAAGTATTATTGCTGAAAAATCATCTGGAATAGTGCAATCATATCTATTTACTGAGCATGGTGATGTTCAGCTATATTATGAAATACAACACCAAACATTAGTAGATTGGGACTTAGAAATAGGTGATGTTGTTTATTATAAACAAAATTCTCAAGATCGTGAGACATATGCAAGAGCAACAATTATCGCTTCTTATGGTGAGTTCTTTAATTTGACGGAATGGGAACTGTTTAGCGGTGGAATCTTCACAAAAATACCTGGGCAACCTGAATTGCAATTCTTTAAGGTACTCATTGCTGATTTTGAAGAATTTGATGAAGAAACAGGAATTTGGCAAAATAAGGGAGATGATTTGTTTCTTGAAGCTAATACATATTGGTCAATATCGCCTCTAGCTATGTTTGGAAGCAGTGCTCCACCATTATTTATACCTCTAGGTTTTACCGGAGAAGATTTTGAAAATCTCTTAGCAATGCTTGGAGGGATGTTTGATGAAATGACATTTACGGAGGACCATGTTCTTCTCAGAAATTCGACGAATAATAAAGAATACGACGCATATATTGATATAACCACTGGTAGAATAACATTTATGGGAGGTTGGATGAATTTGCCGGGAGGAGACGACACATCTTGGATGTATATGAGCATATATCCAATGTTTAATGAAACGCTTCACTCTGGAACTAATAGTATATCAGTTCCTAATGATGCTGTAAGTGGAATAACTGTCTCCTATATTGAAATTATCACTACTAACGCGGAAGTAGAGTTAGTAAATGCAATGTTGAACCATAATCCTATAAATACCTCAATTACCAATGGAACAGTACTATACTATAATGATCTTTTAATTACCAACAGTACTGGATTAGAGAACATAACTTTCTACATCAAATTCGATGAATCTTTTGATCTAGATAACTATAACCTTACTTTTTGGGCATGGAACATGAGTGGTAATAATGAATGGGAAGCAGCCCCTCCAGAAGCGGCTAGTATGTTTGTCTATGATTATGCGGATAATTCTTTGACAATACATTTTCCAGTAGGTGGTAGTTCAGGTCCAATTTCCATTATTATGGCAGTTTCATACATCTATGTTGGTCCTAAAGAATCAATTCCAGGCTTTTCACTTTTAATGACACTCGGATTTCTAACTGTAAGTGTTGTAGCTCTAATTATGATACATTTAAATAAAGGTAAGAAATCATAACTATTAATTCAATTTTTTTTATTTTGTATTTTTATATTTTCTTTTTAGGTGCATCTAATTTTATTTAAAAAAAATCATCGATTTTCTTTCTCCAAACCAAAATAATTGAAGATTTTATTTGATTTTAATTGTTTAAATTAGAACTTAAATGGTATATAGGAAATTTTAAATAAATTCGAATCTTAATAAATTATAACGAGAATGAAGGAAAACTTAATAATGAATTCATCTGATGAGGATGATGACATATGGAAGCTCAAGATACTAAAGGTAGAATCATTAAAGAAACTTTCCCGTCTGAAATGGTTTCCATTGTGGGCGATATCCTTGCGGGAATCATCCTATCTCTTTTAATAGTTACATTTGATAGCTTTCTTTTATTAATTTTAATTATACCAGCATTACTCTCTCTTAGAGGTAATATAAGTGGTCCTTTCATTGCAAGAACTTCACGAGACTTTATTATCGGCGAATTTAATAAGAAATCATGGTTTGAAAATGTACTTGCTACATTCACTTTATCGTTATTTACAGCATTAGCAATCGGTGTTTTTAGTATTCTTATTAATTTTTTATTAATTAAACTCTATATTTTTCATATTGGTTTGTTAATCGTAATTCCTGTTATTTCTATAATCTTAACATTAACGATTTCAATTCCGTGTTCAACGATCTTAAATTTTTTAGCATTTAAGCGCGGTTTAGATCCAAATAATGTTGTAAATCCTGTAATGACAGCGATTGACGACTTTTTTACCGTCATTTGCTTTTATCTAACAATTATTATGTTGGGGGTGCCATAAGACTGGATTACTTTAAAAAAATTTTCAAAGAATCAATAATTATTGTCCTAATTAGTTCTATTTTGGGACTCTTTTCCGGAACACTTCTATCTAATAGTCAACGAATATTGTCTAGTTTTCCTATAATTTTATTAGTTTTACCGTCTTTAAATTCTTTAATAGGTGATATATCAACTGTTTTAGTATCTCGTCTTACCTCTCATCTGTATATAGGTACATTGTCTCCAAAAATTCAAGTCTCTGATCGATTAAAACAGGATTTTTATGGGTTGGCTATAACAATTTTATTAAGCCTTGCTGCATTAATAAGTTTAGGATACATGCTGGGAAATGTATTTGGAATCGAAATCGTAAATCCCTTGTTAATCATATCAATTTTAATTATTACTATTTTGATTCTATTTGTGTTTATGTTCGTGTTTTTATTTATGGGTTCCATATTAATATTTAGAAAAGGAAATGATCCTAATAATTTTCTAATACCAATGATAACATCGTTAGCAGATTTTTTAACCCCCTTATTTATAATAATCTTTATCCAGATATTTGTAAATATATAAACGAGAGTGAGAAAATAATTAAAAAGCATGAAAAAAGAAAGAGATTTCAATATCAACCTATATCCCTAAAAGATATTTTAAAAGAGATGAAACAGAAGATCGATTTGATGATTGATCTTGCTTATAGCGCTATTAAATTTAGTAGTAAGGAAATTGCGGACGAGACTTCTAAAATTGAAAAAAGAATCCATGAATTAACATTCTTATTGAATTTACAAATTATTCAGACTCAAACTGGTGGTTTTAAAGAAGCAAAAGCTTTAGAACCTATTGTTGTTATGGGTTTTTCTATTGACAAAATCTCCGATGCTCTTGCAGATATCGCCCGAGTTGTATATATTAATAGTGATATTTCGGATTTTACCCAATTATTTTGGGACGAAGTCCCTGAACCTATTGTAAAAATTACGGTCAATGATAATTGTGAATTCATAGGCATGAAACGGAAAGATATACATTTCAGATCGAAACACGGAGTAGACCTAATTGCGATTAAAAGAAAAGACGATTGGTTATTTGGAAAGGAAAACGAAATTAAAACGAATGATACTTTAATCATTAAAGGTGAATTAAAACCACTCAAAGAATTAAAGATATTAACATATGATTCTGAAGTTTTTTCTTTTGACATCGGGGAAATAAAAGAAGAATCGGATTTTGATCTGAAAAATCCTGAATTTTACGAAGAAATAAAGGAACTTAAAAAAGATTATGTTTTAATAACAGATATTTCTGAAACGATGATAGAATTAGCTCTAGCAGCATTATTCTTTAATAGTTATGAGGTTGCAGAGGATGTATTAGAGATGGAATCGTTGATGGATGGCTTAAATATTAATTTTGAAAAGGATCTTTTAAATTTAACTAAATTATTAAATAATCCGAAAATTTTAACGGGTATAATGCGTATTATTTTTTCTTGTGAATTAATATCGGATGCAGCAGCCCATTTAGCTGAAAATATCCTTGAGGGTTTTGAACCTCATATAATTCTACAAAAGGCAATTGAAGAGACTTCAGAAATAGTAGTTCGCGAAACTATTTCTGCAGATTCTTATTTTAAAGATAAAACATACAAGCAGTTACAAAATCAAAAATATAAGCGTGGTTTTCATATTATAGCTTTAAAACGTAAGAATAAATGGATTTATAGTTTTAACACGGATTTTGTGTTTGAAGAAGGAGATTTATTGATTGGTTTAGGACCTAAAGAAACTGTAGATCAATGGAGAAGCTGTGTTCATCCAAATAAATTAAAAGAGGAGTAAATATAATGAAGAAGATGAATTCAAATCAAGTTGAAGAAAGATTTTTGAATACTTTACTAGAAATTTCTGAAGTAGTTAAAAAAAACTCAGAAAAAATAAACACGACTCAAATCTTAAAACTCATCGATCTGATTATTGACACTGATTCGAACAATAATATGATTTTTGTCTATGGAGCTGGTCGATCGGGTTTTATAGGTAGATGTTTTGCTCAAAGACTGATGCACCTAGGAATTACATCTTGTTTTGTTTCTGATGCAGTTACCTATCGATATAGCAAAGAAGATCTACTGATCATTATAAGTGGAAGTGGGAGTACAACTTCACCATTAGCTATCGCAGAGAAAGCAAATGAAATAGGGGGAAAAATAGCATTATTTACGGGAAATCCATTAAGCGCAATCGGAAATTTATCAGATTTAATAATTCAAGTTGAAGGAAAAAGTAAAGATCAAGCTACATCTCTAATAACATTAGCTCCATTTACATCTTTATTTGATATTTCTACGCTTGCAATATTGGATTCAATTGGAGCTTCATTAATGGGGAAATTAAACATTACTGAAATCGACATTGATAAGCGTCATGCTTCAATAGAATAACAAAGAATAGAATAAATTTGTTGGTGATTTCATTGCATGAGTTTATAGAAGTTAAATTTATATCTGAAACTAAAGGAAGAGGTGCATTTGCGAGAAAGAACATCAAAAAAGGAACTGTTATTGATGTTGCATCAGTTATATTACTCACAAATGAGGATTATGAAAAAATTAGCGAAACAGATCTGAACAATTATTGCTATATCTGGGAAGATCCTAAACTTATGCCAGCATTTAAAAACGCTATTACCATGAGCATAAGTCAATTAATGAATCATTCATATCGTCCTAATATCAAATATTTATACGATTATGAAAGTAAAGCAATTGAATACATTGCTATTAGAAATATTGTAAAAGGGGATGAATTAACAGTTAACTATAATGGTCTAGTTAGAGATAAAACTCCAATGTGGTTCGAAGTTATAGATTAGGCTTTATTCAATCAATGATCTAAGCGTATTAAGATTCATGATATCTTCTTTCAAGTCATTGCCCTTAGGAGTTTCCAAAATGCCCGGAATATCTTTAAATCTATGATCATTTAACAAAAATCTAAATGGTTCCTTGCCAATTTTTCCTTGACCGATGTGAGTATGACGATCAACTCTAGAACCTAACTCTTTCTCTGTATCGTTTAAATGAAAAGCAAATAAATACTTCAAACCAATGATATCATCAAAATCGTTCCACATTTCGTTATATTTCTTAGTAGTGGTAAAATCATAACCTGCAGCAAAAGAATGTGCTGTATCAAAACAAATTCCAATTCTGCTTTTATCTTTTATTTTATTGATCATTGTCTCAAAATGGTGAAATTTATTACCCAAGCCCTTACCTTGACCAGCTGTAGTTTCTAATAAAATTTTAACATCGGAACCTTTAGTTTCGTCCATCAATTTATTTAACTGAGTAGCTATTTGGAGAAGTGCTTCATCTTTTGAAATCTCTTTTTTATCATTTATAGGGATAACTCCGGGATGCATGTTTTCATATTCAATACCAAGTTGGGTAGCTTTATTAAGTTCATCCAACATAGCGCTATACGATTTCTCTAATTTTTCGTTATCGATACTTGCTAAATTAATTAAATAACTGTTATGGCTAATTATCGGCCATATTTCATCTTTAAACTCCTCTTTTGTTTTAAGAAATTCCTCTATATCTTTCTCGTCTAAAGGTTTTGTCGACCAGGAGCGAACATTTCTTATAAAAACTTGAATTGTTTCGCATTCAAGCTCTCTACCCCTATGAAAAGCCATGTGTTTACCTTCTGAAACACTCATATGAGCCCCTAACCTCATTTTAATAGCACCTACAAAAAATGTTAATTTTATTTTATATACCAAAGATTTCAAATTCTAATTTGTCTAAAATCTCTATTAAATCAATAACTTCAAAATTCATATTGAATTTAATGTTAGCATCGCTTAAATTAGTCCTGCAAAACGGACATACAGAAGAAATGACAGTAGCACCCGTTTCTTTTGCTTCCTCAAGTCTTTCCTTTGAAATTTCAATCGACCAATCTGGGTATCCTATTTTCACACCACCCCCAGCACCACAACACCAAGCGTTTTCTCTATTTCTTTTCATTTCTACTAATTTAATTCCTGGAATGTACTTATATACTTCTCTTGGAACTTCATAGATATCCATATGCCTTCCAAGGTGGCAAGGGTCGTGATAAGTGATGGTTTTATTATATTCTGATATAACTTTTAATTTCCCATCATCTAATAGCTTTTTAACCAATTCTACGGTGTGATATATCTGAAAATCATAATCAGCACCATATTTTAACCAATCCTTTTTTAAAGTACGATAACAGCCCGCACACGATGTGATGACCTTTGATGCTCCAGCGTTGTTTATTTGAGCAATATTGTAATTTATGAAGTCTTTAACAGAATTAATTTGACCAGTTCGTATTACTGGGCTACAACAACAATGTTCGTCGATCAAAGTAAAATCGATATTAGCTTTCTTCAAGAATCTCAAAGTAGCGTCTCTTAAATCTTTTTGACGATAATTAGATGTGCAACCAATAAAATAAACCCATTCTGCTTTATCTGGTAGGTCGTATTCTTTCTTCAAATCTTCGTTGTTAGAATTTTGTTCGCCATATGGATTGTACATCTCAGGGTTCTCTATGCGTTCAATTAAAGCTTTTTGCTTCTCTGGACAAAATCCATTTTTCACAGCCTCTGCTCGAGCAGCTTCAATAATATCTACCAGAAAATCATTAAATTTGTCAAACCGGCAATTTTCATTACAATTTCCGCAAGTAGAACAGGCGAAAAGCACATTTGCTGCGCCCTGACTCCATGGGATTTCCCTACTTATTAAACCATAAATGAGCCATAACCTTCCACCAGTGGAATACGTCTCAAACCGATGTTTTTTATAGCTTGGACAATTAAAATCAGAAAATTCGTACGTAAATTTACAATATCCACATCTAAAACATCTATGAACGATATCCCTCCAATCTTGCTCCACGTTTAATTCCATATTTAAATTACCTCCCAATTCCCTGAATTCATGATATTATTCGGATCCAGAGTGTTTTTAATAGTTTTCAGCAACTTTTTATAACTAGAATCCATTTTTCCTAGCGTTAATCTTTGTCCTTCTAGCTCAGCTTTCCATGGAATTCCTCCCAATTCTAATGCCAATTTATTGGTTTCATGAAGAGCTCTTCTAGCATTTTCCATATCTTTAGGGTCAGCTCTATTGAATGAATAAGAAAAAAACATAACGATGTTATGAACTCCTCCTATTAACCGAGAGCCTAAAGTTGGAGGGATGTTATATTTTCTTGAGAGTTCTGCGCCTTTTTTATATGCTTCGGGAATTTTCTCGAGAGGTATAAACGCACCCACATATTCGAATCCCCCCCCTTTTCTAAAATCAGCAGCTCCTGAAGCAAATATAGGTTTATCTAAATAAAGATTTCGCATTTTTTCTGGAGCTTTCATAAATCTTGCGTTAGACTTTCGATAAATGCGCTTAAGAGCTTTACTTTGGCGATCTATATCATCTTCTGTCTCACCTGTGATATAAGTCATAATGAAAACATAGCCTTTCATCCATTCAGGCTTATCTTGCATTCCTAGAAGTATATCTTCAGCATAGCCAGTCGCCGTGATTTTCAGTAGCAAATCTGGTATATCTTTTGGATTATTCATTAATCCAAAAATAATATCTCTCATTTTCGGTTTTGGAAACAATTGTATTGAAAGCTTAGTTATTACTCCCATTGTTCCAAAAGCACTAATAAATAAGCCAATAAAATCCGGAATTGGTCCTCTATCAAACCAATAATCAGAAACCGCGCAAGATCCCAATTTACATATTTCTCCATTAGGTAATACAACTTCAAGGCCATTAATCATAGTTCCATGCCCTCCGTATCTTTGCGATAAATATCCTGAACCGTGAATTAACATATTTCCGGCGACAGTAGCAGAAGGAGGCGCATCTGGAATAGGTGGTTGTAGATTTTGGTAATTTTCGTTTAAATGTGAAAGTATTTGACCAGTAGTTACTCCCGCTTCGATAAGTGCATATCGGCTAAACTGATTTATTTCAAGGATTTTATTCATCCTTTTCATATCTACTACTATACCCCCTTTAACAGGAATTATTAAACCGCTTAATGTTAAACCTCCACCCATAGGAACAATAGAAATTTTCTCTCGATTTGCTAATTTAATTATCTCTTGAACTTCCTCAGTATTATTTGGCATTACCACAAAATCAACGGAGCGAGGTATAGATGCTCCGGGATCCTGAGAGTATATATATAAATCTTCCGAACGGTTAGTTGCATAATCCTTTCCTACAATCTTCTCTAGCTCCTTTAATATAATTTCCCTATTCATTTTTCCCATCACTACAACTAAATTGAAATTCTCTAAGTTGATAATATATTTTAATCTTCTATTTATATATTCTCAATAAAAATCACTTAATTCACAATACTTTTTGTTCTATTTAAATTTATAATTTCTTGGAATTAATAAATAAATATAGGTTTCAAAATGAGTATTATAGGCAAAAAAGAAGGAATTTATAGAATTTTAGGGTCTATTTTACTTCTAATAAGTCTTGTATTAGCTTTGATTTTAGAATTTCTGGCACTTAACGATCCGATCTTATCCATTACCTTGATATTAATCACAGCCCCTCCTTTTGTTTTGAGTATCCTTTTAAAGCTAGAACAAGATTTTTTCTTTAATAACGCTAAAAAATTCTTATATTTGGTCCTCATAGAAATTATCGTAATAAATTCCGTAATATTTGCCTTTTATAACACATCCTTAGCGTTAACAACTATTATAGCTTCAAGCTCTAATATACTACTTATCATTTGTTGGCACTTTTCGCTCTCAATTTACAAGAAACATAAGATTATTTTCTTAGTTTGTGGTATTAGTTATTTTTTTGTACATTATCCAATATTATTGGATAGTATGTCAGTTTCTCATTTATTTATTATTAACTTAATTCTACTAATAATCATCTCTCTTGGGTTATTTCTAATAATGGCAGCGGAATTAATAATGAAAAATAAGGGATGGTTGAAATATCTTTGATTAAAAGCATAAAATATTGTCTTTTATTCTAATTTCTTCCAAAAATCTTGTAATTCTTCTTTAGTAAATGTGAATTTCAAGCCGCTAGGTTCAGAAGGTTCTAGTTTTAAAAATTCTGGAACATCATTCATATCTTTGGTAATGCCTGCTTTTTCATTGAATTCTAGCTCAGTTTTAAGAATATGCTTTCCAATATTAATTACTTCTTCTCTTGTTAGATTTAGATTATACATCGCGTTAATAGCAGCAGTTACAATTTCCATGTTCTCATAGCTCGGTCCTATGAAATAACAACAGCCCATAGAGTCCAATACTGTAGTGTATATTTGTAATTCAAACGATAAATCAAATTTCCCTTCGTTTTTAGTGAGTTCGCCATAGTCTTTGGTTTGACTTGGTACTCTGCCAACTATAGCTGCTCCACTAGTATGATCTGCACCCATAGGCGAAGTAGCGAATGTTACACCCATTCCTTTAAAGACTCTAGGATCATAAGCAGGTATACCTTGTCCTTTTATTTCTGGTATTCTTTGAGCATTTAACTTATTTCCAATATTTTTAACACCATTCCCGTATAATTTACCAATTTCAGTATTCTCCCGGATTTCTTTATCCAAGATATTAAAAACTGCCTTGGCATCTCCCCAATGAATCTTACCACAATCCATAGCGACTCCAACTGTACCTCCGAATTCAATAGTATCGATTCCTATATCGTCGCAGAAATGATCAATTTTAGCTAAGCTATCTAAGTCATCAATGAGCAAATTAGTTCCATTTAAAGCCATCGTTTCATATTCAAGGCTTGAAGTTATGTGGTTCCCGTTCTCGTCTACAATTAAATTAGAGCATTTTATAACACAATAAGGAGAACAAGCCAAGTTTTTCTTTCCCCCTCTCGCGATTACGAGTTCATGGAGTTTTTCTCCACTAATGTTCGAAATTTTATCGAAGGATCCAAATCGGAAGTTCTTGGTAGGAATTCCCTGATGTTCACTCATTGCCCTCATATTCAATGCTGTTCCAAATGTAGAAAAAACCTTCCTAGTTTCTGCCAAATGTTTAGCAAAAGGAGTTGAAGCTTGTCTAAACTTCTTAAGATCGTGTATTTTTACCTTTGACTCCTTTGGAGGGATAATTACAATAGCTTTAATGCCTTTTGCACCCATGACTGCACCTAATCCACCGCGACCAGCATGTCTACTTGGATAACCTTCTAAGTCGTTGGCAGCAATGGTCGACGATAGCATCTTATACTCGCCTGCAGGGCCTATAGAATAAATCCCTATATTTTCTCCGTATTTAACTCTTAGTCTTTGATGTAATTCGTAGTTACCTAAACCTTTATATTCCTTACCAGGAAATAACTTAATTCCGTTCTCGTTAATTAAGATTATTCTTAATTCTGAGGATATATCTTCCAAGACTAATGCTCTTATACCATGTTTAGCGAGCATTAATGAAGGTCTCCCCCCTACATTTGCTTCTTTAATGCCATTCGTTAATGGACTTTTTCCACCTATTGAAGTCCGAGCAGAATTTGGAAATGGACTTCCTGTAAGTATACCATTTGCCAAGATTAGTTTATTATCTGGTCCAAGTGGATCGCATCGGGGAGGAACTTCATCGTGAACGATTTGTGAACTTAACCCCCGCGCTCCTAAAAGAAAGTATTTAGAATCATTAGTTATTTCTTCATAATCAATTTTATCTAATTTTACATTGATTCTTACAATATTCATAAGTGAAATAAAATTTGAAATTATTTTACTTTTTCTTTCATATAGAATAGGTTTGTAAAAAAATTAGAATTTATCGTAATGTACAATTTCATCAAATGATTTGCGATCTATAACTTCTCCTTTTTCCTTAACAGGATATCCCAATGGTGTTAAAGCCATGACTCTAAAATGTTTAGGTATTTCAAGGACTTCTTTTACTTTGAGTTCGTTAAACCAACCAATCCAACAAGTGGCTAAACCTTCAGCTGTTGCTGCTAAAATCAAATGTTCAAAACAGATTCCACAATCTAAAGGAAAATATTTTATCCCATTAGGATTTTTCCCCGAACCAGATTCAGAAATGACACCTACAACGTACATTGGAGCTTCTACGAACTTTTTTGTTTGACCAACTGCTTTCCATACTCTTTTTACTGTTTCGGGGTCTTTAACAACAATATAGTGCATACCTTGCATATTTGCCCAAGTTGGAGCCAATCTAGCAGCGTTTATAATGCGATTAACCTTATCATCTTCTGGGATATCAGATTTATATACTCTATAACTTCTTCTTCTCTTAACAGTTTCATAAAAATCCATATTAAACACATTTTTTCCTTGATTAATTAATATTTTTAAAATATAGATTTTTCTTAAGTTTTACTTCATATAGATTTTGACTGTAGAAAAAAAGTTTAAAATTGAATTTCGTTTAACTGCGATTCTCATAAGAATTATTTCAACAACCGCTATTAAATAGAAATTAGTAGAACAATAAACAAGGTATCTTAAAAAAAATACTGTTATCATTAATTCCCACGTTATTCCCAGTGAATAAAAATGTATAATTTCTTCAATATCGTACAAACATTTATAAATGCGATTGGGATATTATGATATTATTAAAGTGTAACATCATCTAATTTTTTATAAGTCTTATGTTTAGATGGCACTGTAGACTATAACATTTTTTTTGTGATATTATAATGAATAGCAATTACCGTGATCGATTAATTTCTAAAGATAATGATCAAGATAATTTGCCCTCTAGTAAAATTAACGAGTGTTGTTCAAACCCATCCATTGAAGAACGTGATGGGAATAAAGTTTGCTTAAATTGCGGTATGATAGCAGAAAGAACATATGTGGGTAATGAGAGAAGAGCTTATACAGTTGAAGAAATACAGAACAGGAGAAGAACTGAACCGCGTTGGCGAGATTTTGGACCTCGAACTATGCTTCCTACGACAAAGACGGATTCAAAAGGGAAATCAATAGGTCCTAAGGAGCAAGCTTTGTTTTCACGTTTATCAAAAATTCAAAATTCTCTTATTTCTAGTATAGAACGAAACTTTTGGGAAGCAAAACCAAAATTAAAAATGCTTACCTCAAAATTAAATATTCCCGAATACATTTCAGAAACTGCGTGGAAGATATATAGCATAGTAGCTAAGAAGAAATTAACAATGGGAAGGTCAATTAATGGATTTATAGCGGGATCTTTATATGCCGCAATTAGAGTTCATGATTTTCCTCGTTTATTAGATGAGGTTTGTGAAGCTTCGTTAACTCCTAGAAGAACAGTTCATAGAAGTTTAGCGATGATTATAAGAGAAGTTCTTCCTCAATTAGGTTTGAGATATCAACCAATTACCGCAGAAAGTTTAGTTTTTCGGTTTGGTAACGAATTGAATCTCCCCATGAAAATTCAAAAAGTCGCAATAGAATATTTACGAAAGGCTTCTGCGAATGGTTTAGCACGAACTGGAAAAGATCCTAAAGGTTTAGCTGCAGCGTGCATTTATATCGCAGCAAAGGATGGAGCTATCAGGAAAACGCAGTCGTTAGTGGCAGATACGGCAAAGATTACAGAAGTCACATTAAGATCTAGAGCAAAGCAAATTAAATCTAGGCTTTAAATTGAATAATTAAAGCGTTCTTTTTTCTTTTTTTTTTATCAGTATCGAAGTATTTATTTTTTTTCTTTTATTTTTTGTGGTCGACACACCGACATTATTTGTAATTTACCCGATCACCCCTTGTGATTTTTTCTCCAGAGAAAGAAAGGCTTTTGTTAATGAATTTTGGTTTTGGTTTAATGTCCAAGCTTTTTTTCTTCCACATTTTTTTACTGTATTTTGAATCTGCTTTTTATTCATCTTCCATGAATTATAAAGGAGAATTCTTGCCATTATATCTAAATATCGTAGACTATCATAGTTTGACTTCCATCGGCGATTAATTCGATTTAAGTCGGAAAATCCCGTTTCAATTAACCATCTTCGACGATAAAATAACGAAGTGCGGGACGCCCACGAGCTTGTCTTTCCTTTAGGC
>Ga0315553_10002382_pt1 | contig 15111 bp, 15 predicted proteins | sample SalMarSW160140MG_FD_203099 | JGI IMG/M metagenome (GOLD analysis project Ga0315553, IMG submission 203099) | Salt marsh sediment microbial communities from the Plum Island Ecosystem LTER, Massachusetts, United States - Salt Marsh Sediment SW1601-40 ... | reverse complement strand
AGATGGCCGCTGAGAAACCTATGAAGCTCAACTGGAAGGTTTCGATTGCCGATCTACTGTTCCTCCTCGATCTGGACAACAGTTATGAGGCCCGAAAGGAACTTGCGATCGAACTCGGATGTCCCGCTGAAAAGATGGGTGATTCCGCGCAAATGAATACCTGGCTTCACACGACTGTGCTCGAGAAAATTGCGGAGAACGGGGGCAATATCCCGATGGAATTGTTAGACTAAGTCTGCTGGGATACCGAAGCAATATCAGCCGATTGATGATTGATTTTCGGGATCTCTAGTTAATAATAAAAAGAGTAACACCGGGATCCCTGGAATAACTAGATTTAAAGGGGCTGTCTAAAATAAGGTTTAGACAGCCCCTTTGTATTTATGAGTGGTGCGCCGTACAGGGATCTTGCCTGTGGCTTTGGTCTTAGAAGCCTTTTAGCAGAGCTTAAAAAAAACCAACCGCCGACTGCAAATGTTTAATGTTTATTATTTGCTAAATAGAACCTAACCGATCAACCCTAAGGCGCCCAGAATCCCAAACACAAGCAATCCGAGGAGGAGGATTGCCCCTACATAGGAGAACCAGTGAACTCCGGTTTCAAGAACGCTGAGGGAGGGATTCTCTGGATGATGGAAAACCGTAACCGAGCCACCCTGGGGATAACGGGCTAGGATCTGCTCCGCGCGCCGTCTTGAATTGGTACGCACTTCTGAGAACGATCTTCGCGTCCCCTGGATTTCCTGCCCGGACACATTGTACGTGTATTGGATCGAAGCTCCATACGTCGTCCTCATGTCCCCTTCGTCATCCATGCTTTGGTGAACTTCTATACCTGAGTCCGTGATCTCCCCCTGCGCTGTGAGCCAATTGCGGCTGTTTAGCCCGTTTACTATGCTACGACCTAGTATGATCAATGCGACACTGCTGAGGATGATGGCGATGATGTATCCAATCATGTTGTTTTGCCCTCCCTAAATCGCTTAGTGGGTATTTGTAATTGGTTGCGTGTCAGTAAACATGTTGCTAAGCCATAAGTAAATGCGCTTGCCCCAACGTTCGGTGACTTCGTAAAAATCTTAAGATGTTCCCTTTTTTCATATTCCACCTTTCTAAGTTCAAGCGGCTCTGTTTGAGCCTGCGGCCCAACTATTGAATAGGTACAAGTATTACTCCTATAGTATTCCGAAACGGGAAAAGAGGAAATTTATGATATTCGTTCGCAAAGTGGCATTTTCTGGAAAATACTCCCGCGCGAGTGCGGGATTTGGTTTTCACCGTTAGCATGAAATTGACATAGGGAGTGAAGCATGATCTGGTTTGTAATCATCCTGGTAGTTGTTATTGGTGGAGCGGTTGGTCTCTTCACACGAAATCTAAAAAGCGCTTCGTGTTGGCTTGACCCTATTTATTGCAGCAACTATTTTAAGTTTCCTCATTTTCTTTAGCGGAATCATAGGGGGATCGTTCGTGTCCAGGTTTGGGGGGTGACAGAACCATCCAAAGGCAAATAGTTCATCGTAGATGCCTAGACATCAGTAGAAGGTCATGCTGCTGAAATTGACGCAAAAAATCCCGCAGTTCATGCAGGATCTTGGTGTTTATAAGAGGTGCGCCGTACAAGGATCGAACCCGCAAACTTGGGCTTAAAAGCTATTATGTTTGGAATAGGAAAGAAAAATTCAAGTAATAAAACCATAGAACATGCAGGAGTTTACGCTAAGGTTAGGACGCTCGTCCAGGAACTGAGGGTAGCGCAAGCTGGATACGATGATGCCATTCCAGTATATATGCTTGATGGCTGGTTCATAAAAGGAGAATGGATCTACGTCGGACTCTTCCCCCGACCGATAGCACCGGATTCAATCCGGATGGCTTCAATAATGGTATTGTTTGGGATTACAGTTAGCTGGATGAATTCGAGCGTGCTTAAGATGAGATATTGGATTGGACTGTGTGAGATTTCCTCTGACTGATGTGAAATCGTCTCACAAGCACACCGAAGATGAAGGCTAGTGAAGCGGCCAGAAATAGGGTTCGGATTTTGCCTTCAATTGTCGAGAGTGTCAGAAAGCGTTCGAGTGCGAGCAGAACTGTATTGTCAACAGTTAGCGGTTCACCGATGACAAGTTCTGATTTGGGGAGAAAAGGTCGGTATGACCCCAACAGTGCCACCAGGATCGAGACGGCGCTAACGACCCAAAATGCCAGTTGGACGTTGCGGTGAGAACGGACAGTCCTTTCTATAAATACGAGTGGGAGAGAGAGGAATAAGGTGATGGAGGCGAACCATCGCACTCCAAATGCGTCACCACTGTAGTTATTTGTTCGGCAAATGGCGAGCAGAATAAAAATACCGCAAGCCGCTAGAAGTATGATCGAATCGATGTAAAGCCGCTGAGAAGCCCGGTTCTGGTAGAGATTATAGATCCCGATCAACGAGAAGAAGAGAATAGGTGAATGGGAGAGCAGGCCGCGGTTCCCGAGCAGCATGTGATAGGCGTATATAGATAAATCGGAAAGATCGTTGTGTGAGGCCAATCCCGACAAGTTTTCACTTGTGAAAGGTGATTCAATAGAGGTTCTCAAGGGCGCATTCAACGTGGGCGGCAGCAAGCTACCTGACGAGTAGAGGTTTGTGCCGAAGAAAAATAGAACCAAAGGTATGCAGGCTAGCGTGAAAACCAGGGCACTCTTGAACGATTGTCGTAAAAAGAGGAAGAAAGCAAACGGGAGAAATATGTAACAGCTGGTGTCGATGCTGGCGGCCAGTGAAAACAGCATGCCGGAGTAGACAATATGGTGGATTTTGTCGAATTTCATGAACTGAAAGGTGTAATAGGAGCCAATCAGCAAGAATGAACCTACGATAACATGGCTGTTAAATACTGTGGAATAAGGGAGGATCAAGGTTCTTGCCCCCGCGATGAATGTTGAAACACTAGCCCATGTTAGGCTGGCACCAAAGAACTCAATAAGTATTTTCCAGAAATAAACCAAGCCCAACGCTGAGGTTGAGCCGATCGTAAGAAGCGTAATCAGGTAATAGGCCAAAGATGGGTTTTTCTCGAATGTGATCCCGGCGAGATGTAACGAGCCATATACAAGTGCCCCCATTGCTGCTAAAGCGGGAGGTTTACTGGAATAGGTATGACCCTGGTAGAGATAGGTATCGGAGGTTAAATCCACAAACATTGTATCGTCGATAACCAGTGTGCTCTGTTCCACCAAAGCCTGGATGGTCGCCATTCGGGATGCGTCATTCCAGGATGAGACCGATCGCTTGGTGGAAGCCGCGAACAGGAAGAGGAAGAGGAAAAAGATGCGAACTTGCATCGATCGATTGGTTTGGGAAGGAGTGTTCTGTGCCGTATCCATGTGTGGAAATACCGAAGCCCGGGGTCTTGTTAAATCCTTACGCAGGGATGGTGATGGTTGCTTCGGGCGGGTGGTGCTTTCTTCCGTGTGCTCGTTTGCGTCGTATCCATTTAATCTCCAACCATTGGTTTGCAGATGAATCATAACCGAATGTTGTCTGGAGAGATACCGTGCCCTTGGCACCGTAAGGGGAAGGGAGGTGATTTCCCAATGCGGCACGGATTTGGACTCGAGAGAGAACCCTCCTGACGAGCATACTATCTACCTCCCGGTAAATAGCCATCTCGGTAAGAAAGTTGTTAAGTTGAGGGATTTCGTGCATTTGGGTTAATGCGCCGTACAGGGATCGAACCTGTGACCTTGGGCTTAAAGTACCTTTGTCCAACCGAGTATGCAACTTCGTTTGTTCAATTCGAGATGCTCAGAATTCAAGGGTTATATGCCTATATTATGGGGTTTTGTTGGCCCTCTCGATCCCGGCGATCTGCTTGGCCCAATCGCCAGCTCGCTCGAATTCTCCTGCTACCAGGGGGCCTTCCATACCCTCCACATAAAAGCCTGCGGGGTCGATGGTGGGTACCCCTCCCTTCGACTTGAGCCGTCTGGCGATTGGCTCTGCGGCGTACCCGAAGATACGCACGAAAAAGGAGAGAATGCCAAGTGACTCAATCTCTTCGACCGTTAGCCGAGTGTCGAACGCGGCGACGTCAATGCCTCGAAGTGAACCCGATGGGAGGGTCTTAAGGAACTGTGTTGTGCCACTCGTTGGGTTAAAGCGTTGAGTCGGTGACCCAACGATAAGAAGGTCCAAGTCTTTAAGATGCTCCACAAGGAAGTCTCCCACACGCATGATACTGACCTGGTAAGACGCACCGAGTCTGTCGCCAATATTTTGTGCGACCCGTTCGGTGTTACCAAATGCTGAATCGTAAACCACCAATGCCTTCATAAAAACCTTCCTCTCCTTCATCGGAAGTGGAATGTTAGTCAATAATCGGTGTCATTACAAGGGAGAGGGAGGGCTGTCCTCCAGAAAATCTTGAGAGGCTGGCGGTGAAGGAAAAATTTCGCGTGCCATGTGGGCTCTCTCGATTTAAGAGAATTGTGCCGTACAGGGATCGAACCTGTGACCTTGGGCTTAAAAGCCCTTGTGTTATTGGGAGTAATTGCTGGACTGATAACCAGCCGGTTCTAGGTCCCAATCCTATTCGGCTACGGTTTTAAATCATACATCCTCACCAAGGGATCGGCCAGCAGATTCCTTGCCAGCCTGCTTATCCAGCCATGCCTGCTGCCGACGGTAAGGTTGTCTCATAGCCAGTACGGGGAGGTTTGCATCGGGATTATCAGCGCCGCGCGGCGTGAGGATCGATCTTGAGGTACCTTGTTCCCATCCTTAATGAGGAAATTTAACCAGTTATATCGTCGCGGTACTCATACATACAATGCGCGTTCTAGTCCATGCCCTCTGTGTGATCCCGCTATACCTCTCTGCTTGACAGGTATCTATCTGATCCCCGCAAATTCTGCTTTATCGACCATGAGCACTCGCCTGGACTAGCCACTACCAACGCACTCTCTCGGGATTACGAACGGATGATTATTTTCGGCCACTACAATGAACAATTACCATTAAATTAGCGCGGGGGACATCGATCCAGTCATTGGTCATGGCTGGCCATCTCCCGTTTGGAGCCAGTGCTTTTGATGCCAAGAGTCCAAATATCTGGGTTCCGGCCAGATTTCCCCGGGAATGAAGTCAGAACATTCCACGGGAAAAATGCCCCCACCACGATCGGGTTGTGACCAGCCAAATTCGATTTCCCGATCGCAGCTTGCGCAATTCACATAAAATTCGTCACCTTCCGGGTCGCTTTCGTGTTCGTGTATTTCATACTCTTTCGGTTTAGAAGAAGAGTCATCTTTTGTATACTCACCGAAGTCCCAATTCTCAACTTCATCGTCTGGATTTTTCTCCACCCTTTCTTTAAATTCGTAATGCCAATGATGATCAGCCTCGAGCGGCCCCCATTCCTGCCAGATTTCACTATCAGGCCCGGCCAGGATTTTCCAAACTCGAGTGACGGTCAATTTATGACCGCCGCATTTTTTACAGGTAAACTTCCAGGGTTGGTGATCGTCCATGGATGTACCTCTGCCTTCTGTCAATCATAATAATCAGTTGCATTCATCCATCGATGGGAGTTTCCCGGGCAAACTTGCAAGATATTTGATCCTGCCTGGTTTTGACTTTTTCATCAGTCCAAGGCAGGTTGCTCAACCAACCCCAACTATTGGGACCAGCGCCTGTGCACTGGGGAGGTCGGTAGAGACTCGATCTATTTTGTCCCACAGGTTCTGACACGGCACTCTCCGAACGCCAGCACAGGCGAGTTCTTAATTGGCCGTCCGAGCGGAAGCAGTGAGCCGAACAGAAGATGCGAGGACCCTTGGGTTGCCCGGACTGACTCTCAACCCCAGGGCTCACGCACACGATCAGCTAAAGGTCCTTGAGGAGAGTCGCTAACACCAGTAAAACAAGCCCTCCTGTGACGAGCCAGAACGAGTATTCTCCAAGAGCGGCTACTATGTCCAAGTGACCGAGGAGCCCGAGCGCACCAAGGGCAACAGCGATCCACCAAGTAATGACTTTCGGAGCAGAGAGTTTCATTGTCGCATCTCCTTTGATATCGATAGTTTTTCAAGCGGAGTCCAACGTTTGGTCCGGGTGTGGCAGGGTCGGACAACCTGCAGTGGAGTCTCGTGACGCGAGGGCATGCTGAGGCTCAGCTAACGGTGGTCTGGCAGGCCCGGTAGACTATGCCCAAGTTGTGGCCGCGCGTGCCGCGTCGTGTTCTTGAACTGCGATCCAAGACTCCGAAGCGAGTCAGGATCTCTTGATCAGCCTGAGTACATACAGCAGCACAATCGCGCCGATAAGCGCTATGACCAGCGAGCCGAGAATGCCTCCGGCCGAGATGCCTATCAGACCAAATAACCAGCCTCCGATGAAGGCACCCGCTACCCCAACGATCAAGTCACCCACTAGGCCGAACGGGCCAGCTCTCATTATCCTCGAAGCCAGCCACCCCGCAACAAGGCCAATCACAAGGAATAGAATCAGGCTTTGCGTATTCATACATCGTCCTCCTCAGTCTGATGCAGATTGTCTATTAAACTACGCGATTTGCCGGGATTGTTAATTGTCATCTGGCTGGTGCAACTCACTACTCAATCATTTGCTATCACTGAGACATCCTTCTCCCCGGACAGTGTGTTGGGCGTTCGCGTTCCAGGGCGCCTTTGGTGTCGAGTGCATCGCATAGGCCTTGTGGCGCCGGATTAATGCCCTTGCTAGGCGGTTAACTTAGCACTATGAGAAGTAGTTGTATCTAACCGTTGGGTAGGATCTATGGGGAGTGTATTCGCTCACCACTTGATCTTTCCCTCACTCCGGCCTTTTTGTCGTATCATTGATTGAACGCCGCAGAAACGACATCACACTTCCCCCACTCGCCATACCCAGAAAATAGGCTACTATCACCAGTATAGCTACGGGAAGTGTCGCGCTCCAGTTAAGAAACAAGACGGTGACAGCCGTCCTGTTCTGGAATGAGAAGAGAAGAACTATGCCAATGAGTAAAACACTCAATATTATGGAGATGACTCTCATTCTGCCTCCTCTTGCGGTAGACAGACCGAAGGGACCTCTCATTGTGGACCTCGGTCCGCTAAGACACTCTAAGCTGACTATTGAATATATGGAAATATTTCTCATATATTATTCCAATAATGGGAAAAGAGGAAGTAACCAATAATCTTTTGATAAGGGGTGATATCGAAAGCAAAAATCCCACATTCTATGCGGGACTTTGTTGTGCGCCGTACAGGGATCGAACCTGTGACCTTGGGCTTAAAAGGCCCCTGCTCTGCCAATTGAGCTAACGGCGCATCGGCTCCGATTGTATCACTCGGCGGCGGGAAGCGTCAACGAAACACACTGATTCAAACCCGGTGAAATCGCGATTGGCAGAGACTATCCAGAGCGAAGTTGTTGAGTTAGGGGTAACCCGCGAGACAGCAGCCCGCCTCAGGCAGACATATGGGTCCGCCCCTGCGCATACCCTACGGGCATTTCGACGTGCGTGTTGGTTTGTCCCTCTAAGCTGCCTTGGGTGGATACCCGGGCGGGCCCCCACGAGCATCCCCTTTTGTATCTAGATCAACGTCTGCAAGGCGTCATTTCAAACCCCAAAGCGCCGATTGGGGCTGTAAATGGGCCGCAACTCTACTTATGTAAAGTAAATTTCCTAACATAATCCCATAAAAATAGGGATATAATCTCAAAGATGACCGCTCACCTGTATCTTTCGCCGCATCTGGACGATGCTGTATTCTCCTGCGGCGGCTTAATGGCGATGCAGGACGCGCGCGGTGAACCAGTCTCGGTGCTCACCATCTTCGCCGGAGATCCACCAGATTGGCATATCTCACCGCTGGCGGCTGACCTGCACGCCCGTTGGGGCAAGGCAGGTCCTCCAATCGCCGTACGCCGAGCCGAGGACCGGCTGGCCTGTGGCCGCCTGGGTTCGGTCGTCGTCCACTTGAACTTCCCTGACGCCATGTACCGCGCTGATCCGGAGGTAATGCCGATGTACCCAACCGAGGAGGCGCTCTTCGGGGAAGTGCACGCGCAAGATTTGGGCCTCGTGGAGCAAATCAGGGATGCATTCATAGAAGCGGACATCTCCATGGCGAAAGTGTATTGTCCGCTGGCAATGGGTGGGCATGTGGACCATCGGATCATTCGCATGGCAGCGGAGGGATTCATGCGTCCGTTGACGTATTATTTTGACTTTCCATACGCCGCTCGCGGTGGTGACGTACCTCCGGAGCTGGGTCGTCCGAGTGGTGAGTGTGTGTTTGTGCCATTGACTGAAGATGCGATCGATTCCTGGGCTCATGCCGTCACCGAATACCAGTCTCAGCTTTCTACTTTCTGGGAGGATGATGACCAGTTATTTTCCGAACTGCGTGACTACCATGATTCACAGGGTGGAATACCACTGCTCCTGCGTGCGGAGGGAACCAACCCCGAATGAAACAGCGTGCTGTAAATCGGGTGCGCGGTCTGCAGTCAGCTTGAAGCAGAAGCCGATTTTCAGGCAATGCGTGTTCTGTATAAACCCTGCTTTGGGGCGTTATAGGGCAAATTTCCCAATAGTAGGATTCTGGACAGTTTGGATAAGTTGTGCTATCATCGCCGCAACCAGATGGAAAGGCGCGCTGAGAGATCTCTCTCAGTTTTTTATTCGCCAAAAGCTCACATCGGGTTGTGAATAAGATCGAAACAGGATAAACGATGAGTAAAAAAAATGTCTACATCACTGCTGAAGGCTTTGAGAAACTGGAAAGGGACCTGGAGCATTTACGAAGTGTAAGGCGCCAGGAAGTTGCCCTGCGGTTGCGCGAGGCCATCCAGGACGGTGACGAATTAATTGAAAACGCTGAATATGAAGCCGCCAAGAATGAACAAGCCTTCGTTGAGGGGCGCATCATCGAACTTGAGCGTATGTTGGCCAAGGCGCAGATCATAGAGCACAATAAAAAGTCGGACACCATTGAGATTGGCTCTACGGTGACGATTAAAGAGGGAAATAAGAAGCCGGAGACCTTCACGATTGTGGGCGCTGCAGAGGCGAACCCAAAGGATGGCTTGATCTCAAACGAGTCGCCGCTCGGATCGGCTCTACTCAACAAGCAGGTCGGAGACACCGTGGAGGTTGAAGCACCGGATGGTGTGATCCGATTTAAGGTTGTTAAGATCAAGTGATTGATCATTCGTCTTTGGAGTGCCCCGCCTGTGTGATGCCGAGCGGGGCACTTTTCGTGTAAACTACCTTTAGGGGAACGCAGCTCTATCTCTTGAGCGCCTTGTCAATATTAGAAAGGGAAGGGAAACAGGCATATGGCGGCCTTGAGCGAACTCGAAAAAGTCCGGTTGGAAAAAAGTAAACGTTTGCGAAAAGCGGGTCAGGAACCTTATCCGCATCAAACCTTGCGCACACACACGACTCAAGAAGCGATCCAGGCTTACGAAGGTGTTGATGAGACTGCAACGATCGAGGCTACGGTGGTTGGCCGGCTGCGATCGATACGAAAGATGGGAAAAGTCACCTTTGCACACGTCGAAGACGGCTCCGGGAAGCTGCAGATCTTCCTGCGGGATAATGAATTGGGCTTTGAGCGGATGGATCAATTCGCGGATCATTTCGACCTCGGCGATTTCATCGAGGCGCAGGGCACGATGTTTCGCACGCGCACCGGCGAGATAACACTGCACGTTGCCGCGTTCCGCATGCTTGCGAAGTCACTAACCCCGTTGCCTGCTGCGAAGGAAGAGATCGTTGAGGGGGAGAGCGTGGTGCACAGCGCATTTTCCGACCCTGAGGCGAGATACCGGCAGCGATACGCGGATCTCGCGGTGAACCCAGAGGTGCGGCAGATCTTCCGCACGCGCGCCGCCATCATCCGAGCCTTGCGTGATTTCTTGGATCAGCGTGGTTTCCTGGAGGTAGAAACTCCCATTCTGCAGCCGATCTATGGCGGCGCCGCAGCAAAACCCTTCACGACACATCACAACCAACTCCACCAGGATCTTTTCCTGCGTATCTCCTTTGAGCTCTATCTGAAACGCCTTCTTGTGGGTGGATTTGAAGGCGTGTATGAAATCGGGCGTGATTTCAGGAACGAAGGTGTTTCATTCAAGCACAACCCCGAATTCACCCAGCTCGAGTTTTATCAAGCTTATACGGACTACGAGGGCGTTATGGCGCTCACGGAGGAGATGGTTGCCTTCTCAGCGGAGCAGGTGCTGGGAACAACGACCGTCAACTACCGCGGCGAGGAGATCGATCTCTCGCCGCCCTGGAGGCGGATCGAACTCGCACAGGCGCTGAAGGACGCAGTGGGCATTGATATCCGCGAGCACGCGGATGCCGCGTCTCTGCGAAAAGCGATGGCGGCAAAAGGACATGAGGCTTCGGCGCAGACCAGCCGAGGGAAGTTGATCGATATTTTACTCGGCAGCGTACTTGAGCCGACCCTCATCCAGCCGACGATCCTGTATGATTATCCCCGTGAAATTTCGCCCCTTGCCAAGAGTAAGGCGGATGATCCGGATCTTGTCGAACGCTTCGAAGGGTTTATCGGTGGTATGGAGCTCTGTAATGCTTTTACGGAATTGAACGACCCGCTTGAGCAAGAAGCGCGGTTTAAGGAAATGGGGCGTGAATTTGACATTGACGACGAAGAGCTTCACCCGATGGATGAGGATTATCTCCGGGCGATGCGCTATGGAATGCCGCCAAATGGTGGTTTTGGTATGGGCGTCGATCGGTTAACGATGCTTTTTACCGATAAGACCAGCATTCGTGAAGTGATCCTCTTCCCGCACTTGCGCAGCAAGGACGTGGAAGCTGGTGAGGGGGAAGGGTCAAACGAAGAAGAATCCTGACCGGCACGATTGCTCGCTGGGATCCAGGGCGGATTGAGAATCGCTAAAAAAAAGCAGCTCCACTCGAAAGAAGGGAAATCGAGAAAGATAAGTTCAGGAGTTTTTTGGAACAAAAGGCCGACTCGTATGTCGGCCTTTCTTATATGCTCTTAAAACAAAGGGGCACCGCATCGCCGCACCCCTTCTCATACCAGTTCAAAGCGCAGGTGCAGCCGGAGGCAGGAAGTGGCCCTCCCTGATTCCAGAAGAGCCAGCGACTCATAACGACCGTGGGTCTAGCGCTCGGGTTGTGTCCAGCCCAGCAGCTTGCGCCATGTAGCGTAGCGTGAATACAGATGCACGAGCGGGAAGGAGCGGTGGCCCAGGATACGCGCATGCTTTAGCGCTTCCTTGAACGAATCGGCATCGGAGAAGGCAGGCAAGCTCAGGTAGGCGCGTCCGACTTCGACTGGCGCGTGGGCATCGGAACCTGCGGTTGAAAGAAGCCCGGCGTTGCGAGCGAAATCAGCTGCTTTATTGTTGGGTTGGTCGTTCCAGCAGCGGGCGTTAAGCACCTCAAGAGCGTCTATATGAGGGAAGAGCGTTTCTAAGGTCTCCACCGACCAACGGCAGCCGCGGGTGGGGTCGAAGGGATGCGAAATGCTGATTACGGCACCTTGCGCTTTGAGACGCTCCACCACCTCCAGCGGTGGGAGACCCTTGGGAATCTCCTCACTAACGAAGTACCCCAATATCTCACCTTCGGTAGTGAGTATCTCCTCGCCGATGATTACCCGCTTAGGATCCAACGCGGAGGTCTCACGCGCTCCAGCGATTGAGTTGTGGTCGGTAATTGCTACACGATCGATACCACGCCGATCACACACCTGCAGGATTTGCTGCGGCAGCATCAGGCTATCGCTGGAATGGTATGTGTGGCAATGGAGTTCGACGTTGATGTTGGTCATAGGTGGAGAGACCTCGATGGCTCCATTCTAGTGCAGGTCGGGATCGTTATGCTGCATCCACTGGCTCCGATTGGTCGCTCTCGAGAAGAAGCAAATCCTTGGAAATGAGCCAAACGGACAGCCCCAGCCCGACGCCAAACCACAGCGTCGCAAAGCGGATGATCAGCGTCGCTGCCGTTGCTGTGCTGGCAGGAAGAGTTAGTAGCAGAATAAGCATGCCGGCCATGCTCACCTCGACAGCCCCCAATCCTCCGGGGAGAGTGGACACTGCGCCGATCACGGTTGAGAACGACAGGGTGAAGACTGCCATTGAGAACGTATGCCAGCCCGCAGGGATGCCCAGGCCCAGCAGCACCAGGTACATCGCCATGCCCTCCCCAAGCCAAGCAATTATTCCTAGACAAACAGCGATCAGGGTTGACCGAGGTCGGAAGAGCGTATAGGCACCCTCATAGAACTCCCGTAAATGATGGCTGACTCGCCTGAGTAACGGAAGACGCTCCGCTGTGCCCAATGCCCAGAGCGCAACCAGGCGAACCTGAGAAAGAATGATCGCGGTAATGAGTAAGGTGAGAACGATCGCGAATGCGGGCCAGTAACGAGGGTATGCGATCACTCCAAAGGTTGAAAGCAGCAGAACCGCGAGCCCGTCACTGATCCGTTCTGCCAGAACGACGGTAACGCCGCGTGCGACTGGCATGTTGGTCTCTCGGTTGAGCCAAACACCCTTCAACGCTTCGCCCACTTTCCCCGGCGTGACGGCTAAAGGGAAACCGGCGATAAAAAGCTGTGCGCTTTTCCACGGAGAGAGATTATGCGTGCCGATCTGGCCCAGATAGAAATGCCACTTGATAAATCGCAGGCTGTAGTTGAAAAGCGTTCCGGCAATGATTAATGGCGTGAAGGACCAAGAAAAAGCCGCCAAATGGGAACCCACCTGGCGGATATCGCTGAAGAGCGCCAACCCAAGAGCGACAACGAAGCCGAGGACGAGACCTGTTAGCAGCCGTCGACGGATGGAGTCCATCATCGTCCGCGAAGCAGACTTATGCCTCCGATCGCCGCCGCGGCCAATAAGGTCAAACCCACGATAGCCTGGATCACCGTCTTTGGCTCCATGCCGGGAAGGACGACTTCTCCATCCCCATAGTCTTTAAACATCTTGCCCCACGGGTTCTCCAGAGCGGCCTCAACCCGTTTGCGACCTATGAAAGGATACCAAAATACGTTGTGATAGAAGTTGCTGGCGAAGTAGGACCAGGGAACAAGGGGGGTTTGCAGCAGCAGTTTTTCGAATGGTTTCAAGGGACCATGGTAAATCATCTTTTGACCACGGCTGGCGAATGTGTCTGTCTGGATGAATCCCCAGGGGAGTTCCTGCTCGATATCGTAGCCGACGATCTCAATTTCATCAGGGTTTCCGATGCCCAAATTGAGTTCATGCGCGCGGCGGATGAAGCGGAGCTGCATTGGGTCGAAACCCTGGAGCTTGGCGGAGACAGCATCGATCGCGACTTGATCGGCCGAGGCTAGTAGGATGTCCTTCTGGTGCCAATGCATCGCCCGCGGTCCAGGGCCATCGCCGGCGAACGTGCCATCCATCACCGCGAACAAGCCCGGGTGGATTTCATGCTGGATCATGAGTAAGTCGACGAGCGTATCGTGGATCACCGCGTGGGTCCAGTGGCGGTTGCGGTGAAGTAATCCGCCGAAGGCGTTCTTCATTGCCCCTGTGATTGTCGTGAAAACGTGTGTTTTAACCGTTGGCAGTTGGATCATATTCATGCCCACGATTGCTTTGGGAATGAATAAGCCCTGTGGGTAGACTTTGTCGAGGACCAGGAATTTGTGGTTCTTGGGTACATATTCAAACCATTCGAAATCTTCCTCGTATAGATAAATACAAGGGATGTCGTATTTGTCGGTGACAAAGCGGTGTTTGTTATTGAACTCGCCGACTCTTGTATCGACCACAACAGTGTCGTTATGAACACCGACGATGTCTTTATAACCAGCGCCCTGGAGCGCTTGTGTCACGCCTTCGATTTGCCAGGGGGTCGAGGAGCAACCCGGATACCAGGTCTGCCAGGAGATATTGATTTTCAACCCGGTCTGAATTTCCTTTGGGAGAGCGGCTTCAAAATCTGCAAGCCGCATAACTTCCTGAATGTCATCTAAAACTGTCTCCGGGGAGGTTTTCAGAACAGCGACCTTCCCTGATCCCGGTTGTTTTAACATCTGACCCTCCTCTAGCTTGTCTCCATTTTAACCTACACTGTGGAAGCCGTGTAGTCGTCCGGGCGAACGAATACGTGGGCAATAATCCATCAAGTGAATTGTACTTCTGAAGAATCGATCTGGATGTTTCCGCAGAGCCCCTACAGCGTGCTACAATAGCTCTAATGAATCAAGAATCATCAGGTTCGCCCACTGCCTTCGACGATTTATTCCCTGAGGATGTCTCTCGACCCACAGAGAAACGTGACGATTGGGTTTGGATCTATCTCCCATTCTCGATCGCGGTCCTGGCCCTTGCGGGCGTCAGCTTCCTCATCTTTCGTGCAGAGTTTGGTTCAACGAGCGCCTGGGCGGATGCATCGCTGACGTTGATCCTTCTACCAGCGATCCTTCTGGGGCTGGTCCCGCTAATTCTTATGGGGTTAACGATATACGGGGTAATTAAACTCATCGGCATATTGCCGGAGTGGTTTCAAATCATCAGGAGAGTTTTCCGGCAGGCTGAGAACGCCGCCCAACGAACTGGCGACATTGCCGTTCGCCCGTTGATCGTGATGAAATCATCTCAAGCCGCATTGCGGGCGAGCTGCGTTTGGCTTGTATCCATCGTGAGAATATTCAAGGGAGATACAAATGACTGAGGATTCAAACTGGAAGACCCGCACCCTCATCGTTGGGGTTCTCGCGGGCGCACTCACGGGCCTCGGTGTCGCCTTCGTCCTGATCCAGCGTGCTGAGCAAGAAGGTGGAGTTGTACAACTGGGCACATCCGATGGGCTCAAGCTGGGTATGGGCGTCCTGGGTTTGCTGCGGCAGGTTGGTCAGATCGGCCCTCGAGGCGATCAATAATTAAACTCTTACCTTGGCCCGCTTCGGTGGGTTGAATGGGTGGTTAAAATAGAAATAGAAATATTTGGAGTCTGTCGCTTGACAGGCTCTTTTCTTTTCGCTAGTATATAAACGAACGTTCGTTTATAAAAAGGATGATGGGATGGGACCCGGCGTTGCTAGCAAGGGTGAACTCACACGAGC
>Ga0315553_10002381_pt1 | contig 15115 bp, 14 predicted proteins | sample SalMarSW160140MG_FD_203099 | JGI IMG/M metagenome (GOLD analysis project Ga0315553, IMG submission 203099) | Salt marsh sediment microbial communities from the Plum Island Ecosystem LTER, Massachusetts, United States - Salt Marsh Sediment SW1601-40 ... | reverse complement strand
CGACTCTTCAGTTCCCAGCGTCATCTTAGCGTACCGGGAAACATAGTTGGCTTTTCGGGCTTCTGGATGATGATGAAGGAAGCACATATCATTGCCCTTGGTGTGAGAGATGGTTATCGCCGGCTTGGCATAGGTGAAGGTTTGCTTATCGCAACTATTGAACTAGCACAAATATTGAATGCCCATGTGGTCACTTTGGAAGTGCGTGCTTCTAATGAAATAGCCCAGGGGCTTTATAAGAAGTATGGCTTCCGCGTAATAGGGAGGCGTCCGAGGTATTATTCAAGCGATGGAGAAGACGCCATAATCATGAGCACGGACAATATTGGCTCCCTTTCATTTCAAGCATATTTGCAGGATTTTAAAAAAGCCTATGCCGAAAGACACTGCGAGATTCTTGCTCAGATCCGCTAACTATATTTATTCAAGATAGTCTTGAAGGAATCTACGACAAACCCTAGCTGCTGCCTATCAGCAGCAAAGGTAGAGAGTTTGAAAGACCTAGCTAAACCCGGCTGTGGCCCCCAAATGCCTCTTTCCTTTAGTTCTTTATAGAGGAAAAATCCTCTCTCTCGAACTCGCTTGGAGATTTCGTAAAGTGCGGGAGCGTCAAAGTGCAGCAAGTCATGTCTATGTGGTTTTTCTCCTAATTGTACAAAGCCTAATTTCTCAAGTTCGGCGGAAAACCACTGTGCTTTGGGCACTTGCTCATCCCAATGGTTGACTCTTTCTTTTACATGGGGAAAGGAAGCCATGAGTGTTATCAGAGGGACCCCCCTTACACTACAGCCAAGGAGCTCAATCTCTTTCTTGCCATATTTGCCGGATTTTCTCAATACTGTCTCTTCCCATTTCCTCTTCATTCCCAGTACCCCAGCAGGCCCGGCCGAGGCCATGCTTTTGTGCCCACTGCCAATAATGAAATCAGCCCCCATCTCGTTCATCCTTATAGGCAGTCTACCCACGGCGTATGCTCCGTTAAGGACATAAGGAATGTTGTATTCTTGGGCAATTTCTCCCAGTCTTTTTGCATCAGGAAGATTCCCATAATTACCGTCTGGATAAGTTAATAGAATTAGCTTAGGGGTGTGTTGCTTTATGAGTGGTGCGTATTCGTTAACGTCGACTTTAAATCTGGGATGCCCGGAGTTGGGTACCTCTATTATATTTAGCCCAGCCCTTTCAGCAGCGACCACTGTTGTATAGTGTTTGCTGGCATCAACAATAATTGAATCCCCCGGCTTGGCCAGGGAATGCATGACCATAAATTTGGCTTCTCGGGCCCCGTGGGTTATGGTAGCAACTTCACAGCCCAAGAATTGAGGTAGAAGTGCCTGGACAAAGTCTCGAATGGGGGGATTAATTACATTACATAAAATGCCCTCGCAAAAATCACATACGGAATATCCATCCCCAAATTCTATTAAGGCCTTCCTAGCTGCATCGGTGAGAAGACCACCTGTCTGTAGAGGCATGAGGTTAATAAGCCCTTTATGTTGTCTTTGGAGATTAGCGAGTTTCTGCAATGTCTTATCTTCCGCTTGATTGGTCACTTTCTCCTCCCGCAGACTTCGACTCTATGGTCACAAATACAGCACCAGCGACCCTTATCTTCTTTTGCTGCCCTTCAATATGTTCTCGGACAACTTCGGGAATCTGAAGATTAAGGTCAGAAAGATGCCTTATTCCCTTCACCTGATAAGTTAAGTTGCTGTTGCCGCTTTCTATTGCTGCTGCGGCACCCATGGCTATAGCACGCATATAGTTTATCCCCGTGTGTATACCTGAAGGTACAACATCACTATAAATACTGCCATCAGTAACGCAGATCTCATTGAAACCGGCGGGACCAATCAGCCTCTTGCCGGCCTCTTTTTCAACAACTTTCACTTCAATAAACTCATCTTTCCAGGCCAAGAACTCACATGGGGCAATATCGTCTTTGTGTCTTCGGGCGGTGTCTTCAATTGCCCGGGCTATTTCCTGCCCCTTGGCTGTCTGAGGGTTGGCTATATAGGTGACAGATGTGGCTATCTCCTCGTCAGAATATTCTATTATGGAGAATTGGGGATATGCCAGCTTCCTGACGTCGTCTATTTCATAGATAAGCATCCCCAACCGCTCAATTCCAAATCCTGCATTGAACACAGGGTATTTAATGTTGAAATTGGCCAGGGCCACAGGCGAATACATTCCAATGTCAGCTATCTCGAGCCAGGTGCCCTTATAATTAACGAAGACCTCCTGCTCTTGCCCGGGGGTATAGTACTTCGATGTTGCTATCTTGGTCTCAAATTTTATGTCGGAGAGGCCGTATTGCTGCATTATGTCCCTGGTAACCGCCTCTCCCGCATCTAAAGACATTTCCGGGTCCATTACTACGACGGATGCTGAATGGTGGACTCGCAAATGACGGGCGTCTTCTCTCTGTTCGTTGCGATATCTGGGACCCACGGAGAATAAGGCGACTGGAAAGCTGACCTTGTCCTGTAATGCTGCTATGGTATGAAACCAGGTAGCCGTCATGTGACTTCTTAGAGTCTTGTTGGAGGGCACGGGTCGGAGTTCTTTCATCTCAGGAAGAACCGTGTCTAAAAGCTCCGTGGCCTGGTAATCAGAGATGTCCAGTCCAGCAATGAGCTCTTCAATAAGATTATCCGCCTCGATTTCCCCCTTTTTATAATCTCTTAAAATAGTCTGTAATTTTTCAATGTCAATTTCTTCTGCTATCTTCTTCAGTTGAGCAATTCTTGGAGCGCTGAGCCCGATGTCAGGTCGGGGCAATTCAGCCAGGTAAAAAGCCCTGTCGAGGATAACTCGGGCTTCCGGCCCATACTGCTTGACCACATCGCTGTCGGGCAGAAATGTGAGGTTCTCGATCTCGTCAAAGCCCAGGTTCAGTAGAACCTGGCGAGATTTTTGAATTAATTCCTGAACAAGGTGGGGTTTGCCTTTACTCGCCAGGGAAATTTCAGTGCCGGTTGGGATAAGCTCCGCTGTAGCTATCCAGGTATCGATAAAATTATCTTTTGCCTGCGCCTTTATACCGTCTAGATTGAAACCCATCGTACTGTAAAGTATATCCTAAAGGCGTAGCTTTCTTCTACCAAGTGAAATGCAATTCAGCTTGGTTTTTCCAGTTCTATCCCTTAACATTGGTTCTTTTTCGATAATCCTGTTACTTATAATTTCAGTAGCCATGCAACTAATACAGGCCAAGACTTTAGGCTGCGTTATACTGAATTCTTCGGGACTAGCAATACAACGTTAGTAGTTCAAGTTGACTCAGAGATGCCAAAAACCAAACCCAGCTAGTGCTTTAATGGCAATCTATTTTAAAGGGGGCCGTTTGTGTGGCTTCAAGGAGACAAACATTGTCCCCTTGACACCTGAAAACCAAGATTATTACAATGGATTTATTCACAAAGTAGCGGGTGTATTATAAGAGTCATTTGCTCGGGAGGTTGTCATGGATAGTACAAAGATTTTAAAGAAGGTCGAGATATTTCGTGGATTGAGCCTAACCCAACTTGAATCCCTGGCGCAGATCGCAGAAGAGAAGAAGTATCGTGGAGGCGAGACGGTGTTTACTGAGCGTAGCACTGGGGGTGAGGTGTACATTATCAAGAAGGGCAAAATATGCATAGAGTTGGGATTAAAAGGTAAGCCTAACACGGCCACAATACAGCGATTGAGCGTGGGGCAGATTTTTGGTGAGTTGGCGTTGGTCGATAAAAGAAGCCGTTCTGCGACTGCTGTCTGTGAGAATGACTGCGAGATAATTACTATTGATAGAGGTAAGCTCGATGAGCTTTTTGAGCAAGATAGTCGCCTTGGCTATATAGTTATGAGGAATCTGGCTCAATTACTAGCCGAGCGGCTGCGCAGGACTGACTTGATGTTAGTGGCAAGCGTCCTGTGGGAATGACTTGGGGCTCTTGGTCATGGAAGAACTACGGGTAGATGCATATTCCCCTCCCGAAATCGCTAAAAGGATTGCGGCAGTTGCCGAAAAGAAGTCTGGCCTCGACTTCTTCAGGATGTTTGTACTAGCCATACTGGCAGGTGTTTTCATTGCCCTTGGTGCTGAGTTTTATACGTTGGTAGTGCATGATAGCGGACTTGCCTTTGGTTTGAACAATCTAATTGGCGGGCTAGTTTTTTGCCTTGGGCTCATTTTAGTTGTAATCGCTGGGGCGGAACTATTTACCGGCAATACCCTTATCGTCATGGGTTTTATTGAGCGAAAAGTCAGCGCACGGCAACTCCTGAAAGGTTGGAGCATAGTATATCTCGGCAATTTGGTGGGATCACTGGCGATGGTATTACTTATGTATTATACGGATCAGTGGGGTTTTAATGGTGCTATGGTCGGTGGGAAGGCTCTACTCATCGCTAATGCTAAAGTAAATATAAGCTTCCTTGAAGCATTTATGAGGGGCATTCTCTGTAATGTCCTGGTCTGTCTAGCAATCTGGCTTGCTTTCAGTGGCCGAAGTACAATCGATAAGATTCTGGCAGTTATTTTCCCGATTACAGCATTCGTGGCATCTGGTTTTGAACATTGCGTAGCCAACATGTACTTCGTCCCTATGGGGTTGGCATTAAAGGGGCAAGTTGATGTTTTAGCGGCTGCCCAAGGTATGGCGGGTCAGCCGATAATGCTGGGTAACTTAACCGTGGCCGGTTTTCTAGTTAAGAACTTGATCCCAGTCACATTGGGCAATATTATCGGTGGGAGCCTATTAGTTGGGGGCATCTACTGGTCAGTGTACCTCCGACAGTTCTCCTTTCGAAGCCTGTTTCGGGTTGCTCAAGTGGGCTTCCGGCTCATTTTTCTTTTTAACCCACGGGAGCTTTCCCCAACACGGATAGCGGCTAACTTTTCCAGCTTCTATGGCTTTCTTCGCCGAAAACCAGCCCGCCGTCGTCCTTTGCCACGTGACCTCACGACTCTTATTGAAGAGGACACTGACGAAGAGGATTAGGCTGGAATTTCACGTGTCATCATTCAATGTCAGGGGCATCATCCATATTATGCCCTTCCATTCTTAGTTGGGAAAAGTATTAGCCTTTCGCCCTGTTTTGAGGGTCGGACTTCAATCATTTAGCATTTTCCCAGACAGGAAATCCTTCACTGCGTCTAAGGCTTGTTCTTTTGGGCAGCCGGCCCTGTCCCAGGATAGGGCATGGGGCGTTCGGGTCGGTAGTACTTTCAGCACCCGCATCATTACATAGCGAGTAACCAGCCTTTTATTCTGTTTTGTCCTTTTCTCCCGGGGTGTCTTCTGTCCTCTCCACCTCGATAGTACATTCTGTGACCAGTGCAGCAACTGCCCCGATCGCAGCCAGCACCGGAGCTGCTAGGACTGCTGCCGCAGCTACGGGAACGCCTACCGTCAGAGGGATGTCTATCAAGGGACGTCCATTGTGTATTAAACGGACTCTCCTGATATTTCCCTGATGTATTAGTTCCTTGACTTTCTCGACCACCTGACTTCCATCCACAGTGAACTTCTCGGTTGCCATTGTCCTTAACCTCCTTATCCAAATCTTGTAGTGCTACCCTTGAGGGTCGTGCTGCACGAGGTCAAAGCCTCGCAGACATCATTTGATTTTGACGCACTGCAACAGGTATTGCTTCAGCATGCTTAGTGCAGCTTCAGCAGTATCTCGCTTATTTCCCTCTCGATTTCCTGGAAAGACATGCGTCTGACTGAAGCTTGTATCTTCAGCTGCCAGACCCAAGTAGAAAAGCCCTACAGGTTTTGAGGAAGTACCACCTGTAGGGCCGGCAATCCCGGTATCGGAGATGCATATATCCACGTCCAGGAGCTTCCTGCCGCCTCGAGCCATTTCCAGAGCTGTTTGCTCGCTCACGGCTCCATAATTTTCAATGGTCTTCTTCTTTACCCCCAGTAGGGCGATTTTTACTTCGTTGCTGTAAGCTACTACAGAGCCCTTGAAGTAATCCGAGCTGCCGGGGACGTTGGTTATCCTGTCAGCTATCCTGCCGCCGGTAGCTGACTCGACAGCGCCGATGGTCAGCAACTTTCCCGTCTTGGCCTGGTATTCCCTTATTAGCCGGGCAATTTCTATTTCCAGTTCCGTCATTATTCTCTCTTATCTGCTAAGTGCGTTTCAATTTTATTCATTCCATCATCCTCCGCCTGAATAGGAAAGTACCCACGGTAAAGAACACTAACGTATAGCCAAGAACCCAGTAGAAATCTGTGGCAATGCTACTGAAGCCAGCCCCTATCATGGCATCTCTCGCCGCATCAATAGCATGGGCGAAAGGAAGAGCATTCCCTACGCCATAGAACACACCTCCTATCGCTTCTATGTCTATCCAGATTCCTCCGAGTAACGCTACGAGGGTTATTATCACTGAGCCAACGCCCGACACTTGATTCACGTTAAAAAGCAGTCCCAGAATCATTCCCAGTTCCACACAGCATATCCCCGTGACGAGAAGGACGAGAAAAGCGAGACCTGCATTCCCAGGCATCTCAAGTCCCAGCAGGGCCCCTATGCCAAAGCACACCGCTATTTGAAGGACCACCATGGGAATATAGGGCAAGGAGTAAGACAAGATAAAATCACGTGGCTTGAGTGGGGCGGTGAGGAGCCTTGACAAAAGTGCGCTTTCCCTATCCCGGGAGAGCATCATGGCTGAAAACATTAATAAAAAAGCAAAACCAAAGACTGCTATTCCAGGTACTAACATGGTAGTGGTGAGAAAGCTTTTGTCTCCCATACTCTGACCTAGGGCCCAGAATATAACCAGAAAACCTGCGGGAATCCCTAGTTCGAGGCCCGTGGATATAGGGTCCCGCAACATCTCCTTGAAATTTCTTATGGCCAATTCCATAAATCTCATTCTCTTAGCTCTTTTCCAGTAAGATGCAGAAATACATCATCCAAAGTGGGTTGTTTTAGAGACGTGGACTGGATGGCAACTCCCCTGGGGCGCAAATAATCTACTATCTCGTAGAAACTCAACTCTGTAGCCCTGATTTCAATTCCGTCCTCTGTTGCTTTTACCTCTGGGTATATATCCTTTAGACCCTCAATGACATCCGGGGGCAGGTTCTTTGCCTTGACGACCATAACTTGCACGTCAGAGATGCTATCTTTCAACTCCTGTGGAGTCCCCAGGGCCACTATCTTGCCCTCGTCTATTATCGCTATTCTATCCGCCAGTGCGTCAGCCTCTTCCAAGTAATGGGTCGTAAGCAGTATCGTCTTTTTACCTTTAAGCTCTACTATATGTTCCCATATACCTCTTCTCGACTGAGGATCGAGGCCCAGAGTGGGTTCATCCAGAAATAGCACCTGAGGGTCAGAAACAAGAGCCATAGCGATGCTGAGCCTCCTTTTCATCCCCCCTGAGAATTTCCTTACTTGCTCTTTTGCCCTCTTAGCCAGGCCTACCATCTCCAGCAGTTCCCCTGACCTCTTTTTCACCTCTTCTTTTGCCAATCCACGTATTCCCCCAATCAAGCGCAGATTCTCCCAGGCGTTAAGATGCTCCGCTATTGCTGTCTCTTGTGGTGAGACGTCTATTATTCGTTTCACTGCTATGGGATCCTCATTTATATCATGACCCATGATCGTGGCTGTGCCACTGCTCGGTCTGAGCAGACAGCATAGCATCTTGATAGCAGTCGTTTTGCCAGCGCCATTTGGTCCTAGCAGTGAGAATAGCTCACCTTCCTTAATAGACAAATCTATGCCATCTACTGCTACCAAATCTCCGAATTTCCTGGAAAGGCTAAATGTTTGAATGGCAAAGCGATTGCCGTTTGTCCCGTAGCTCATAGGTCTCTCTATAACTCCACTTTATCATTTTAACAGCTTTCCTTGCTATAATTCAGCAGTGGCTGAGTTAAGCGACATCATCACCTTTCTGGGCACTGCCGGTGCCAGGTTTGTAGTGATTCGCCAATTTCTCGCTTCTGGGGGTGCCTGGCTTAACCTTGGTAATACTCAAATACTCCTTGACCCCGGCCCTGGCTCCCTGGTCCAGGCTGCTAGGAGAAAACTCGACCCCACGAAACTGGACGCTATTATTCTATCTCACAGGCACTTAGACCACAGCGGGGATATTAACATCATGATTGAAGCTATGACTGACGGCGGTACAAAGAAGCGTGGCACGGTCTTTGCCCCCGGCGATGCCCTGAATCAAGACCCTGTTATCCTTTCTTATTTGCGGTCTTATCCCCAGAGCATCCAGGTCTTGATCGAAGGTGGGTCTTACACAATAAACGACGTTTCTTTTAAGACACCGGTCAGGCATAAACATCCCGTGGAAACATACGGCTTTATCTTCCAAACGCCGCGGCATACTTTCTCTTGGATTACTGACACCAGATATTTTGAAAATTTAGCCGGTTACTATGAAGGCGACTTGCTAATTATCAATGTGGTCCGATTGAAGCCAGGGGTTCCTCTGGAACATTTATCTCTTCCCGAGGTCAAGAGTATAATCGAGGAACTTAGGCCCAGAGTAGCTATACTTACTCATTTTGGCATGACCATGTGGCGGGCTAAACCCTGGGAGTTGGCTCAGAAATTGACCGAAGAGACCGGAGTCTCGGTCATCGCCGCTAGGGATGGCCTGAAGTTCGACCTGGCGCAGTTAGATTAATCCCAAAAAGACCTGCGGACTTTCTGGGGATCCCGATAAAATTGATATTAAGCCTAACCGGGTACCCACGAAAATCGCAAGGTTTTCATGGGTGGAGCTAGAGAGATGACATGATGCAAGCTATACCATAGCAGGTTCTAACTCACCATCGTCCTTCGAAATAACATAATCCCGGCAGCAAACAAGGCGACCGCCCAGCCAATAAGCCAGTAAATATCGAATACGATAGCTGAGAAAGAGGAGCCGTTGATGACAGCCCGGGAGGCGTCTATGGCATGGATGAAGGGAAGGAATCCAGCGACGCTTTTAAGAACCGAAGGCATACGGTCCACTGTGAACCAGGCTCCGGAGAGCATGGCCATGGGAACGATGAAGAGCCAGGAAATACCAGTTTGAGACTCGCTTTTGACTAAGCTGCCCACTATCATGCCTATCCCGATAGAGCAAAGACCGATAAGGAAGAAAATAAGGAAGGCATGTCCCAGATTGCCGACGACAGTTAAGCCTAGTGCCATTCCCACTCCGAGATAAATCAGCGTGGAGACGATGAGCACCGGAATAAAGGGCAAGGAATAACCCAGAATGAAGTCAGAGGGCCTTGCCGGGGTAGTGAACATTCGAGCCAGAAAGCCCTTCTCCCTATCACCGGCAATTATCCCAGCCGCTGTGGAAATCAGGATCATGAGCCCGTAAACAGCTATTCCAGGAGCATAAAAATTGACAGCTGGGTTCTTTATTATGCTTTCCGTTCCTTTTAGCTCGACATTTAAAGGGGGAGCCATTCCCAGGAATTCAGACCCGACAGCCTCTATTATAGGTTTTACCTGCAGGCCTATCATCGGGTCTGCTGCCTTGTAGACTAATTCCAGGTTGATAGTCTGTTGGGTTTGCTGCGCTGCCTGGAATCCCGAAGGAATCAACAAATAGAATGATATTTTACCTTCATCCAGGTCCTCCTGGGCCTGAGATTCTTGGCTGTATACCGGCTCATTCAGCTCGATAGCATCTACGCTTCCAATATATTGTATAAAGACGGACGAGTTTTGGGAGCGGTCTTCATCCACTATGCTCATCGCAATAGGGCTGGCCTCTCCCCCGCCAGCGGCGGCGCAAAATACCAGCATAAAGGCAACGGGCATTCCCAGGAGAAAACCTAGAAGCACGGGATTTCTATAAATCTCCTTCAGGTTCCTTTTACCTATTTCCCAGAACTTCATTTCCTTCACCCCCTTCTATTCTCTGAGCTTCTTTCCCGTTATCTGGATGAAGACGTCTTCCAGGGTTGGCTGCTCTAAGGCAGCGGAATAAACGGTAACTCCTCGAGAATGGAGATAGTCCACGATTCTTTTGAAGTCTAATTCCTTGTGGTAAATCTTAAGCCTCCCCTTGGTTATCTCCAGCCTGGAGTATTTGCTTTGCAAGTCCGCCATCACCTCAGCGGTGATGTTTTCTGTTGAGACGACCATGCAGCGCATCTCAAAGATACTTGTCTTTAGCTCTTGAGACGTACCCAGAGCTACAACCCTTCCTTCGTCAATAATCCCTATTCGGTCGGAGAGAAAATCCGCTTCCTCCATATAATGCGTGGTAAGAAGAATTGTCTTCTTTCCCTTAAGCCCGGCTATATATTCCCAGATGGTCCTTCTTGCCTGGGGGTCGAGGCCCAGGGTAGGTTCATCCAGAAATAATACCTGGGGGTCGGAAATAAGGGCCATGGCGATGCTGAGCCTCCTTTTCATACCTCCGGAAAAATTACGCACCTGGTCTTTAGCCCTCTCCATAAGCCCCATCGTCTCCAGTAATTCCTTCGAACGCCTTTCTACTGTGTCGGAGCTCAGGCCGTGGATCTTGCCAATCAGAGCCAGGTTCTCCCAGCAGTTAAGGCGCTCGGAGAGAATGGTATCTTGTGGCGATACCCCAATGAGCTTTTTGACTGCAAATGGTTCTCTAATTACATCATGGCCCAATATGGAAGCAATCCCACTGGTCGGCTTTAGGAGGCAACATAGCATCCTGATGGTGGTAGTCTTTCCTGCCCCGTTAGGGCCGAGGAGGGAGAAAAGCTCGCCTTTATTTATCTCCAGATCAATGCCGTTAACCGCTACTAAGCTATCAAACTCCTTGGTGAGCTTAAAGGTTTGTACTGCATTCATTTCGTTGCCCCCCTCTTTGTACAAATAGTACTACACTTAATATCCTGGATACAATAAAATCTACCGGTGGAAAGATTGACTTCCACTTTATTCATTAGAATTTCCGGGCTCCTTATTTAGGCAAGAAGGCTTTGAGTAGATTCAATGAAGGCTCTAACCTCAGCTCCCAGATGTATGATGTATCGACCACGTCTGGGTTATTGCACTTCCAGCATCCCTTGGTGATGGTTGCCGCCTCACGACGATCCCAGTTTTTCATTATCTCATCGAACGGGGAGGCTCTCACATTTCCATAAGGCCGATCATAGTTGAAGCAGTTCGTTACGTTGCCCTCTGGAGTTACGGTTACAAAAACAAAAGGGGCACGGCAAACATAAGGCGTCATATTCAGCAGGTATCTCTGCAGATAAGCTCGGGAATTATTTATTGGATAGCCTTTCTTTTTCAGACCGAGCAACTCCCTGGCTGCTTGCTGCTCTGACTCCCGCGATGCCAGAACCTCCTTGTTTGTTTCCCCGGTTTCCCTCGAAGTTCCTTCTTTTGCCGGACAGACCCAAAGGGATACGCCGAGAGAGCGGGCCAAGTCTGCCATTTGCCCCATCATGCTCTCATTTCCTCGATGGAGGAGACAGTTGATTATAATTTTCTTAGGCGAGTGCATCCTCTTTAAGACCTCTATGCCCTCAATAGCCTTGGCGAAAAGACCTGGCCTGCCCCTGAATGAATCGTGAGCCTTGCTCTCCGGATAGTCCAGGGAGACTATAATACAATGGACTTCTTTGCCGATTTCATGTGCTCTATCCGGTAGAAGAAGTCCGTTGGTGATCACGATGGTAATCATTCCGTTTTCGCGGGAAGAACGACAGAGCTGCCCAAGATCTTGACGCAGGAGAGGCTCACCACCCCATATCGTATTTGCTACAAATCCCCCATCCTTCGCGTCCCGATAGAGTCGTTCGATCACGCTCGTTTCAAGTTCGTCCGCTTCATTATCACGCCAAAGACAGGTGGGGCAATTACAATTACACCGTCCTGTGATCAGATGTGAGAGAAAAAACGGGCCCCGCCTACCAAATCGACTTGCTAGCAGAGTTCCAGTAAAGCGGGCAATCCCGCTCCAACCCAATAGTGCTCCCGAATCTCGTTGCTTTTCCACCATGGCACCGACAACTCCTAATGCTACATGACCCCCAAGAGTCTGGTGACGTTTTAGAGCTCAGGTAGGTCCAAATTTCGGGTCTATAGATTAACACGAAAGCCTTGTGATTTTCATGAGTGATTCTAATTAGAACAAAAGCTCCCTGGCAACGACATATTTTCCCGGAGGGTTGCCCCTCGAGTATCGTCTGCGCTGGAGCGTTTCACTTCCGTGTTCGGGATGGGAACGGGTGGTTCCACTCCGCTAGAGTCACCAGAAAGCTCTATAGTTAATTATAAACTGTTCCAGGAGGAATATGCAACTTCGTATAGGGAAAGCCTTTAATGGCATCATGACGTAGCTCCCACGAATTGACTGGTCCAAATAAGTGTCTGTATAATGCTAGCGGTATTTTACGATGGCGCAGGACTTACCCAGCAAAGAAAAGAGCAGCGTGTCTGCAAATATGCTTTTTTCTGTGTTGAGGATCTTGGAAGCCGAGAATCGGCTGCTTGAACGTGCTGACCAGAAGGCAATATCATTGCTCTCTGCTCTGGGTGTGTTTATGGTCTTCTTCATCGTCTATTATCGCCTCGTCCCGATTAACGTGTTCACTGTTATATTACTCTCAATATACTTCATCTTTGCTTTAATGGCCATAATTAGCCTTATCCTGACGGTACGTCCCAGGATTCGTCTGGTTGAGCAGGAAACGGGGGACACGGATAAGGTAGCCGCATGCGAGCCAGCTTTCTTCGTGGGAATCTGCAAATTCCCGACTTTTTCTGCTTACAGGCAGGCTCTTGAGGATATGATAAAAGATGAAGCAACAACTGTTGATGTCTACACGAGGCAGGTCTTTGGTTTGGCTCGGGTCAACGCCGAGAAATATAAAAATATCCGTCGTGCTATCCTTCTGGTTATTATCGCACTAACAGCGGAATTAACTCTTGTAGCCTACCTATTTATCTACTATCACGGCCAGGGGGCAATACTGTTGCCACCGATTACCGGCTAGGATTTGTTGTAGTTCTTTCTATAAGGTTTGCTCTCAAAGATTGGTGTCTCTGTCCCTTACAGTAAGACCTTTCTTCAGGTCTCCCCCTCAAAATGAGGGGATAAGGGGGGTTATTTGTAGCATCCTGGTGTTAGGCCGCCTGACATGAACTACAATCTTCATAACTCCCCTCGGCAAGACTTTTTCACTGCGTTCCTGTGGTATAATAATTCCAGATTCTCTTATACAGAAGGTTCGTTATAATGGACTGGGGGATACAAAACCGTCTGGCACAACTGATTCAAGCGGATGGTCGCTGTTTATTCCTGCCCGTGGACCACGGGTATTTTCAAGGTCCTATCAATAAATTGGAGAACCCGCGTTTAACTCTCGAACCGCTTCTCCCTTATACCGATGCGATTTTCATCACCCGGGGAATCTTAAGGTCATGTGTAGACCCTGATAGGGCGAAACCAATTATCCTCAGGGTATCTGGCGGCACCAGCGTAGCGGGAAAAGACCTGGCGCACGAGGGGATAACTACCTCTATGGAGGAAGCCATCCGACTCAATGCCTGTGCCGTCGGCATCTCTATCTTCGTTGGAACCGATTATGAACACGATTCCTTGCTGAATCTGGCCAGGCTTGTTGACGAAGGAGAAAGATATGGCATCCCGGTAATGGCGGTTACAGCTGTGGGCAGAGAACTGGGAAAATGCGATGACCGCTATCTTGCCCTATCCTGTCGTATTGCTGCCGAGCTGGGCGCTCGGGTGGTAAAGACCTATTACTGTGAAAAGTTCGAGAAAGTCACCAGCGGGTGTCCTGTTCCCGTAGTCCTCGCTGGCGGACCGAAAACATCTTCGGGATTCGAAGTACTTAAGTTTGTCCATGATGGGATCCGGGAAGGCGCCATAGGTGTGAATCTGGGTAGAAACATCTGGCAGGACGAGCATCCCGTGGCTATGATCAGAGCAATCCGTGCCATTATTCACGAGAACGCCACTCTCGAGCAAGCCCAGGAACTATACGATAGCGTAAAGAGCGGGAAGGCATAGCATCTGTGTCCATGGGTAGGTATGCTCCGCTATTGAGGAAATCATAAATGCTGAACACCAAATACTAAACAAGTTCTAATTTACCAATTCCGGAATGTTCAATCTGCAGGGGAGGATTTCATGCGAGTAGCTATGTATTACAACAATCAGGATGTGCGGCTGGAGGAGATGCCTGTGCCGCAGGTCGGTCCCGGCGAGGTACTGATGCGGGTGGCGGCCAGCGGCATCTGTGGCACCGATTTGCTGGAATGGTATCGCCTGCATAAAGCACCTTTAGTCCTGGGTCATGAAGTTGCCGGCGAGATTGTGACTATCGGAGAGGGTGTGGGACATTATAAAGAGGGTGACCGGATTTGTGCTGCACATCATGTTCCCTGTAATACTTGCCGTTATTGCCTCAGTGGACACCACACCGTTTGTGAAACCTTGCGCCAGACGAACTTCGACCCCGGTGGCTTTGCTGAATATGTGCGGCTACCGCGCATCAATGTCGAGCAGGGCATATTCCCCTTACCGGATATTGTATCCTTTGAGGAGGCGACTTTCGTTGAGCCGCTGGCTTGCGTGCTGCGCGGACAGAAGTTAGCCCAGCTAAGGCCGGGGCAAACTGTGCTCGTTATCGGCAGCGGCGTTGCCGGGCTGCTCCATATGCAATTGGCCCGGACTTCGGGTGTCGATTACATTATAGCTACGGATATCATTGATTATCGCCTGGAGACAGCGCGAAAACTCGGAGCCGACGTTGCCGTTCATGCTAAGGAGTATACCCAGGCCTATTTACGTCAGGCAACCGGTGGTCGTCTTGCTGACCTTGTCATAATTTGTAGTGGAGCGGCGTTGGCTATAAGTCAGGCATTGGAGTCGGTGGAACGGGGAGGCACTGTTCTCTTCTTTGCCCCCACAGAGCCGGGCGTCAGCGTTCCCATATCGGTGAACGACCTGTTCTGGCGTAGCGAGATAACGCTTACCAGTTCCTATGGGGGCAGCCCCGGGGATTATGCTGCAGCGCTGGAGTTAATACAGACTGGCAAAATACGTGTGCGGGAGATGATTACCCATCGGCTGGGGCTGGCGGAAACCAGCCTCGGATTCAAGCTTGTCGCCCAGGCCCAG
>Ga0315553_10002380_pt1 | contig 15116 bp, 12 predicted proteins | sample SalMarSW160140MG_FD_203099 | JGI IMG/M metagenome (GOLD analysis project Ga0315553, IMG submission 203099) | Salt marsh sediment microbial communities from the Plum Island Ecosystem LTER, Massachusetts, United States - Salt Marsh Sediment SW1601-40 ... | reverse complement strand
AAATGGCCACGCCCGAATTGCCAGGATCCACAGAGGTGCGGAACCTTAGAAGGGGCGCTCCGGCTCACGTAGTCGGGGCCAACCGGCCGCCGATTGATACTCTGAGGCGCAGGCGGTTCGCCGGTGCAAACCGGCGGGCGCCAAGCGCGTGAGAGGATCCGCCGTAGGCGGAAAGGCGGGCGGCGAGCAACCCCTAGAAAGGCGAAAGCCCAAGGGAGCAACCGGCGCCGGTCGGAGCTAAACACCCCGGCCAGGCGCGAGGGACTCTCCGGCGGAGCAAAGCCCAGAGGTCGGGCCGGCCGTTTGCGGCAGGCGGGGTTCGCCCTGCCGGCTTGCATGCGGCGGCTAACGGCGCGTGGGTCAGTGCGGCGGAAACGCCGTGGTGCCGCCGGAGAGGGGAAAGCTTCGAAGGGTGCAACCCCAGGAGCGCCGTCGGCCTGAAAATGGCTGGCTGGGGTCGCCGGGGAGTAAGCCGTCGAGAGGGTAGCCAAACCCTGAGGGCGGAAGGTGGCGGGCTCGCCAAGCCCGTGTGAACCGGACCCGGTGGCCTTGAAGGTGCTGAAGGGGATCAAAGCTCAGGAGAGCCGCCGGCGAGCCGCTTGCGGAAACCGTTCTAATCAGCGGCAACCGCCAGTGGGAAGCTGGCAAGTGCCAGTTGGGAAACGCCCTGAAGGGCGGCCCAAGCCGAAAAGAGGAAAGTGTGGGATCCTTGAAAACAGGCCCCTCACGTCCGCTTGGCAGGAAGACCGCAAGGCCGAGCGCAAGTAACGGCGAAGTGGGATCGGCTAAGCAATACGGCCGATACTGCCAGGGCGGGAAACTCTAGACGGCGGACCAAGCCCATGAGGGAACGGCAAAGGCCGGCAACGGCCACAGCCGAGTAACTGGCGCGAAGGCTCTGGAGAGCCCAGCGGGCGACAGCCATCAGTCGCTTTTTTTCTGCGCCCATCAAGCCGCCCACGTCGATGGGCGGTAGCATGTTGACAATCCAGGCACGCAAGGCTAAGCACGGCAGACTTGTTCGGAGAGTTGAGCTGTCGCATGGCCGACGTGAGTGTATCACTGATGGGTGTGTCGGGTGCGGGCGAGCCGTTGCTGCGCGCCCTTCTGGCCGAGCCCCGCGTACGGGTCACAGCCGTCGCGGACCGCAGCGCCGACGTCCTGGCCGAGGCAGGCCGGCTGGGCACGTACGAGCTGTTCGACGACTACCGCCAACTGGTCGTTCAATCACAGTGCGACCTGTTGATGATTACCGCCCCGCCTTTCGCCGGCAACGAGTACGCCCTGCTGGCGGCCGGTCGCGGGGCGCACGTGTGGCGGCTGTCCCCCCTGGCGAGGGGTTTTGAGCAGGCGGTAGCCTTGGTCGACGCCTTCCAGCACACCGACCGAATGCTGCTGGTCGGCACGGCGTGGCGGATGGATCCGAGATATCAAACCATGGTCTCCCACCTCCGCGAGTTGGGCGGGCTGTTTCTGGCACGGGCCGCGGTGGTGAGCCATCTTCAGGATCCTCTCGGCTGGCGGGGCGACAGCGCCCGAGCCGGCGGCGGGGTGTTGCTGAACCAAGCCTACGAGGCGGTCGATCGGATCGTCGCCCTGCTCGGATTGCCCGACGAGGTGATGGCCAGCGCTACCCGTCTGGCCAGAACGCAGACGGCGCAGAGTTACGACACCGAAGATACGGCCTCGGCCATGTTGCGGTACCCCAAGGGCGTAACCGGACTGATCGCGGCAAGCTGGCTCAGCCAGCCGCAAGAGGATTCGTTTCGACTGCACGGTTCGACCGGCAGCGCAACAATCGATACGAACGGTCTTGCACTGATCGATGCCGACGGACGGACGTCGGTTACTTGTCTGCACGAGCCTGAGCGCGCGATGGCCGCACAAATCCACGCAGTGATCGAGGCGGTTACCGAAGGTCGTCCGCCCGAGTTGCCGACAGGCGGGCAGCAACTGCCGACCATGGCCGTGATCGAATCGGCCTACCTTTCCGCTCGCACCGGACAGCCCGAGTCGCCCGCCGACCTGCTGGGGCTGCACGGCATCAGCGCAGAGCCCCCCTACCAAGGCCACACCGCCACCCCCGAGGAGCCGATGGCGCAGTAGACACGACCGTTCACTCGACGCCCGATTCGTCCGATCTACGCCCTGTATCCTCTGTGTTCCATGCCGCGTGCGCACGCTTGCTCCTATCCTCTGGGTGGTACGCGACGGCGCCCAATGATGCGACGGCCTTGAAAACGCTACGGCCAGGTCAACAATAAGGCGACTGCCCCGTTTAGCGGCAGACCCGAAGGGTCGCGCTGACGTTCCGTCAGCTTGCGCGGAGACTGACCAGCAAATGGCCGAGGCGAACCACTCGGCCGCGCAGCCGCACCGCAGTAGGTGGAGGATATCAGCGTGATCAGAATCGACGATCGACTCAGCCCGTCCGATCTAATGCCCCGAATCGAGAGGTTGTGGCGGCTGTCGGGCGCGAAGATCGAGCGGCTACAGCGTGAGTACGACCATTCAGCCGGCTCGCCGGTGTTCACCATCAAGGGCAAGTACACCACGCGAGGCTGGACCGAGTGGACCCAGGGCTTTGAGTTCGGCTCGACCATCCTGCACTTCGATGCTACCGGCGACCGCGATGCGCTCGAGCTTGGTCGGGCCAAAACGGTGGCGGTGATGGCCCCGCACGTGACGCATATCGGCGTACACGATCACGGATTCAACAACGTCAGCACGTACGGCAATCTGCTCCGACTGTTCAATGAGGGCAGGATCGAGCAAAACGAGTGGGAAAGAAACTTTTACGAACTCGCACTGAAATGCTCCGGCGCGGTCCAGGCCCGCCGCTGGACGCCCATCCGCGATGGCGGTGGATACATCTACTCGTTCAACGGCCCGCACTCGTTGTTCGCCGATACGATTCGCTCGCTCCGCGCAGTCGCCATGGCCTACCGACTCGGTCATGTCCTCATGGCCGAGAACGATCAGCCCATCTCGCTGCTCGAGCGCTTCGTACAGCACGCACGCAGCACGGCTGCTTATTCGGTGTATTACGGCGAGGGACGAGACGCCTACGACGTCCGCGGCCGCGTCGCGCACGAAAGCGTTTTCAACGTCAACGACGGCAACTACCGCTGCCCCAACTCGCAACAGGGGTTCTCGCCATTTACGACCTGGACGCGCGGTCTGGCGTGGGTGATGTGTGGCTTTGCCGAAGAGCTGGAGTGGCTGGAAACCGTCGCCGATGTCGACCTCGACCCATTCGGTGGGCGGGCCGACGTCGAGCAGTTCATGCTCGAAGGCGCCCGCGCATCCTGCGATTTCTACATCGCCAATACCCCCAGCGACGGCGTGTGCTATTGGGATACCGGCGCCCCCGGTCTGGCGGCGATGGGCGACTACCTGGATCGACCGGCCGATCCGTTCAACGCCTACGAGCCGGTGGACAGTTCGGCCGCGGTCATCGCCGCTCAGGGCCTGTTGCGGTTGGGACACTACCTGACCGGCAAGGGCGCCGCCGACGGGCGGCGGTACGTCCAGGCGGGCCTGAAGGTTCTCCATGCGCTGTTCGACGAACCCTATCTGTCAACCGACGACAGCCATCACGGGCTGCTCTTACACTCGGTATACCACCGACCCAATGGGTGGGATTACGTTCCGCCCGGTCGCAAGGTGCCCTGCGGCGAATCGAGCATGTGGGGCGACTATCACGCCCGCGAGGCGGCCTTGCTCGTACAGAGGCTCAGCCGCGAGGAGCCCTATCTGACGTTCTTCGGACCTGCCGGCGCCGACGAAGGATGACCGACGGGTTGGCAGCCGGACGCGAATCGCCTACCTTCTTGCGGCAGCACGAAAAGGAGTTGTAGCCGTGATCATCGCGGATCTTGGCAAGATCGAAGGGCGGACCTATCCCGCCCGTCGCCGCACGCAGAACCTCGTCGGAGGTCCGTCACCCGTACAGGCCTCCAACTTCAGCATGGGCTACGTGACGCTGGATCCGCACGGCGGGCAGGTGCCCTGGCACAACCAGCAGCAGGAAGAGGTCTACTTCGTGCTCGACGGGCGAGGGGAAATGTGCCTCGGCGACGAACGGCAGGTAGTGACGGGCGGTCAGGCGGTGCAGATTCCCAGCGGCGTGTTCCATCAGCTCACCAACATCGGCGACACACCATTGCACATGATCTACTGCTACGGCCCGGCCGGCGACGTGGCCCACTGGCGGCAGGAATTGGAGGGCACGCTGCCGGTGGCCGGCGTCGACGCACCGCCGCTTCCGCCGGGCGCGCAACCTCAGTGTGTGGACAAGCCGTAATTACAGCACGGCCGACTCAGACAATCGGGCGAAAGGACGAGGACGATGGCGAGTATCAAGCAGCACACCGTGGGAATCATCATGAACGGCGTGACGGGCCGCATGGGAACCAACCAACATCTCATGCGATCCATCAAGGCGATCATCGACCAGGGCGGGGTCAAGCTCGGCAGCGACGAAGCAATCATGCCCGACCCGGTGCTGGTCGGGCGCAACCCGGCCAAGCTCGAGGCCCTGTCGGCCCGGTCGGGGGTGACCAAGTGGACCACCGACCTCGACGAGGCGCTGTCCGACCGGCGCAACGTGATCTACTTCGACGCGCAGACCACCGACCGCCGGGCCCAAGCCGTCAAAAAGGCCGTCGCCGCCGGCAAGCACATCTACTGCGAAAAACCCACAGCCATGTCCACCGAACAGGCGCTGGAACTGCACGTGTTGGCGACCAAGGCGGGCATCAAGCACGGTGTGGTGCAAGACAAGCTGTGGCTGCCCGGCATGCTGAAACTGAAAATGCTGCGCGACACGGGCTTCTTCGGCGAGATCCTCTCCGTCCGTGGTGAGTTCGGCTACTGGGTCTTCGAGGGCGATACCGTACCCGCCCAGCGCCCGAGCTGGAACTACCGCAAGGAGGACGGCGGCGGCATCATTTTCGACCTGCTCTGCCACTGGCGATACGTGCTCGACAACCTCTTCGGGCAGGTCAAAGCCGTTTCGTGCACGGCGGCCACCCACATCAAGAAACGTTGGGACGAAAACGGCAAGCCGTACTCATGCACCGCCGAGGACGCTTCCTACAGCACCTTCGAGCTCGACGGCTCGATCATCGCGCACTTCAATTCCTCCTGGGTCGTGCGCGTCCGACGCGATGACCTGCTGACCATTCAGGTCGAAGGCACCAAGGGCACTGCCGTCGCCGGCCTGCGCAAGTGCTTCATCCAGCCGTACGGCGGCACACCGTGCCCCGTGTGGAACCCAGACGTCGACAGCCCGCTGAACTACTTCGATCAGTGGGCTCTTGTGCCCGACACGCAGACGTATGACAACGCCTTCAAGGCGCAGTGGGAGCTGTTCCTGCGACACGTGGTCAGGGACGAGCCCTACGTCTGGAACCTGCTGGAGGGCGCCAAGGGCGTGCAACTGGCCGAGTGCGCCCACGAGTCGTGGCACAAACGGGCCTGGGTCGACGTGCCTGCGCTAAACGGGTGACGGATCCCCCGGCCCGTCACAAGCTGATCCACAAGGGAGGCGAAGCCGCGGGCAAGCCGAGTCGAGCCCATGCGGCAGGTTCGGTTCGGCGAGAGTCGGGCCAAACGGCCGGCGAGGCCATTCCCACCCGGGGCATCTGAACGCTCTGACGGTAAATAGCCCTGAATAGGGGCGGAATACCACGGGAAGGTCAGGCCGCCCTTGACACTTCATGTTGCTTACCACATCATGGTATGCATTCGGGCATAGTCTCTCTTAAAGCGCGGACGTACGGCGCACTTCGGGCGCGTTCGCAGCCAAAAAGGCAGTTCCTAATGATGCGACCGATGCGCCTGCGCTGAGCGGTGGGGGAAAGGCGGTTCGCGCCCTCAGGACGGCGCAAGATTACCGAACTCGCCGGTAGGGCGAGAAGAGGTATGCATTCCTCCAGTACAAGGAGAATAAGATGAAGACCAAACGGAAGCAGTTGGGACGGACGTGTGCTGGGGTTGTCCTCGCGAGCGGCATAGCCGCGGTCATTGTGTTGCCTCTGGCCCGAGCGCTTGCGGGCAAACCATCCAGCTACGCCCCGGTCGTAATCGAAGAGGATTTCGACGCCGTCATGGCGCGGATGAAGGCAGCCAAGCCCGAGGTGATGAAGCGGCAGATGGATCTTCTCGCCGACCGATATGACCTCGGCGACCGTCAGGCTGAAGGTGTAACCATGTCACGCGGCAAGGCCGTGCAGGCCGGCGTCCGCGTGAAACTGGCAGGGGAAGTAACCTGGGAGAAACTCGCCGCAATGACGCCCGAGCAAATCCGTCAGGAAGGCGTGTTTCCCAAAGGGTTCCTGCCGCTTCCCCACCCGAACCACAAGGAAGGGGGCATGGTCTTCCCACAACATCACATTGACGAAATCAAGAGGCAGGAGGCGCGCGACCTGACGCGTTTTGATCTGGATTACGATCTGCCCGTGCATTTCCTGCCCGAGTATCCTCCGCCGATCTACCTGACCACCCGTCCGGACCTGGGCGACGTATCGCAGGGCAAGGTGGTGACTATCGACAATTACTACGAGTTGTTCAACGGGATTCTGAATCCGAAGCAGTTGGAGGGCCTGCGCCTTTTGGTGACACCGTTCCCGCAGCAGCAGTTCAACCAGACGGAAGACCGGCGAAGCGTTCGGCCGCACCGAGGAGTCACGTGCCTCGATTGCCATGTCAACGGGCACACCAACGCCGCAACCCATCTGGTGGGCGATATTCGCCCGCAGGAGTTTCGGCATGGACTGGACACTCCGCCGCTGCGAGGGGTCAACGTCCAGCGCCTCTTCGGCTCGCAACGCGCATTGAAGAGTGTGGAGGACTTCACAGAATTCGAACAGCGGGCGGCCTACTTTGATGGTGACCCGGTGATCGGCACCAAAAAGGGGGTCAATATCCTGGATCGCGGAAGCCAAGTGCATTTCATGGCGGAGGTGCAGGCGCTGTTTGACTTCCCGCCCGCGCCGAAGCTGGACGTCTTCGGCAGGCTGGATCCGGGCAAGGCGACCCAACCGGAACTTCGCGGCGAAGCAGTCTTCTTTGAAAAGGGACGGTGTGCCGAATGCCATCCCGCTCCCTATTACACGGACAACCTGATGCACAATCTGCGGACAGAACGATTCTTCCCGCCGCAGATGGTCAACGGTCGCATGGCCGCCGAGGATGGGCCGATCAAAACCTTCCCGCTTCGCGGTATCAACGACTCGCCGCCTTATCTGCATGATCGTCGGCTGCTGACGGTCGAGGACACCGTCGAGTTCTTCAATCTGGTTCTGGGTGTTAAGCTCTCGTCGCAGGAGAAGCAGGAGTTGGTCGCGTTCCTGCGGGCGCTGTAGGAATGGGACACCAAAGAGATCGAGGTGACCGTTCACGCGAACGATTGGCTGGGTCGGTGGTCTGTTCGCGTGGACGTCGAACGTTGCATCGTGCCCGGATGACAAAGGAGCCGAATGATGACCAGGCAAGTTCATGAGTGCGCACGTAGGCAGATCCGTCCGGCGGCGATTTTGCTGGCCGCGATGGTTGGCTTTGTGCAGTTCGGCTGCATGTCGGCCGAGCGGGCGGCGGAGATCGAGACGGCCGCCGCCGAGCGTTCGCCGCTGACCGGAAAGCCGGCACCCGATTTTGCCCTCCCCAACCAAAACGGCGAAACCGTTACCCTCCAGGCGAAAAAAGGCCGATGGGTGGTGCTGTATTTCTACCCCGCAGATGGTACGCCCGGGTGCACGTGCGAGGCTCAGGAATTCAACAAGAGCCACGCTCAGTTCCAGCGTCTATCGGCCAAGGTGTGCGGCGTCAGCCCTGACAGCGTGGCCAGCCACAAGAACGTCGTCGAGAAGTATAAGTTGAAGGTGGACCTCCTGGCCGATCCCGATCAGCACGTGATGGAGGCCTATGGCGCGTCGGCCAAGACCCCCTTCGGCCGGCGCGTGATTCGAAGCACCGCGTTGATCGACCCAGCCGGTCGAATCGCCTACCACTGGCCGGAGGTAATTGCCCTGGGTCATGCCGACCGCGTGCGCGCCAAGCTGGATAAACTCCAATCCGGCGAGCCAGGCAGTCGGTGACCGTGTCCTGGCTGCCATAAACCTCCAAGGAAGCGAGGAAAAAGACGACGGATTAACGGGACGTCCGGAGTATGATCCGGCAACAGGGGGATCGCATCGCAGGTGAGAATGCCGAAACACGTTCAGGAAAAGGTGGTCCTGCATTCCCGCAAGGCGGATAAGGCCTACGGCGAACGTGTGGCCAAATCGCTGGGCCTGTCAGAAGACCGGGAAGCATAGCTTATCACCAAAGCGGATGGCGGGGCGTGTCGTCACCTGAAGCGCCGCCGCATGCTTGATCAGTCTTCCGGAGACGGCAGCCAGTGGAGTTGGCTGATCGAGCCAAGCGGGAAGCGGAAGCTTGCCTTCCCCTTCTTGACCCGTTGGACGACCAGCAACTCCTCGCCGCCTGACGACCGAACTCGTGCAGCCAACGCCCCACCGCCGGGCGACACGTGAAACATATCGACCTGATCCGGCGCGAAGCTCGTACGATCGTCCAGCCAGAGTCGACCATCGCGATAGTCGAAAAATCGCCGCCACGTAGCGGTCTCGTCACGAGCCGACAAAATCGGGTCGTCGTTGGGCCCGCTCGGCCACACCGACGCCCGAAGCGGCACGGGTAGACCAAGTCGGGCCAGCGTCTCAGCCGGCAGGTACGGCTCGGGAGGCGCCTCGGACAGGCCCTCGGTCGGGTGACGCATCCGTTGGAGGACCCGCCGCGTCGGCAGCTTCATGATCAACGTGTAGTATTGCCCGTCGAGCGGCACGCCCTCGGGGTCCCTGTGCGCCACCTCCGCTTCGACCAGCGCGATACGCTCCTTGTCGATGGCGGCCAGCGGCAGCCGCGGCGCAACGCGCGACCGCCGATCGAGCGGACACGGCACGTTGGCGCGCACCAGCGTCGCGCTGCGATTGGCTACGTGAATCCAATAAAGGTCGAACAAATCCCACGGACGGCCCGCAAACTGGAGCGCCAGCAACACCGACTGTCGGTCCTCGCTCAGCACGCTGGCCGATACCGCCGCCCCGGGCGGCAGTCGAAAAACCTCGGCATACTGGCTGGTAAACCAATCCAGCATAACCAGCTTCGGACGCGGCCTGGTCACAAGCGCCACACACTGCGTGCCGGCCAGGCGATGCAACATGCAGAGCGGACGATCGAATATCTCCTCCACGAGATCCCCCGTGATCCAATACCGCATCAGCCGGTAACCGGTCGATTCGACCGCCGGCCGAACCCGCCTGCCGCGGGCCATCGCAGTCACCTCCTCGTCCGGCCCCACCCCGTAAACGATCTGGTTATGATCGACCCAGAGCAGCCGATCAAACCGGTCGATGACCGCGGCGATCCGGCGCTGCCGAAGGTCGACCTCGACCAGCTCCTGGTGCGTGCGATCCACCGTGTCGCGCACCTGCTGCGTCGCCAGAAACGTCGCCTCTGCTGTTCGGCAGACAAACTCCAAAGGCCACTCCTGCCCCAGTAGCGTCATCCGTTCAACCGGTGCGCCGGCCGCCGCCTGCGGATCGTAGATGTACAGCTTCTGGAACGGCACCCTCGACCGCTCGCCACCGGTCTGGACGAGCAGCAATCCCCGCTCCGCCATCGCCTCCTTGCCCGGGCCACACCCGGCGAGAGCCGCCGCGCCGACCGATACGATCAGGGCAAACGCGCCTTGCCGAGCGAGAAGTCGCTCGATCCGGGGACGTTCACTTGCGATTGGTGTCCACTGTCTTAGAATCGTCATAACGATCAATATCGTGTCGAACGCATCGCAGTTCGGACAAGCTTGCCCGATAGGCAACGGCCGGGCTCGATTGCGATGGACGCATGGTCCAGCTTCTCCTTCGGCCAGGAGGATATCAGATGGCTTGGCACAGGGCGACTCTCTCGCTGGCCTTGATCTTGCCTTGGGTGGCTGCCGGTCGGGCTCGAGCGGCCGATCCCTTCGACGAGGGGCCTTACCTGAAGATGTACGAGTTTCTGCCGCGAGCCTACAACATGTCGCCCGAGCAGACCCGGCAGTTCAACGCGGTCATGGACCGGATTGTCGAGCAATACTACGAGTATCTCACCGCCAAAAGCGACGAGGTCGACCCAATCCGGCAGGAGCACCTCGAAATCCAGGAGTTGCGTCGCTCGGGTGTGGCCGTCCCGCGTGAGCAGCAGCGCGCTGTGCAGCGTCGCCGCAACGCCGTCATACAGGCCTCCCCTCTCGGTGTACGGAACGTCATGCGCGAGATCGAGCAGTTCCTGCCGCCCGAGCAGGTGGCCGCCGCTCGTGGGCGCCGTCGCATCCCGCCGCTTACCACTGCTCCTGCGGCGGTCCAGCCTGCCCAGGTCCCGCTGACTGCCGACCCGACCAGAACCACACCGTCGCGGCGATCGCGCTCGCGACTCGGCTTCAAACCGCCCGAGGCGTGGCCGCGTTACGTCGAGGCGGTCGTCCGTCGAAGCGAGCTGGATTCCGCCGGCGCCGACGAGGCCCGACGATTCCTGGCCGAACTCCAGGAGCAGACGCGGCAGTACCGGCGCCAACATCGCGTCGAATACGATAACATCGCCAAGATCGACGACGTCAAGACGCGGCGAGAACTGCTCGATCGCCTTGAGACCCCCATTGGAAACCTTTTTGACGGTCTGGTCGACCGCCTCAAGCAACTAAGCCAGGCAAATCCATCGCAGCAGTAGGATTTCCGATCGGCCCACCCCGACCGCACAGGGCGGTCCGTGCAAGCCACCCCCAGCAGAGATCACGAGGTCTTACGTGATGGCGACGGCGATCTGTTCCACCCGGTACTCCTGCGGCTCGCCGTCGAAACTCAGCGTCGCCGCATCGCCCGGCTTGAGTCCCAGCAACTGCTGGCAGACCGGCGCCTTGTAGTTGTAGATCCTCTGTTCGGCGTTGGCTTCCCACGAACTGAGGATCGTCAGCTCCACTTGCCGCCCGTCCCGCAGGCCCGTCAGCGTCACCCGCGTGCCGATGCTCACCCGATCGGTCGACACGTCGTTGCCCGTGATGATGCGGGCCATGACCATCTCGTTCTGGATCTGAGCCATACGCGCCCGCAGCAAATCTCGCTCCTCCAATGCAAAGCGGTATTCGCTGTTCTCGCTGAGATCGCCGTGGGCGGCCGCCTCGCCGAGGGCTCGCGAGTTCTCGCGCATCTTGACGTCCACGATCTCGTCCAGCTCCGCCTGTTTGCGGCCCTGACCCTCCCTGGTCACATACATCGCGTTTGGATCGGCCCAGGGCTCAACCTTCGGCTCGGCCCATACCTGTGGGAATACTTCCCGCAGCGTCGCCAGAGCGTCCTGCCGTGCAGCGCTGCTCAGTCCGCGACATCGCTCGATTTGCCGACGCAACGCCGACACCATCGACGGCTCTTCGATCTGCCCCACGCACTCGCGCAACATCCCACACTTCTTCGCCAGGACCGCCGAGCGAAGCCGGCTGCGCGCGGCCAGGGACACCTCGCGCCACCGTGGTTCGGGCCTGCCCCATTCATCCAGCGCCGCCAGCAACCGCAGCAACACCTCAACACGCCCTGGCGCGCCGAGCGCAAGCTTGGCCTCCGGGCCCTGCCACAGCCATATCAGCGTAGCGAAGTGACGTCCCGGGCGCTGCAACGCGCTATCGATCGTCGCATGCACGCGCTCAGCGTGTCCCGCCTCCAGAAGCGCCGCAGCGATGCGGTCGGCCGCAGCCGGAGGCGCCACCGCCAAAGCCGCAACGTAAAGCTCGACCCAGTTGTCGCTCAAATCGCGGCGGATCGCAGCCAGCAACCCCTGCCACAACTGGGCATCACCCAAATTCACCATCGCAACCGCCGGCTCGTCGCAGGCCCGAAGCAGCTCGGCCCACCTGGGCGTGGGTACCTCGACCCCCGCCAACGCAGGCTGACCCCTAAGCCACTCCAATACCGCGCCGGCCTGCAAGGCACGAGAAGGATCGCCCTCGGCGAAGTGCTCAAACAGTTTCTGGAGGTCCGTCGCGACCGACAGGACCGGCCCGAGGTCACTCGGTTTACTCCGCAGGTAACTGCGAATCAGTGGCCACTGCTTCATCGGGTCGGACTCGCCCGTAAGCTCCCTCGCCAGCTCCCGTGTGGGGTCTACCCCCGCCGGGTCGTAAACCAGCATCACGGGCGAGCGCCCCTCGATGCGAACCTGCCCGCCCCGCCGCAGCCCCGCCCGCGCCGACGTCCACCACTTGCTCCATCGCCCCGACTCGACGTGTTGCGGGCTCAGCACATACCGCAGGTCGGCGGCGCTCATCTGCCCGCCGCGGCTTCGAACCACACCCAACACCAACGCTGCCGGGTCGTTCTCGGCCAGTACCGCGATTCGCTCGGGCGTGAGCTGCTGCAACACGCGGAAGTCGTCGGCCCCGGCCGGCTCGTAGTGGTAGGCCAGGTCGCGGATCGGCACCTCCACCTGCCCCCTCCTGCCGGCAAGTGTGTACGCGCCCGCGTCGGCGTCGAACGCTTCCACACGGTACGCCCGCCGCTCGGTCCGCTCGACCACGAAACCGCCCGGCTCGATCGACCGGCAGGCGTCAAGCACGCGCAGAACGCGATCGGTGGGCTGGCCGGCCTCCAAACCGCTGGCGGCCACGACGGCTTCGCCCCGGTCCCGCCACGCCTGAGGGTAGAGTTGACCCACGTCGTCGCGGAGCTGATCGCTCTTGGGCAGCAGCGCCAGCAGGCGAAGCGCCAACTCCGCCGCCTGTCTCGGCTCTTGCCGGCTGCGATAGGCACTCAGCCACGTCCAGGCCAGCAGCTCGGCCTGATCGACCTGCCTGGCGGCCACCAGCGCACCCAGCGCACCCACCAGCAGCTCCACATCGGCGTCAGGCTGCTCGATCGCCTTCAGCCACTGCGCCTCGACCGCGTCGAAACGTCCGTCCTCAATCAGTTTCAGCAGGTTCTCAGTGCTCATATCCACCCAGACCGACTGCAAGAGTGGCTCGTTTGGTCGAAACAACGTAGCATAGTCGCTCATCCGGTAGTATCAAGCCGGCCCGGCGCCGACGCTGATGCGCCATACCGACCGGTCGGCTCCGTGCGAGGCAAGCACGTTGTCATGAAAGCAGCCCGCCTTTCACCTTCGCGACGGTTCGACATCCTCGACGAGCCGGTCCCCACCCCCGCCCCGGGTGACGCGCTGGTGCAGGTTCGCTCGGTGGGCCTGTGTGGGTCCGACCGACATTACGTCGCAGCCGACAGCCAGGTCCACACGGCCGAGGCAGCCGGTCTGGTCCTGGGCCACGAAGCCGCCGGTCAGGTGGCGGCTGTGGGCGATGGCGTTACCCACCTGGCGGTCGGTACGCGCGTGGCCATCGACCCGGCCCATCCGTGCGGGCAGTGCCGCTGGTGCCGCGCCGGGCAGACCAACGTCTGTCCCGAAATGCGTTTCCTTGGCTATCCGCCTACCGACGGCGCGCTGCGACAGTATTTCACGTGGCCCGCCGAACTTCTCGTCGCCGCTGGCGGGCAGATAAGCTTCGATCGGCTCGCCATGGCCGAGCCGTTGGCCATTGCACTCTATGCCCTTCAGTGTGCCCGCCCCGACGACGCGCGAAGCGCGGCTGTGATCGGCTGCGGCGCGATCGGCCTGCTGCTTGTGCAGCTTCTGAGCCGGCGCGGGGTGTCGCCCTTGCTGGCGGCCGACCGGTTCGAGCACAAGCTCGCGCTGGCCCGCGACTTCGGCGCAACCGACGTGGTCGATACTTCAAAGCAGGACATCGTGTCATGCGCCGAGCGCACCGCGCCGCGTGGGTTCGACCTGGTGTTCGAAATGGCCGGCGACGTCGATGCGCCCGGCTGGGCCGTCGAGTTGGCCGCGCCGGCCGGCCGCGTCGTGCTCGGCGGCATCAACCCACACGAGACCATTCGTTACACAGCCAGCACCGCCCGCCGCCGCGGACTGGTGATTGCCAACCTGCGGCGCTCGAAAGACACCACGCGCCAGGCCGTCGAACTGATCGAGCGCGGTCAAGTCGAGGTCGATCGCCTCGTCACACACCACTTTGGCTTGGCGCAAATCAACGACGCCTTCGATCTGTTCATGGCCTACCGCGACGACGTGGTGAAGGTGTGCATCGACCCAGCCGCCGAATGACCCGCGCCGGCGGGTGGCATGCAACGCCGTTAACTATCTTTTGCTGGTAGTGGGTTGAGAGCAATGAGAAACGCTCCCTTTTGCCGATTTTGGCTTTAGCAAAAAGACCGTGGCAGAAGGGAGCGTTTCGATGAAGATGGCCAGGGAGGGCCGTCTCCGCAGACTTCATCGTCGAGATTGGCCTGGATTCTTGAATGGGGTGGTTCCGGCTTGGGTCTGGCAGAAGTTCTGGGGGCAAGTGGGTCGTGGGCAGGATCCTCGGATCCGCTGGACAGCGAAGTACGTGGTCCTGTGCTGGATGATGATGGGCTGGTCGATCCAGGGGTGCCTGACCGAACGGTTTCGGGAGGGATGGGAACTGCTGTCGCGTCTATCTGCCCGTCGTCGTCGTCCGGGGCGTTGTTATCAGGGATTGGTCAAAGCCACAGAAAGACTGGGAATCGACCTGTTCAGGCAGTTTTGGTCCTGTCTGCGAGAGACGATCCCCCGGCGTGTTGGGCGGCTATGGACGTGGCACGGCTGGATTGTGATGGTGGTGGACGGATCGCGGATCGATGCCCCGCGCAGCCAGGCCAATGAGTCTGGACTGGGTCTTGCCGGACGCGCCAAGACCCATCCTCAGTGGTGGTTGACGTGGGTGGTTCACTTACCCAGCCGGTTGATCTGGGATTGGCGTCAGGGGCCTGGTCACAGCAGCGAACGTTCCCATTTTCGGCAGATGATGCCGGATCTGCCGAGCGCGACGCTGCTGGTGGCCGACATCGGGTTTGGCGGCTTTGACTTTTTGTCGGACCTGACCGGTGCAGGGATACGCTTCTTGATTCGCTGCGCCAGCAACACCACGTTGCTGGTGGACTCTACGCAGCAGAGGATTGAGCGTGTCGGACAACACTGGCATGTGTATCTTTGGC
>Ga0315553_10002379_pt1 | contig 15122 bp, 10 predicted proteins | sample SalMarSW160140MG_FD_203099 | JGI IMG/M metagenome (GOLD analysis project Ga0315553, IMG submission 203099) | Salt marsh sediment microbial communities from the Plum Island Ecosystem LTER, Massachusetts, United States - Salt Marsh Sediment SW1601-40 ... | reverse complement strand
TTGGTCCCCACGACTCGCCATTTCGTCACGCCGGAGCGGCCCCTTGTCGTCGCCGTAGATGGCCCCAGCGGCCTGGACTATGACACCGGGGACCTGGATGGAGCAGCCCTCGCGGCCGACCTGAGCGTGACCTTTGCCTACCCCAAGGTGGGCCATTTTTGCTTTCCCGGCGCTGGCGCGTTGGGCGAGCTCGTCGTCGCCGACATCGGCACCGATCCCGCGCTGGCCGGCGACGTACAGTTGGAGGTGGTGACGGCGGCAATGGTGCGGGAATGGCTGCCACTCCGTACGCCCGACGCCCACAAGGGCAGCTTTGGCAAGGCGATGATCGTGGCTGGCTCGGCCAACTATACCGGGGCCGCCTACCTGGCCGGAGCAGCAGCGACGCGGAGCGGGGCCGGGCTGGTCACACTGGCCCTTCCCGCGACGATCCACACCGCCGTCGCCGCCCAGTTGGCCGAGGCGACCTATGTGCCGCTGCCGTGCGAGGCGAGCGGCGTCTTTACCGCCGGGGCCACACAGGAGCTGTCCACACAATTGGCGGGATGCAGCGCCCTCCTCGTTGGACCCGGCCTTGGGCAGGCCCGGCAGACGGCCACCTTGGTCGAGGATCTGCTAGAAGAGATAAGGGAGGGGCCTGTCCCCTCGCTCCCGGTGGTGGTAGATGCCGATGGGTTGAACATCCTGGCCCAGACCCAAAAGTGGCCCGAGCTGCTGCCCGCCAACAGCATCCTGACCCCTCACCCGGGCGAGATGGCCCGCCTGATGGCCTGTTCAACCGCTGAGGTACAGGCCGATCGGCTGGCGGCAGCCCGATCACAGGCGACCGCCTGGGGGCAGGTCGTGGTGCTCAAGGGCGCACACACGGTGGTGGCGGCGCCGGATGGTCGCACCGTTTTCCTGCCCTTCGCAAACCCAGGCCTGGCCACCGGCGGCACCGGGGACGTGCTAGCGGGGACCATCGTAGCGCTGCGAGCGCAGGCGGTAAGCGCTTTCGAGGCCGCCGCCGCCGGGGCCTACGTGCACGGGCTGGCCGGGGAGCTGGCGCGACAAGCGCTCGGCGCGGTGGGGATGGTGGCAGGTGACGTGCTGGCGCACCTGCCAGCGGCGTGGCAGAGGATCCTGGACCCACCGGCGCTTTCATAGAAACCAGGTTTTTCTGCGTCTATTCAAACGAATTGATGGCTAGGCAGTGGTTTGCCACCCATAACCACCGCGCTTCTCGGCGAGAAAACCTGGTTTCTGACCTTCTTGTGAAAAGTGTCAGGTGGCTAGAAAACAAAACGTGAAACGTGATACCACCCTCTAAGGGTATGGTCACGTCTCACGCTTCGTATGCGATATGCGGCAGAGCGTGCGGCGGCAGAGCCGCGCCCTGCCTACAGCCCCGATAGCGGGGAGCGAAAACTATGCCGCTTCGGCATCCTCGGCCGTTTGCCCAGCCTTGCCGACTGCATTCGCAGCCGCCTTCTTCGTCGCATCGGCTGCCTTTTGCAGTTGCTTCTGCCCCTCCTCCAGAACGGTCTTGCTCTGGATCTGGAGCTCCTCGGCCCGGCGCCGGACGTCGGCCGCTACCGCCTCGGCCTTGGCCCGTGCGTCGCCCAGAGTGTCCTCGGCCCTGCTCTGAATCTCGAGCGCCCGCTGCCGAATCTGCTCGCGGGTCTCCTCCCCGGACTGTGGGGCCAGGATAAGGGCCGTGGCCGCGCCCACCAGGCCGCCGACCAAGAAACCTGCAAAAAAGGCCCCAATCTCACCACCATTGTTGTTTCCCATACCATACCTCCTGAGAATTCTTGCTTGCGTCTATCAGTTTGAGATTGGTTCAATCTTGGAGATTGAACCAATCTGGTCAGCAAAAAAGTGCTACTCCTTATCCCGGCGCAGTCCGGCGATCTCTCTCAGAACGCCACGTAGCCCGGCCAGATAACTCGACAGCTTCATCACCGGGGTGACGAGGTTGTGGCTCACGAACTGGGTCGTGCCCCGCACGGTGGCCGCGGTCTCGTTGACCGCCTCCAGCATAGGCCGGATCTCGTCCCGCAACAGGACGATCAGCGAATTGACCTGCACGATCAGGATGATCATCAGCATCCCGATCAGCAGTGTCTCAAAGGCCACAAAAATGATACCGGTATCTCGCAGCAGGCCAACCACGATCTCGCCAGGCGTGGGCCCCACCCCGGCGACCGCGGCCTGGTAAGCACTGATCGACAAAAAGACCAGCAACACGATCAGTCCGACCAGGATCAGACCACAAACGATCAGGCCGCCGATGAGCCACCGCCGCGCCCGCAGCTCGGCGGGCGACGGAGGAAAGGTCTCGGGAGCCGCTGGCCCGACCGGTGTGGATGGCTGCGGTGTGGCAGGAGCAGCCGGTCCAGCCGGCATCGACGATCCTGTCGATGGTTCTTGTGAGGCTAGCGCGTCATTTTCCATGGCTACTCTATTATAGCACGGCTTGCAAAGCTTTACAAATCACGGCGCGGGAGCGTTACGCATTTTGGACGCTCCCGTGTAGAGTATCGAGTGGCCATCGGAGAAGTTGTGCACGTATGAGTTGAGCAATGGGCAAGTGAGTGATGTCATAGCCTGCCAGTTCCAGCGGACACTTGCCGCGGATGTCGAGGTCTCGGCCCTCAACGGGACGATTGTCTCTGACGAAGGGGGTGAAGCGGTAAGTCAGTTCAAACAGGTTGAGATACTTACGCGCCGTTTCGATGCCGTCGAAGCCACACATGTTCTGATAGTGCTGATCAAAGCGGCGATTGACCAGTTCGATGGTATTGTTGGTCAGGGGGATGAGGGGGTTGTCGACAGCATTGACCAGCTTGGGGAAATGGCGTTCCAGGAAATCGAAGATGCGGTGAGCTTCGGGGGTCTGGGCGACGTAAGATTCCCTCAGGGACATCACCTCTCGATATCGTTTATTGACCGTTTTCTTGCTCTGGGCCCGGAATATGTTGTAGAGCTGGTTCTTGAGGGTGACGGCTTCGGGGTGGGTCTCGGTGTAGTCGTTGCCGTAGACGTCTTTGACCAGCCGTTGAGCTTGCTGGAGTGCGTGGAAGACGCACTCGTGGTGGAGGGCTTGGGGAAAGACGGTGCGGATCGGCTGGTAGTAGTCCTGATTCATGTCGGTGAGGATCACGCCGGGGGAGTAGCCCTTGCTCTTGAGGGCCTGGAGGAAGGCTTGGGCTTCCGTCTTGCCGGTGTAGGGATAGATATCGATATGCAACAAATCGTAGGTGTAGACATCCACAGCCATATAGACGTACATCCAGCGCTTGAGTTTGCCTTCGGGTTTGTCGTTCTTGGGCACCAGCACCCACTTTTCATCTATCCCTACCACCCCACTGCAGCGCACGACACCGAAGAGGGTGGCGACCGGCAAGGCGTGATCTCCCACCATCATGGCCCAGCGCCACAACGTGACGTGGGAAACTCCCACGGCTTCGGCCGCCAGACGGTAGGTTGTGCGCATCCGCATATAGACCATGACGCCCCAGACCATCACGTTCACCGTTGCGGGAGAGTAGAGACGCACATCGTCGGGATAGTCGGTGAACGTTTGGCATGGGCAAGCCGGGTCGAGACAGAAGTACCGATACCCTTCCACCTGACACCAAGTGGCTGTCTCAGGGTCACGATACTTCTTGTGGCAGGGCTGGTTTCCCTTGCGCCTGACCAGGTTCGAGCCGCACTGGGGACAGCAGACAGGGCTATCGTCTATCTCCTCCCACTGGCCGAAGAGTGTGCGTTGCAGACGATATGCATACGGCAAGGGTTTCTCCAAGGGCGTGATGGGCGCACCCAGCCCTTGTCTCAGGGATGCGACCTCCAACGTCAGTTGAGGTGTCAGTGGCGTTCCTATCTGAATCATAGTCAGCAGGCGCGCGTTGATCTCGAAGAGACGGTTGATCAGCACATCGTCGCGCCACTCTGGTCCCTCAGCCGTGAACTTGAACATGGGGCGCAGGAGACGCCGTACCTCAGCCCAGCCTGTCTCTTCAGCCACCCGATAGATACTCGTCTCCGAGACGTCGTCCAGGAAAGCAATGTGGCCTGCGGCCAGCAAGCGCTCGCGCACCTCGGCAGCCCCCAGCCAGAAGTTGGGCACCCAGATATCGAGGATCGCCTGCCGCAGTTCAGGCGTCACGACCCAGCCATCATATGCGCCATTCAGCTTCTCCAGCCCGCCTGTGCGCACGTATCTCTGCCAGCGACTGATCAACTCCTGGTGGGTGTCGAACCACTCGGCCAACCACTCCTGACGCAGGAAAGGACGCTTGGGGGTGCTCTGAGGTGTGCGAAACTGGCGGAACATGGTCAGCAGGATGCGTTCCTCGAACTCGTCGCGGGGCTGGTAGGTGAAGATGATGGGCCCTGCCATCTCCAGATGCCAGGTGCCATCCTCTTCTATCCAGCCCTCTGCCTGCGCGCCATCGGCGGTTCGCACACAGCCGCCCACGAGGCACCCGTAGTAGCTGCTCCTACCAGGCCACACCGCTTCGCAGAACAGAATGACCACCGCCAGGCGGTAGAGATCGTGGACCCACCGTGCCACATGGGGATAGACCCGCCCTTTCACCCCAGCGGGCCACCACAGGGGCAGCAGCCAGAGGAGGAAATCAACCCCTGGCAAACCCAACACCACCCAACTCAGGGGGTGACGTTGCCACCACCCGCTCCACACCCACAGAACCGCCATCAGACCGGTACGACAGAGCAACGCCCTTCCCCGTCGCATCACAATGGTAGGCCCAACCACCCACCGGCGACGACGACACAAACGGCGCAGTCTCAGCCGCCCTCCCTGTCGCAGCAGCAACAGCTTGTCCCAACTCTCTCCGTCTTTCTGACAAGAGAACTGGTGAAACAACAACCCCATGACCAGCATGAAAGACAGACACCAGTAGAACGTTGGCCTTTTAACGTGCAATGGCGTACAATACATTGTGTCGGCTCCTTGTGCTTCTTGCGATGTCTGGTAATGTACCAGATTTTTGCACAGGAGCCGAATTATAACCTAGCCCACCTCACCCGAAGCCTGATTTTCCCTCCTCCCCATTTCCCCACATACAGACGACGACACACCGCATGGCAATACCTGGCCTTTGGTGTGCTGTCTCTCTCACTGGCACAGGCCTCTAGCGGCCACTTTGGACGCAAAAACCGCCGATTTCTAACCCTGGCCTCACCTATGCTTCTCTCTCTGTGTCCCAAACGTGAAACGCTCTCACGGCGCCCATCGTGACCCAACATAACTTCTACGGCCCATCGACCCCATAGGTCTCGCTCAGATACGCGATCACCCCTTCGGCCTGCTGCTCGTTGAGCTTTGCGCCAATTTCCACCATACGGGTTACCGTGGCCTCCCAATCCTCAGGGCTCTTACGGCTGCTCTCCAGAATGGTCAGGGCGTGGCACCCCACACACTGCTCCTCGACCAGTTGGGCGGGCGGTTTGCTGCTGCACCCGCTGATCGCAGAGACGACGATCAATACGAGCACTCCCAACGCCACGACCAGGATCCACGAAAGCCGATTTCCGCGCCGGCGGCCATTGCCCCGCCTGTTTGTCGATTCTTTTGCGGTGTCTTCCACGATTCAGTCCTCCACCTTGAGCGTAACACTGGCGACGACCGCCGGGATATTGGGCACAGCCCAGTAGTATCCCATAAACCGGGTGATCTCGTCCGCTTCGTGGCGTTGCATATTCTGCGCCCAGCGATAGCCGATCGATTGGTAGAGCAGCTCGGCGGTGACGACAAACGGTCCCTGCGCGTCTCCAACGGCGATCACGACCTCCACCCTATCGCCGCCACCCTGGAAATCCGCGTCGCTCGCTGCTTCCCCGTACACCCCGACGTCGGCCGGGGCGGTCTCCTTGTCAAAGCCCGCCGGCAGCAGCCGGTTGTCCTTGACGTACTCAGCCGCCTCCAACAGCGCCGTCGTCACGCCCTCCTCGGTGTTCCTCATGATCGCCTCGTAGACCTGCACCTGGTCGGGACTGACGATGGTGGTGTAATGGGATTCGTAGGCGGCGGCGTCGGCATCGTTGTCGTTGCCATCGATGAACCCGTCGGGGCCAAAGGCGCCGGACTCGAAAACGATCCGGTCACCAGCGTCCACCACGGTGACGTGTAGCCACGCCCGGCGGGAGGGGAAGCCGGAGGGGAACTTGTGCCCCACCTGGCTCTCGACCGACACGACCGCCGTCAGCCGCCCGTCCGCCAGCGTCGCCGACTCGATATCAACGCTGGCGGTGCGCTGGCCGATCTGATCCAGCGCCCGTTCCCGCGTGGCAAAGAAACCCTCGCTCCCCGCCGTCACCCCGATGTTGGGACCAAAGGTGTTCAGGACGTCCAGCATAAAGACGTTCCCCCCGACAAAGTCGTGCCGGAAGAACGGTCCGCGGGCCGGGCCGCCCGTCATCGAGAGCTGTACCTTACCCTGCGCCAGGGGCATATGGCAGTCCTGGCAGGCTATTCCATCCGCATAGTCGCTGTGGCGCCACTCCAGGTAGGGCGTCTGTTCGGGAAACTCGCCCGCTACCTGTCCCTTGGCGTCCACGTAGGGGGTATAGAGGGTGTGGCACGTGGCGCACAGCTCGGCCTGCTCCACGTGGATCGACTCGGTCGGCCAAAAGCCCGACGCCATCTGCATCTCGGCGGCCCGGGCCTTGGCCACGGGGAACGGACCATAGTTCAGCCGCTCGCCGGCCGGCAGATCCGGGTCGACCACGTAGCCGCCACTAAAGCCCTCGACCTCGCCAAAGTTGTCCTCCTCGACCTGGTGGCACAGCGTGCACGAGACGCCATCCAGCGCCAATCCGTGAAACTCGTGGCCTGCCTCCAGAAAGCCACCGTCCAGCACGTCACCCTGCCCGCCCGCCGTCACGGCGGTGAAGCGGGCCATCGGCATATGGCACTTGGCGCACGTATCCTCGATGACGGCCCCCAGGGCAGGATGATCCAACACCTCCTCGCGCACGGCGGCCTGCCAATAGGGATCGCGGGCCGCGTTGGCCATCATTGTAGAACGCCAGAATGCATCGATCGACACGTCGGCGCCACCAGCGTCCACCAACCGCGTGTGACAGATCGCGCAGGCTCCGGAGGCCGAGAAGAACTCACCCCGGTCGGTGGGCAGCGGCAGTCCAGCGTAATCCTCCACGGGCGGCGGCTGGGCGGGCGCCGGCTCTCCAGCGATCACCTCCTCGGGCGCCGCAGAGAGGGCTGACGGAGTGGAGGTGGGCGATGGGACCAACGTAGCCGGAGGCAAAGGTGGAAGGGCAGTTGGCTCAACGGGCAGCGGCTGGAGACCAGCACAGCCAGCCCCAAGAAGAAGAGTAAAGACAAGGACTCGGCTTCTTTTCATCGATCCTCCTACAATAACCATTTGTGTGAGCGGCGTGGGGCCTAGTGCATCGCGGCGGAAATGAGCATCTGGTTCCCTGCTCGAAGGGGATTCCTTCGACAGACTCAGGACAGGCTGTCAGATCCCCGTCTGAGGCGCCGTTCTCGCCGCGCAAGGCCGGGATCTGACGACACTTGTACCTGCGCCACAAGTGCAGGTGTCCCTGGCGAGCACAGAACCGGTTTGGTATTTATGCCCACGTGTACTAGACTCGCGCGGCGGGGACGCTCCGCAGAGAGCGGCTCTCGACCCCGCACAGGCATATTCTACCACAAACGGTCAGCAGGGGGAACGGGGCCATCTTGGCCGCCTTGATGCGAGCAGAGATGCTCGCGGTCCGAGCCAGGGTGGAGTCACACCATCCCAGAATTGGACATCACACGTTCATGGCGCGCCCACTTCTGTAATCTCCGACCGGAAGTAGAGATACACAAAACCCGCCGCCGCCGCGGTCAGGACGTGCCACATGGCGTGCGCCTGAAACCAGCTATCAGGCCAGCAGATGACCCTGGTGACATCCAAGACCCAGGCGATGCAGGCCAGCGCCAGACTCCCGAGGGCCGCGTAGAACAAGGGTTGGCTCATCGCCGGACGGCGAGTGCGGCGAATCACAAACTCTGTCGCCAGTATGGCCAGGATCAAGGCCACAAAGATATAGCGCCGGCTGACGGGCCACTTGACGGCCATCACGGCCAGGCCAGCGTTGAGGAGCAGGTAGAGAGCGACAAAGACCCCGCTGCCCATCCCCCTGGAGCGCGCGCGGGACAGGTTGTAGACCAGCATAAAACCGAGCAACAGATAGATCGAGATCACGTCCATACTCTGCCCGATGAACGTCATCGAACTATGATAGATGACGGAACCAAAACCGATCAGTGCGGTGGCCGCCCCCAGGACGGCAGGATAGACAAAGTGGGTCCTCATCGGATTCAGCCTATCAGAACGGGAGCCAACCAGGCGATCCAGCCCGCCGGTGACGACGACGGCCAGGCCGGACAGGAAAAAGGCCAGGTTCGACCAGGTGTTGATCGGCTGGCGGATGGCCCCATCCCGCACCCGCTCGCAGAAACAGGCGTCCGGCATGCAGGTCGCCGGTCGCCATCCCGCCCACGAGAACGAGGAAACGAGGGAGGACGAGGCGACCGTCGAGAGGGCGGTCGCGCCGCCCAGGGGATGGGACTCCGCCGCACTCACGCCGGCGTGAGCCACCGTCGTGCCGACCAGGAGCAGCACGAGAAGAATGGGCCAACAGATAAACAAGGTCAATGCGCGCTTCATTGTCAGAGAATCCCTCCAAGATATGCTAGTGTTATCGTGGATCATGATGGCACATCGTCGGCTGGATTGCCTATCGGTGGGCTATCAAACGGCTATCAAGTGGGGTCCAAGTAGTACGCGTGGGCATAAATACCACACTGGTTCTGTGCTCGCCAGGGACACCTGCACTTGTGGCGCAGGTACAAGTGTCGTCAGATCCCGGCTTTGCGCGGCGAGAACGACGCTTCAGATAAGGACTACGAACGCTGAATACGATTGCCCTGCTCGCACAGGCGCTTGCCTCTTGTCACAACACCCGCTATAATACACGTGATAGACTACCGCCAGGTGACGAAGAGCGAGCCCCTTGAAAATCTAACAGAAGAATCATAAGGAGGTGCACGGTGACTGACAGTCTGCGAGATATGCTGAGCATTTCTGCCTCGTGCGTGGACGAGATCAACGAACTGTTCCTCGATCCCAACAACCAAGCCATCAACGCCTTTATGTACGTGGTCGAGAAATACGGCACGCCGGAGGAGATCAACCGTAAGGCAGCCGAGGCCCGCCAACTCGACAAGCTGATGGCCCGGCTAAAGGACGTGGCGCCCGCCTACGTCGATGATCTGAACTGGTTGCAGAAGCAGCGGGAAGAGGACGCCTTTATCAGCATAGCGGATTATCGCCGCCAGGTCCTGGGGGACGCGGCAGATACGCAGCGCTTCAACGACGCTTTTGCCGTCACGCTCGAGATCAGCGCGCTGCAGTACTTTCCCTTCCTCATCGCCGAGGCGAAGCAGGCGATCGAGAAGGGGGAACTGATGCCGGGCCGTTTCATCCGGGTGCGCAAGATGAAGGAGCAGGAGGCCGACGGCGACATCCTGGCCGTGGCGGCGGCGATGCAGATCGTGGGCGCTAGCTACGTCGAAACCCTAGACACAAAGGGCACCGATGGCTCAAACGTGCACCTGGGTGGACCGGCGACGATCACCGGCTACTTTGGGGGGGTCGGGCAGCCAAACGTGTACGCGCTCAAATGGCTGGACGAGTTCCTGCACTACTACACCACCTACGGCATCCGGCAGGTGCTCAACATCAATCCCGGCACAGTGTTCCTGGGCTATCTGCTGTACAAGCTGGGGGTCGATAACGAGTTCAAGATCTCGGTCTATATGGGCAACGACAACCCCTACGCGGCGCTGTGGACGCTGATCGGGGCCAAGCTGTTCTCACGGCCCGACGGCACCAGCCCACTGATCGGCTTCAACTGGTCAAACTCGGTCAACAACGCCACAATGGAGATCACGGCCCAGATCCGGCGCAATCTGGGCTTTGAGGACGTGGTGCGCTTTGAGCATCACATCACCGAGACCTACAAGTCGATCGTGCGGCAGCCCTACGACCGGCTGGAGGAGCTGGTCGAGATCGCCGATCACGTGGCCAACATCTCGGCCAAGCACGAGGGCGCGCCGCCGGAGGTCGAGCTGACGCGCGAGCATCCGTCGGACATCCTGGACTATTTCCGGGACAAGAGCGAGATCGAGCAAGCCGGTCAGATGCATTTTATGCTGCGCAACTACCTGGACAAGCACGACTCGGTCAACCGCACAGCGCGGGCATTGACAGAGAACGGGCTGACGTTCATCGCGGCGCAGAATCTGCACCGTCGATAACATCCGAGCGGGTGGCGACATCGGGCAAGATGCACCATATGCTGCGCAACTATGACAGTTGCGCAGCAACTGCTTGGACAAGCACGACTCGGTCAACCGCTGAAGAACGGGAAAAAAGTGATAAAAGCAGCCAAGCCCCCTCCACCGCGCGGCGGAGGGGGCTTGTTCGCGCTCACAGATACCCTCTCAGGATCAGCGGCAGGTAGATGCGATAGTCCGGCCAGTTCTGCCAGTAGCCGCTTTGCATACCGTAAGAGGCACTGTCGGAAAAGCCGACGGCTGCCTGGCCTACCGTGCCGTTCATAGCATAGTGAGTCGAGTCAGCCCGACCGCCACCACCGGCCAACACGTACCACGACAGGTCAAAGCTGAGCGAGGTCTGAGCCAAGGCGACGCCGGCCAGGAGCAGTGCCACCAACAAACCGACCAGCCCGATGAGCAGGGTTCGCTTCTCCATAACATTCCCTCCTACTGCAAGGTCACGAACACGGGCACCGTGCCAGTCTGCGGATCAAAAGGCCCCGCGACCTTGCCCAGAATCGTGCCATCCACATAGACGGACCGGCCATCCACAAGTTGGGTCTGCGCCTTCTGAACTGTGCCCGGCACAGCGCCGGGACTGAGCAATTCGCCGACGCGCAGTTCATTGGTTGCCATCGCAGTCGGCGAAGCAGCTACCTTGACCGCCGGCACCAATCCGTGGCTGACGATCGCCAGGTAACCTCCCGGCGGAATGTCGCCTTCGACCGGCTGGACGTCTACCAACTTTTCCCTTGGATCACCATCCAGCGGGTCCATCTCCTGTACGAGCATGGCCTGCGCCACGACGCCGACCACGGCGATGTCCGTGGCGCCGTTGGCCTTGCGGACGGCCAGTACGGGATTGGTACTCCCTGGAAACTCGGCGATGCCGGCGATGGCGACCACGTCCCCTGATTGCAGGGTCTCGTCGCTGCCGTTGACGACCACCGTGCGATTGGCTAGCGCGGCAAAAACCCCTCCTGCAGAGTATATGCCGCCTGTTCCATCAAAGTAGGCGTCGTACCAGCCACCCAGGCTCACGGCATGGATGCCTCGGTAGTTAGAGGAGTAAAATCGCCCGCCGTAGCCACTTTCGCTCGATGAGCCCTGACCATAACCATAGACACCGATCCGTCCCTTAAAGTACCCACCATAGCAAAAGTCGCCAGAGCTTGGTGCCTCGCCCCGCACCCCGTACCCGTCGGTCGCGGTGACCCCAATGACGCCACCGCCGTAGGCACTTGGCGAGGTGCTGCCGTTGTACCCGTAGACCCCGTAGCCGGTGTACTCTGTGCTCTCGCCACGCAGGCCCCACCCGCTGGAGGTGTTGGTGGCCATAATGATGGCATACGGTCTGTCTGCGCCACCAGAGATCCGGGCCTCCGGGCGCAGGCTCAGGGCGTAGGCCGTGGGGAGCACCTGGATGCGTGGATCCAGGGTTTCCCACGTCCCGGAACCGGTCTCTCGCACCCGGATTCGCAGCCATAGCTCTCGCCCATCAAAGTTACTCGCAGTTATCGGCAGGCTCGTGCTGTAAAGCCCGTTTTCGATGGTCTGCGCGCTGCGCAAGATGGCATCGAGCACGGCGCCCTCCGATGAAAGCGTCCAGAAGGAGAACTCTAGGTCGTAGGCGCCGTTCAGCGGGGTCCCGCTGTCCGGATCGGTGAGCCGGCCCTGGTAGCTTATATACGACCCCACCGTGTCCGCGACCGCGTCGACCTCCTGCGGTGAAAGAGCGTCCTGGGGCACGGGGGTGGCCGCCACTGCGACCTCCCTTGGCAGCAGAGGCTTCTGAGCCACCACGCGGCTTGCCAACATCCCCAGCAGCGCCAGGACGCAGATTGCCACAACGATTCTAAGGTTCTTCATTTCCGATTCTCCTTTTCGCATCAGGGATGTTCTCCCTCTGCGAGATATGGTTGACTTTTCGTAACTGCTCAGCCTGTCATTGCGAGCCGCGCTTTTTGCGGTGAAGCAATCTCCAATTTCCGAGGTGGAGATTGCTTCGTCGCTCCGCTCCTCGCAATGACGGGAAGAAACCGTCCTGGGTGAGTAGTTATGACTTTTCTACCTCTTGTGCGTTCCACTATGACTCTTTGATCTTCACCTCCTTCCTACACCTAGGTTGGTCGTCTGTTGCCACTCAGGCTGAGGCCAAGCGATTGGCCAACATCGGTTGACGGGAGGTGCTCGGGACAGGCTCAGGGTGGCGCTCATCCGGTGCGGGCCGAGTAGGACGGTCGTCTTTTGACAACCAGCCCAATGATACAGGCCACCAGCGCTGTCAGACTGACAATGGCCGACAATGGATCCAAGCGATAGATCAGTTCCACGCGATGGGTATCGGTGTTGACTGGAATGGCTTGCAGCAGGTAGTTTGCGCGATAAATCGGCGCCTGTTTGCCATCCACCCTCGCTCGCCAGCCAGGGTAGAACGGCTGGCTGACCACCAGCATACCATCGCCACTTGGCGACACCTCCAGCACCAGCTTTCCCGGCGCCGCTTCGACGATCTGAACATTGCTCCCCGGTCCGCCGGAAAGCACGAGTCCCTCGCCCCCGGGCTCCAGCAAGGCTATCGCCATAGGGTTAAAATCATAGGCGTTGAGAACCGCCAACGCCAAATCGGCCTCCAGGGTCACTGCGCTGTACACCACCCAGGCACGGGGTAGCGAATCGCTGACGCGATAGACTTTGATTTTGCCGTCCTCGTAGACGCGCTGCAGCCACGGTCTGTCTATGTCCTGCTGGTCGAGCACGTAGCGTACGTTGAGCAGTTGCCACCGGCGCCAGAGATCGACCCGCTCTTCGAACTCCTGAAAGGCATCCAGTCGAAGCGGCGTGGTGGCGGTGATGTCCTCGATCTCATAGACTGCTCCCGCTCCGGCCCCGCCTGGTAGCAACCCCATGCTGGAGATACGAAAAGTGCCCGGCTTTGCTTTTAGAAAAGCGACCAATCCCGTCTCAGGGAATGGTTCCCCGCTTGTCGCATCGTCCAGATTGAACTGCCAGTTGACAGTGAATAGGTTCAAGCAGATGAGCCCCAGCGTCAGGGTAACCAGCCACCGCCGCCGCACTCGATCGGTTCGTCGCAAGGTAAAGAGCGCTACCGATCCGCCAAAGAACAACAAGAGCAGCATGTGTTGGCGCAGCATATCTTTGAAAAGATTGACTTGAGCACTTCGGTGCTGGGCCTGGACAAACAGAGGCGTCAACATCAAGAACGCAATGCCTACCCAGCCCAGACCACGCCAGAAGCGTTCGAATCGCTCGCGCGCCAGCCGGGGCAGGGGTTGCACCAGGGTCAGCGCACCGTAGCCGGCGAGTATGCTTGCGGCAAAGTTAAAGAGGAAAATGATTCGTTCCTGATTGCGAACCACACTAAAGCCCGGCACGAGCAGATAGGCCAGGTCATAGAAAAAGGTATGCCCCCCAAAGGATAACAACAAAACCACCGCCCCGACGGCGGCCCAAAAGGCAACCTGACGCCGCGCCTGTCCCAGAAAGAATCCGGCCATAGCCAGGACAAGCGGCAGCACGCCGACGTACTGCGGCGACCCGCCATTGTCGCCAGGGTAGATCAGATGAATCGTCTCAGCTAGGGAAAAACCCGATGCCACAGCGTCGTAATCCAGGTGGGCACGGGTGGATCGCGTGATAAACATCCAAGTAGGCCCGAGCTGTACAGCAGCCAAGGCCATACCCAACGCCAGGGGCACGAGAAGGAGAAAAAGACGTGAGACGCGAACCCCACCCCTCAAAGTCCAGGCCAAAAAAATACCATAGGCCAGAGCAGTGTAGACGACGTACATCGCGGTCTGGGGATGCCCGGCCAGGATAGCACAGGCCAGCGCCATACCGGCGAATATAAGCTGGGGTCTGGGATGACAAGTGTGGAACGCTCTGTCCAGAAAGAGTAGTATCAGAGGTAACCAGACCGCCGTCTCCAAGATGGTGATTTGCTGAGGCGGGAAGGAGGTCAAATAGCCACCGTAGGTAAAGGTCAGGGCAGCAACGACACCCGCAAAACGAGCCGCCGGGGTCTGCACCCCGAGGCGACATGCCACATGCCGGACAAACAGGTAGGTAAACAGACTGGCCAGTGAAAAATGGAAAATAATCCGCGCTGTGAGCAACTCTACGCTAAAGGGGAGGTCCAGCAATGCGGCAACCAAGTTGGGCAGCAGATTGAGGGGATAAAAGACTCCGCTCTGAATATCCGCCAGACCAGGTTGACCGGCATTTATGTAGGGATTCCAACCCGGTAGGCGTCCCGCTGCCAGCTCCCTCACTGCGAACAGATGGAGAGGATAGTATTGACTGGTAAAATCACCCTGGGCGATGACGGCCCGATCGGCGGGGCCAAATGCCCACAACCGCCACCAAAAGACCAATGGCAGGAGCAGGAGCGCGATGATGACGCCACTCTCTGGGAACTTGATCTTTCCGTCGCGTTCTCTAATTCCCGAGTGGACTTGTTCACATATGCTACCACGGTCCCACAGAGGCTCACCTACCATCCCTCCCCGCTCCTGTCCCTGACAGATGTTGAGCCTTCCTGCATCACGAAAACATTGTAACACAGAGAAACAGGCAAAGCAACTCCCAGCCCTGGGCAGTGCTCGGCGACGCGCCCTAGCTTGCACCTGGCATCTGCACCACGCGCCGCTTCGCCAAATTGGTACACGAACTTGCATAACCGGACAAAGGATTGTATCATCCACCGTTATGCAGGGAAAATCATCCTTGTTGATTC
>Ga0315553_10002375_pt1 | contig 15136 bp, 10 predicted proteins | sample SalMarSW160140MG_FD_203099 | JGI IMG/M metagenome (GOLD analysis project Ga0315553, IMG submission 203099) | Salt marsh sediment microbial communities from the Plum Island Ecosystem LTER, Massachusetts, United States - Salt Marsh Sediment SW1601-40 ... | reverse complement strand
CAAATAGGCCTGTTTTAGGATCCGCGCCTTGAGGTTGTTCAGAGTCAACCCTTCCTCCTCCAAAACCTGCGTGACAGCTTCAACCAGTCCCGACTCGCCATACGCGGCGCGATGGTTGGGCAGCGGAATGACCGTCTCCCGATCCCAATCCCGGGGCAACTCGTGGTATACGGGCAGCCGTTCTCCCGCAATCTCGACGTATAGCGACTCCCCGGCTCCACCCAGGCGGGCCTCCAGATAACGGGCCGCGATGCGGTTCCACAGCAGTGACTGATACGCCGCCAGATAGAGGCTCAGCAGCCGCCGTGTGATCAGGTTCAGCGCCTTACGATACTCGGTGTCGGTCGGCTGCGGGTGATCCCGCAGGTAGGTGAGGACCGAGCGATAGTTCGAGGGTCGGGGCGCCGCCCCAAACATCGCTTCCCAGTCGCCCCAATGTTGAGCGGCAAAGGCCTTGAACTTGCGCACCCGGCCCGGGTCACCGACAAAAGGCTGTGTCAGGTAGGCCCGCAGCGCGCCCTCGGCATCGCGGCACAGGATACGCTTGCCGATGTGGTCCTCGCCCGGCGCCAGGGAGCCAAAGCGCTGCTGGTCGAAATAGTTGGGCAGGCCAAAGCGAGACACCTCCAACAGTCGCTCCTGGATGTGAGCCACCTCCTGGTCGGATAGGTCTCGCAACACAAGGGTGAACCGATTGCCACTCACGTCGGCGGGCGACAGGGGGTGCAGGCTGCGGCCCAGGAACTCGGCCCGGAACCCCTTGCCGCTCAAGTGGGCCGGACCGGTGCCGCGCACGGTGGCGTGCTGCACCACGACCGCCTCCTTGTCCTTCAGGGCCGGGAAAACCACGTCCGATTGCGGCACCCCCATAGCGCGCGCTATCTGGATCTGCACGCCCGTGGTCGTCACCCCACGCTTGTGCACCCGGTAGACGGAAAAGGGCCCGCGAGGCAGCAGAGACAGCCGGATCTGTTCTTCCACGCAAAAGTCCTCAGGTTGTACCTTAAAACGCATCTTCAGATCGGCGGACAGGTCGATACCCTTGGCAATTGATCGTTAGTATAAGGCCAAAGCAGCCCGCTGTCAATGTGTCGTTAATCATTCTCTAACACATATCTCACGCTTCTCTAACGCCCTCATGGTATAATTCAAGCACATCGGAGGTTTCGTGAATATGAAGTGGTCATTTCCAATCGCAACGGTGAAAGGAATAAAGATCCAAGTCCACGCGACGTTCGCCCTGGTGCTGGTCTGGGCGGCCATGTCCTGGGGTATAAATCGCGGCCTGGGATTGACGGGCGCTCTCTACGGCGTCGCGTTTATCAGCCTGCTGTTTCTGTGCGTGACGCTGCACGAACTGGGGCACAGCCTTGTCGCAATACATCACGGACTGAGAGTACGGGATATCACCCTCCTGCCGATCGGCGGTGTAGCCCGGCTGGAAGGTGAGCTGGAGCGTCCTATCCAAGAGTTCTGGGTGGCCATCGCCGGGCCAGCCGTCAACCTGGTGATCGCGGCCGTGCTGGGCGCGGTCGTGGTGCCCCTGCTGGGGTGGCGCGCCCTCGGCGGCCTGAGCCTGGTGCTGGACAGCCTGAACACGCTCGGCCCGGAAAAGCTACTGGCCGATTTGCTGACCGCCAACCTGGGCCTGGCACTCTTTAACCTCCTGCCCGCCTTCCCGATGGATGGGGGAAGGGTCTTGCGGGCGCTGTTGGCATCCCGCATCGGTAAACTGAACGCCACCCGCATCGCGATGCGCGTCGGCCAGGGCTTGGCTGTGATCCTGGGCCTGATCGGTATCACAACCGGAGCGTTGAACCTGGCTTTGATCGCTATGTTCATCTTCTCCGGGGCGAACCAGGAATGGATGGGGACACAAGTGCAGGAAGCGCTAAAGCGCGTGCCGGCCTCGGCCGCCCTGGTGAGCGGGGGCGTCACCACCTCACCGGACGCGCCACTTGGGCAGGCCATCAACACCACGCTGCGCACGGGGCAGGCCGACTTTGCCGTGTTCGACGGGGGCTACTTGGTGGGTGTGCTCACCCGCCAGGATGTCGCCGACGGGTTTCAGCGTTACGGGGCCAACGTGCCGATCCGGCGTGTGATGCAGACCGACTTTCCCGTGGCCCAGGCCGGTGACACCCTTCTGGCCCTCCAGCACAAGATGGAAAGCAGCGGCACGTCCGTCATCTCGATCATCGACGGCACACGTTTCCTGGGCCTGGCGACACTGGAGAGTGTACAAAACACCCTGCGGCGCGTGCTCTCGCGCCGAAGCCAGTTCGGTAAGGCGTAGTCAGGGCGCCACGGTGGGGACGACCGGGTCCGCCGTTCGGGCAAAGATGACCTCCCGGAAACCCAGCGCCAGGATCAGGTTGCGCACGTAGGTCTCGGCATTCACCTGGGCCATCTCCAGTATACCATCCTCCAGAGCCACGTTCAGGATCTCTTGCTCCGCCGCCCGGCGCGCCTCTGTCTCCAGCGCCGGGTTCATCCCGATCACACCTGTGTCACGATCGTAGACGTACGAGTCCTGATTGTCCAGAGTGACGATCAGTATCTCCGCCGCTGGCAGCGTCACGACCACCGTCCCCTCCTCGGCCAGGATGATGTCATCCTCCCCCATCTTGCCCAGGTCCACGCCGGCGATGATCTGGCCGTGGGCCACCAGGATCAACCGATCCCCAAACAGAAAGGCAAACGACCCCTGTCCCGACTCTGCGGTGATGACCTTCTCGACGGTGTAGGAGGCGGTCTCCAGCCGGCTGAGGCTGCGCACCTGCCGGATGATGCTCACCGGGTCGGGGATGATCGTCGGCGTAGGGTTCGTGATCTCCTCGAACCGCTCCTCCAGCGCCCGCTCCGCCTCCTCCAGGGGACGGGCCAGCCGCTGCACAGTACCGACCAGCATGTACCCACCCACCCCGACGACGACGATAGAGACCAGGATCAACAGCAGTAGAAACGTGTTGAGGTTAAATTTCGAGTTCATCCGCCTCACTCCTTTTTCAGTGCCAACCACTGCACAACACCCAACGCGAGGAAAAACACAAATGCCAAGTCGATGACAAAGTAGGAAGCATCCACCAACCCGTGCGCCAGGAAATCCACCATCCCCCCCATCATACCGAGAGCCAGGGCGCGCCGGTCGGCATCAACCAGGCGGCGCAACGGCAACACCTCCCGCCAGAAACCGACCTGCAGCCACAGCCCGGCGACCAGCCCTCCCAATCCCAGCCGGCATCCATAGTCCAGGAACACATTATGCGGGTGGGATAGATCCGGCTCCTGCCACGCCGCCGGCAGGATGTAGCGACCCCGATACTGGTACAGGAAATTGTCCGGTCCGACGCCAAGCCAGGCGTGATCCCAGAACATCATCCAGGACGAGCGCCAGAGCTGGAGGCGGAAAAAGGTGGTCCCGCTGCTGGTATCGAGCAGACGCGCAAAGCGCGGCGTCCGTAGCAGTGGGATCGCGGCTACCGCCGCTGCAGCCAGCCCTCCCACCGACGCCCACAGCCACCGCCCGCCCGCCAGGATGCCCAGCGCCAGCAGTGAGAGCGGCACCCCCAGGATCAAGGCCCCTTTTGAGAAGCTGAACAGCAGGGCCAGCCCGACCGGGAGGATGGCCAGCCCGTATCCAAGACGACGAACACGCTCGCGGCCAAACAGCCCGACCGCCACCACCAACGGTAGCACCCGCCCCAGGTATAGACCGGCGTTGTTGGGCGAGCCATAGACCGAACGCAGCCGCCGAAAGCCCTCTTCGGCGGTGATGATGTTGACGCCCAGGCCAAACTGCACCAGCCCGATCAGGGCCACCACCGCTGCCCCCAGCACGAAAAAGTCGACCACGCGCCACATCTCTCGACCACCCAGGCGGCTGGTGCGTAGCATCAGGTAAAAGAGGGCCGGCTCCAGAATAGCGACCCGCAGCTCTCGTAGCGCGACGTGGCGAAAATCGGCGTTCAGGCTGGAGACGACGGCCACCATCACAAAAAGCAAGGCGGCCAGGTCAAGCGACGAGAGACACCTGAGATTCGCTGCTTTGTGCTTGCCACTCCGCACCACCTGCCTCACGCCCCACGAGAGCGCACACAGGAGCACGAGGATCTCTGCCAGCGTAAAGCTCTTGCCAGCCAGGTCTACCGGGTGCATATAGAACGGCGCCGTCGCCGCGACGAACGCGAGGCCCAGATCGAGCCGCAACACGACCAGCCCGGCCAACGCGACGCCAGCGATCAGCCTCAGCCACAGCCAGGGGGAGAAGGTGAATACACCCAAGACGACCAGGGTCAGCGGAAGGTGGAGATGGTGATAGCGAGGAGAAAGAACACACACTGCCTCCGCTTCCTCCCCAGCCCTCTGATCCCTAGTATCCTGATCCCTCTGCCCCCCCTCCCTCACTCCCCTGCCCAGACCGATCAGACAGAAAAGCCCCACTGCCCCGAGTCCAGCCAGCGCCCACCGGTGCCCCGCCAGATCCGGTGTGCGGCTCACACGCCAACCCACCAACGGCCACTGGTCCCATCCCCGGTCGGCCACGATAACCGCCTCGTGAGGACCGTCCGCCAGGCCGCTGGCGACCCGGATCGTGACCACCTGTTGAGTGTAGTCAGGTGAGGTGAGCACTAAATAAGCGCCCCGGCCCTCCCGGGGCAGCCGGTTGGCTGGCCGACCGTCGACGCTGACAAAGAGGTTGCCGCGATAGTCACCCCGCCGCACGCGCAAGACCAGGCCGGTGCCAGCGAACGGGATGCTCACCCGGTCGGTCCCTCGCTGGCTGCCCAACTCGCTGGGATCAGCCCCCCGCTCCGAGAACTCCCACTCCCCCTCCCACTTTGCCTCACCCGATAGAGGCGTGACCTCGACGCCGGCGCTCTGAAGTACGACCCGTCGCTCGAGGGCCAGGACCAGACCACCGAGGGCCAGGCTTACCAGCAGGCCCACCGCACACACCAGTGTCAGCGTGCGTGGATAACGATTCACACCTACCACCGCCAACGGACGGCCACCACGCCGCCCTCGTCGCTCAATTGGTGCACCCCGCCATCGCTGGCGGCGATCAAATACAGATTCCCCTGATACACGACGATCAGTTGATCCTCTCCCGGCCCCCAGGCCATCTCGGGGTAGTCGAGGCCGATCTCTCCCCTCGGCGGAAAAAGCAACCGCCGATCGGAGCCATCCCGATCCATCACGTAGAGATCGTATCCGCTCGTCTGGCTCACGTAGGGACTGCGCGCCCGGCCAAAGGCGACCAGGTCTCCCGTGGATGCGTATCGGGGCGCTGCCCACATCCCCGCCTCGCTGACCAGCTCCGCCGTGATCGTCCCATCGGCGGCCAGCGCCCACACGTCGAACACCGGGCTATCCTCGGGCTCACCACCGGCCGGTGCAGGACCGTGGAGCGCGGCGATGATAAACTCGGCCTCCGGCGAAAAACTGACCGTCGGTGTCCAGACCCAGGGCGCGTACGAGCGGAACGGGGGAAAACGTGTCAGCGTGGTCTGCTGTCCATCGTAGAAGCGGATGACGCCCACCTCGTCGGCCCGGGCATAGGCCAACTGGCGTCCATCGCTCGACCAGGCATAGGTGGTGCCCCACCAACCATACACCCCCCCACCACTCGGCTCCACGATCCGCCTCTGATCCCTCAGTTCACCGTCGTCTATGATCAGCCGGGCAACCCAGAGATCGTTTTCCGCCCGCCAACCCGGATTGCCCTCGGCCGGCTCGCCGGTCGAGTAGACGATACGGCAGCTCGGCCTCTGGGACGCCAAGCGGCAGGTGGGTTCCCAGTCCGCCCAAAGGACCCCATCAATCGCCAAGCGCACCGCCTCCGCGTCAGCCCTCGCCGTCTCGATCATCCACAGGGTATTCAGCGGTGCGGTTTCGCCGCTCTCGGTGGGCGCCCGCGTAAAGAGCAGGTGGGAACCACCTGGCGAGAGCGCAAGCACGCGGCCATCCAGGTCACCCGCATAAGTCAGTCGATGTTGATTGGAACTGACCGTCCGTATGGCCCACACATTCCGGTTAGCGAGATAGGCCACGGTCCCAGTAATGGTCACGGGGCCCCGCTCCGCCTGCACACCGACCAGGATCACCTCGGTGCGGGGTTCTTGGAGCGTGACCTGGCGCACCAGACGCCGCTCCACGCCGACACCATCCTCCAGCACGAGCCGGTAGGCCAACTCCTCGATGCCGGTCACGCCCGGCTCCAAAAGACGGGTCTCCCCAGCAGGGATCGAGGCATCCCTCATCGTCTGCCGCTCAAAGGGGATCTCGCGCTGTTCCGTCTCGGTGCGCACCTCGACCCGGATGATGCGCACCGTCATACCTTGTTCGACAAAGGTCGGTTCAACCGGTTCCACGCGATCGTCCTCGTCCAGCGTGACGCCGGCCTCGGCCAGGAGATCTCGCACGGTCAACGTGTCGGTCGTGAGCGTGCGGGTCTCGCCGTCGACCGTCAGCGTGACATCGCGAGAGCCACTGGGCTCGGCGGGGAAACACGCCGTCAGCGAGACGAGGAGTAAGAGTTGGATTAGGATCGTCGCCCATCTGCGCATAACAGCAGCGATTATACCAGGCCGACAGGGTTTGACAAAGCCACCCACCGCGTGTATAACGTGCCCCAGCGACCACATCCTGCCCCTGGCGAAAGGAGAAGAACGGCTATGTCCACCGATTATCTCATCAGCGACGCGGACAAGGCGTTGCGCGAGCGAGTGCGGGACTTTGTGGCTTCCATACCACGCCAGCTTTTGCTCGACATGGACGCGGAGAGGGTGACCTTTCCCAAAGAGTACCTCCAGGAGGCTGGCAGCCGCGGACTGCTGGGGTTGCGTTTCGACCCCCGGTGGGGCGGTGGCGGGTTGGGCTGGACGTCCGAGCTCGTCGCCCTGGAGGAGGTGGGCGTCCTTGGCACTTCGTTGGCCTGCCTCTACTCGCTGGTCTCTATCGTGGGCGAGGCCATACACGCCTTTGGCACACCCGCACAAAAGGAGCGGTACCTGGCGCCGGCGCTCCGGGGGGAACTGGCCTTTGCCGAAGGGCTGACCGAACCGACCGGGGGGTCCGATTTCTTTGGCGCGAACACCACCGCCCGGCGCGAGGGAGACACCTTCTACCTCAGTGGCCAGAAGCGCTTTGTCGTCGGGGCCGAGGGGGCCGACCTCCTGCTGATCTATGCCAAGGTCGATACCATGCCCGACCCCAAGCGCGCGATGACGGCCTTTCTGGTGGAGAGGGGGCCCGGGGTGGAGGTCCACCACGTCTATGGGCTGATGGGCACCCGCGGCGGTGGCACCGGGCGGATCGTCTTTCGCGATACGCCGGTTCCCGTCGCCAACGTGCTGGGCGGTGAGGGCGGGGTCGGACAGGGCAGCGAGGTCTTTCACCGCATGATGATCCCCGAGCGTATGACGTCGGCCGGCGGGGCCGTCGGGATGGGGCGAGCCGCTATCCAGATCGCCGCCCGCTACGCCGACCGCCGCCGCGCCTTTGGTGAAAAGATCCGCCGCTTCGAAGGCGTGAGCTTCAAGATAGCCGAGAGCCTGACCCTGCTCGACGCCGCGCGGGCCTTAAACCACGCCGTCGGTACCACCATCGACGGGGCAGCCTCGCCCGGTAAGGTGCGCCGCCTGGTCTCGGAGGCGAAAAAGTTCTCCACCGAGACCGCCTGGACCGTCGTCAACCACGCCATGCAGATACTCGGCGGCATCGGGTACACAGACATCTACCCGGTGGAGCGCCTGCTGCGCGACGTGCGGCTGATCACCATCTGGACCGGCACGAACGAGATTATGGACCTGGTGATCCAGCACGAGTTCTACCGCGAGTTCCTGACCGCTCCTCCCCTCGGCCGGGACGTGGAGGCGGACGCGGAGGGAGCCGGTCTTGAGGACGAAAAGGTGTACAACGAGCCGGGCGAACGGACCGGATAGGGAACAGACCCATCGGCGCTATGCAGATCCCGAATGCACGAGGAGGATAAAATGGTCCGGAACCTATCTGCACGCGATATTCGAGACCTGGGATTTGATTGGCCCAAGTATGCCATGATCGAGGAATACAAAGTCATAGAGGATGGCAAGGTGGACCTAAGCAGAACGATCGAAAAAATGCAGTCAAGCCGGTCCTACTATAGAAAACAACTGAATCAAGCTTTTAATTTCAAGCAGCAAACGGGCGCTGATTACGCCGACTTTACCGACCGTTTCGACGACAACGCCCGTATGGAGCGGGAACTGGGCCAGGCGATTGCCTATCTCCAGGAGATAAAGGCGGCAATTGAGGCAGCTGATCTAGCCACAACCAGTGAGGATCAAGTGACAGCAGTGAAAGAACTGCACCATCCTTTTGAGTGGTTGTCCGAAGCCAATCAACGGCGTGTCTTTATCGTTTCCACGCTGCTTGCCATCGTGGTGATGACCATCCTTCAGGTGCTCGGACGCCCCCTCAACACCGAGGCTGCGCCTGCAGGCATCGTGTCGTTCGAGTTGGCGGGGAGTATTTTGACGGCAGAGCGTATGCTAGAGTCGTGGGGCGACGCGGGACGGGTCTATGCTGGTCTCAGCCTTGGCATCGACTATTTCTTTCTCGTCACGTACGCGGTTGCGATTGGGCTAGGCTGTGTGTTGGTCGCCCGCAGCTTGGCGCGCCGATCCCGGTTTCTCTCGGTGGTGGGGATCCTACTCGCGTGGGCACAGTTCGGCGCGGCGCTCCTGGATGGAGTGGAGAACTATGCGCTCATCCGGGTGCTGCTCGGATCGCAGCGAGAGCTGTGGCCGCTGACGGCGCAGTGGTGCGCGCTGGTCAAGTTCCTTTTAGTCGTGCTCGGCCTCGTGTATGTGGGATTGGGCGCCATCTTCGCCACAGTGACAAGACCTCGCAGGTCCAGTGACACCGCCGCATAACCGGCGCAATTACGGCCCTGGACATCATCGAGCCACGTGTGATCGCTTCCTGCGCCTACCGGCTGCCCTTGAACGCTGCCGCCCATTGGACCGTCAGTTGAACGTACAGATCGCCGAAACGCGCGCTCGGCTCGATGTACGATCCCTCCACCCATTCATTGAAGGAATGTAGCAGAACAAAATCCGGTTGTGTGGGCAGCACGGCCTCCCACGTCTGGGCATAGTAAGCGCCGCCGGCCCGGTCCCGGGCGAATGGCTCGCTGCTCACCCGCAGATCAACACAGTGAGCCTGGTCTGTGTTGAGATCGTTCCACCCTGGCATCACCGTTCCCACCCACAGTTTGGGCTGCCCGGTCTGCTGCTCCCAGTCGCGCACCCAACCGGCCCACCGGGGCGCGCTCGTGTAAGCGCTCGGGCAGCAGGCGTGGTCGATCTTGTAGACGAACAAGCCGTCAAAGACCGCCAGATAGGCCGGTTCTAGCCCCTCCGCAATCCACCAGGTAGCATGGTGAGGGTCCACGGCATCACGCACCCGTCTCCAGACCTCAATCGCGGCAGGGTGAGACCCACCCGCCCCTGGCACGCGATACAGATCGCTGAACATGATGACCGGCTTCCCGCTCACCCGGAAGAAGCGGGGGTGCCCGCTGTAATTGCCGATGATGTGATGCAGTGCGTCTATCACGCCCTGCTGGTTGGCGCTGGGTAGAATGTGGTATAAGAACGTCACCGTCGAGTCAAAGCCATCCGGGGAGTGGCCCAACACGTGGCCGAAATTGACGTCGGTGCGGTCGTCCGGGGCGAACCAGTGCACGGCAAACCCATCCAGGCCGGCCGCCTGGGCCTGCCCGATGTGACGGGCGATCACGGTCGGATCGTCCGACTGGTAGACGCCATCTCGCGGCTGGTCACCACCCGAGCTGCATCCCGTGCCCCAAGTCCCCGGATCGTACCACGGAAAATAGTTGGCCAGGACGGCGGGCGCGATCTCGCCGTGCACGCCGAGCGCCTGAAAGTCGGAATCGACCGCCCCCCTCCCAGCCGGGGCAGCCACCACACCAGCAGCCTCAGAGACTGTGACCGTCAGGGCCGTGGTCAGCGCTGGAACCGAGGTGTGCGTGGGTTGTGGCGTCTCGGTGGCGGTCGGCGTGGCCGCCGGCGTGTCGGTCGGTATCGGTGTCGGCGTGTCCGTTGGCGCCGCTGTTGCCGTTGCTGTTGCCGCCTCCGTAGCCGTCGGCGCCTCCGACGGTTCAGCTCCGGCCGCGTCGATACCGTGGAGCCCTGGCGTACGGGTCACCGTGGGGCCGGGGGGAGGTGTAGGTCCCGCGCGAAACTCCCGCCAACTCACGGCCAGTACCAGCGCCAGTACCAGAACAAGCCCCCATTTCAAACCCCTCTTCAAGTTCATCCGCACGCGCCCCATTCAAGCCCTCTCCTGGCCATATCCAGCACCTCACCAAGGTAACGATGACAGACCCTCATTCAGTGCAGCTCCACAGCACCTCGGGCGCTGTTCAGATCGCAAGAAACTCGTACCATGCATCATCGTCATTCCGAACGAAGTGAGCAATCTCCTGTGCACGACGACCAGACTCCTCGCTACCTACCGACTGTACTCATTCATCTTGATCAACTCGGTCGACGACTCGGCCAACCCCACGATCGACCCGATAGGGTGCACGCCCATCAACAGCCGGTTGCGGCGTGGCGTGACCGCGATCAGCATCCCCACCACCTGCCCGGTGTGCTGGCTCACAAACGGCGATCCGCTCATCATACTGGGATTGAATAACTCGTCCATCAGCACCCACACCGACTTGTCGCCGACCGACTGGACCGTCCCTTCCAGCACGCGCCTGTCGCCGCGACCATCCCCCAGACCGCTGAATAGCCACACCCGCTCGCCGGGCTGCGGCGCGCCGCGAGGGTCCGGTGTGAGGACAAAACCGGGGTCGATCGGCTCCGCCGTGTGCATCAACACATAGTCCATCACCATGCGCCAATCCTGCATAGGACGTCCCGGAGGACCGCGCAACGTGTCGAATGCGGCCACAAACCCCTCCTCGCCCGCCACACGCAGCGCAATCAGATCGATCCGCTCGTCCGGATCGCCGAACGACACACTGTGCGCCGTCGTCACACCGACCGGCTCCCCGCTCTCCAGCACGACGATGAACCCGCTTCCACGGGCCTGCATCCCGTCCGGATACCGCGCCCACTCCTCCAACCCGACCGACCCGGCAGGTTTGTCTCCCCGCGGCGCAAGGATCGTCGGTGGGAGCGGGGTCGGAGCCAGGGGTTGCCCGACCGGGGTCTGCGCGACGATCAGGACGAGGCCAACCAGGATGGCCACGATCGTCGCCGGCAGCGCGATGAGGAATCCCCGTACGACGAACTTGGCGTCCACCTGCCCCCTACGCCACCTGATCCCGCGCCCGCAACTCGGCCGGCAGCAGGCTGTGGTAGATAAAGGTATGGAGCGGCGTAGCCACGCCGACCCCCTGCCCCAGACGCACCACCGCCCCGTTCTGCGATTCGAGTTCCGAGGGTCGCCCGGCCATAATGTCGCGCTGCATCGATGCCGTCGCACCTGCGGGCAGGCCATCGATAAGGGCCATCGTCTGATCGACCGATTCCTCGAGTAAGGAAACCGCGTGAGCCCTCGCCACGACAAGCACCTCCCGCATAGCCTGCTCCAGCATACGGCGCGTCTCGGGCAGGCCGCGCAACACCCCAGCGGGAGCCCGAGTCACCGCACCCACCCCGCTGAAAGAGGCGATGAACAGGAATTTGCCCCACACGGCGGCCCGTATGTTGAAGGGGATCTCGGCCGTCACCCCTGCTTGGGCAAAAGCCTGCCGCAGCCGCTCGGCTCGCTCGCTGGGCCGATCATCCAATTCGCCAAAGGCCACGTACGGCTCCAACCCGGCGTGCTGAATGTGGGCCGGCGCCACGACCGAAGAGACGATGCGACACAGGCCACCCAACACGTGCTCCGCACCCAGCACCGCCGCCAACTGATCTGTTGCTTCCACGCCGTTCTGCAGCGGCACCACAAACGTCTGTGGCCCGATCAACGGCCCCATCGCCTGCGCAGCCTCGGTCACCTGCCACGCCTTTACGCCGGCCAGGACGACGTCCACCACGCCGGCCTGTGCCGGGTCGTCAGTCGCCTGGACCGATTCCAGCAAAAAGTCGCCCTTGAGACTCTGTACCCGCAGGCCCTGCTCCAGCAAAGCCCGCAACTGATTTCCCCGGGCGATAAACACCACGTCCTCCCCGGCCTGGGCCAGGCGGCCGCCAAAGTACCCGCCCACGGCCCCGGTGCCAAACACTGCGATGCGCATGTGAACCTCCTCGCTGATTCTGCCTCGTTCCCGTTACGTCGATCTGCTGCCCTGCGCCAGCCCTCTCCCGCCTGGCGAGAGGGAGAGGATCGTGCGCTCCTATTCTATCACGCGTCCCGCCGATCAGTCAACCTGACTCAAGCGGGCAAAGCTCAATCGGGAAGGCTTTCTAATGCAACTCTAACGATACGAATACGTATTTCCAATGTGTCGATGCCATAATCTATCAACACGTAATTTCGGGCGGTGATGTGCGTTGGAATTGATGAAAGCGATCGATGTGCTGACCGATGTAGTTGAAGAGAGGTGAAAGAATGCTGTTACCGTTGATCCAAGGAAGAACAACACAAGAACAGGGCGATTGGGACGGCCATACGCCTGATGAACTCCCGGTGCTGCCTTTGCGTAACGTGGTGGCCTTTCCCTATACCCTGCTCCCTCTATCCGTGGGATTGCCACGATCAGTAAAAATGCTCGAAGAGGTACTCGAAACGAACCGGCTGTTGGTTCTGGTGGCGATGACTGATCCATCTGTTGAGGAACCGGGGCCTGACGGCGTACACCAAGTCGGCACGTTAGCCCAAATCGAGCGGGCTCTGCGCACCGACGAGGGCGGCTACCAAATCGTGGTGCGGGGATTGGAGCGGGTTCGTATCGACGAGTGGAAATCGGATGCGCCATACCTGCAGGCGCGGGTGGATGTTTATCCCGAGCAGGAGGGGAACGAGACTGAGATGGAGGCGTTGCGACGAGAGACGCTGTCGCTGGCGCGACGATTGGTGACGTTTCTACCTCAAGTGCCTGAGGGTGTGGTGGACATGCTCGGTCAGATTGCCGACTTGAGCATTCTGCTCTATACCATCGCATCCAACATCCGGCTGGAGATGGAGACCGCCCAGGAAATCCTGGCAGGCGGCGATCTGGTGGCACAAATGAGATCGCTGCTGAGTGTTATGCAGCGCGAACTAGAGGTGCTCGAGCTTGGCCAGCAGATCCGCGACGAGGCCCAGTCTGAGATGGAAAAGACACAGCGGGAATACTATTTGCGCCAACAGTTGAAGGCCATTCAGAAAGAGCTGGGCGAGGACGAAGAGGGGTCCGATATCGGAGACTACCGGCGCAAGGTAAAAGAGGCCGAGTTGCCAGAGGAAGCACAGACGGAGGCCGAGCGCGAACTGGACCGACTTTCGCAGATGAACCCGCAATCGGCTGAAGCTGGCGTCATCAAGACCTACCTGGATTGGCTGACCGACCTGCCGTGGAGCAATCTGTCGGAGGACCACCTTGAGCTGGCCCACGCCGAGCAGGTGCTGAATGAGGACCACTATGGGCTCGAAAAGGTCAAGGAGCGGATTCTAGAGTTCTTGGCGGTGCGCAAGCTGCGTCTGGAGCGTGGAATAGAGGATGACGGAGACGAGCGAGCTGCCGCCATCCTATGCTTCGTCGGCCCGCCTGGCGTGGGCAAGACCAGCCTGGGCAGATCAATTGCCCGGGCTCTGGAGCGGGAGTTTACGCGTATGAGCCTCGGCGGTATGCGGGACGAGGCTGAGATTCGGGGACATCGCCGCACCTACATAGGCGCTATGCCAGGCCGCATCATCCAGGCTCTCAAACGAGTGGGAACACGCAATCCGGTCTTTATGCTAGATGAGGTGGACAAGATTGGCACAGACTGGCGCGGCGACCCCGCCAGCGCGCTGCTGGAGGTACTGGATCCGCAACAGAACCACACGTTCCGCGACCACTATCTGGACGTGAATTTTGACCTGAGCCAGGTGCTCTTTATCTGCACGGCCAACACGCTGAGCACGATTCCCCCAGCCCTCCGAGACCGGATGGAAGTCATCGAGATCGATGGCTACACCGAGTACGACAAGGTACAGATCGCGCAGGGGTATTTGGTTCCGCGCCAGATCAGCGTCAACGGTCTCCAGCCAGACGAAGCGGAATTCACCGAGGATGCGTTGAGATCCATCATTCGCGACTATACCCGGGAGGCCGGTGTGCGCAACATGGAACGCGAGATCGGCCGGGCGCTGCGCAAAGTCGCCACGCGCATCGCCGCGGGCAAGACCGAGCAGAACAACACAATCGATGCAGAACAGGTACACGAGTATCTGGGCAAACCTCGCTTCCGCGACGAGACAAAGCTGCGCACCGAACTGCCGGGCGTGGGGACGGGCCTGGCCTGGACACCCACTGGAGGCTCGGTGCTCTTTGTCGAAGCCAAGACGATGGAAGGCAACGGAAACCTGATCCTCACCGGCCAACTGGGCGACGTGATGAAAGAATCAGCCCGTATTGCCCTCAGCTACGTCCAGGGGGAGCTAGAGCGATGGGGTCTGCCCCAGGACGCCCTTGATAACAGGGCCGTCCACTTTCACGTCCCCGCCGGGGCGATACCCAAGGACGGGCCCTCGGCGGGTGTCACGCTGGTGACCGCGCTGGTCTCCGAGTTGACCGGGCGGCACGTACGCCCTCACCTGGGGATGACGGGAGAGATCACGCTGCAAGGGCAGGTGCTCCCCGTCGGAGGTATCAAGCAAAAGGTGCTCGCCGCCCACCGGCACGGATTACAGACGGTAATACTGCCCCAGGCCAACGAGGTGGATCTGGACGACGTGCCTCAGGAAATCCGGGACGAGCTCACCTTCAAGTTAGTCGAGTACCTGGACGACGTTCTAGAGATGGCTCTTTCCCCAGAGGTCGAATTCGAGATAACGCCAGATCAGGTATCCGTGACGCCCGTGGAAAAAGTCGTGGACGGCAACGGACGTACGCAACCTGCTGCCCAGCAACCGTCGTAGCATAAAGCGGCAGCCTGATCGGAAACATGACCCACAGAGCCCTGGGAATGGTCTTCCTAGGGCT
>Ga0315553_10002373_pt1 | contig 15137 bp, 14 predicted proteins | sample SalMarSW160140MG_FD_203099 | JGI IMG/M metagenome (GOLD analysis project Ga0315553, IMG submission 203099) | Salt marsh sediment microbial communities from the Plum Island Ecosystem LTER, Massachusetts, United States - Salt Marsh Sediment SW1601-40 ... | reverse complement strand
AGCAGGTGAGCCCCGGCATCCGAAAAGACCATGCCGCCGTCGAAATCCGCGACCACACGGCGTCCGCCCGCTCTTCCAAAATCGATCTCGCTCGCGCTACACTCCGTCAGCATCGGGGAACTCCATCAAATCGGTATAACTCGTTCTCGCAAAACAAGTTTACACCGTCAGAGACCCCGATGCGCCTCCGCCGCGTGAGAAATGCGGGCTAGATCAACCCTCGTTCAAGTGGAACCAATTGAACGAGGTCAGGTTGATCTATTTCAAAAGACGAGCGCAACTGTTCCCGCGTCCATCCCTGCCTTCGCGGGGACATGCTTGGACGCGCGCTGCGCTAGTGATAAAAGGCATCCATCAGCTTCAGTGCCACCGGCCCGCCGATGATCAGAAAGATCGTCGGCATGATGAACAGCATGACCGGCACGGTCATAAGCGCCGGCAGCCGGTTCGCCTTTTCTTCCAACGCCGTGAGCTGATCGCCGCGAACATCGCCGGAGACGACACGCAGCGATCGCGCAAGCGGAGTTCCGTAGCGCAATGTCTGCGACAGCGTGGTGACAACGGACCGCACGCTATCGACATTCACCCGATCCGCCAGATTGAGGAGCGCCTGATCGCGATTCGGCAGAATATTGATCTCCGCCCATGTGAGGGCGAGCTCGTCCGCCAGCTTCGGCCGCGACCGCCTCAATTCGGCGGAAACACGCTGAAGACCGTTTTCCAGTGACAAGCCCGCCTCGACACATACGGCAAGCAGCTCGAGCGCATCAGGCAGACCGGAACTGACGGCCTTGCTGTGCCGCGCGATGCTCCGCCGCACCAGAAACATCGGCAGGAACCAGCCGATGAGCGCGGGAACGGCCATGACCAGCAAACCCGCCATTGTCGAGCGGGCGAACAATCCCATGGTGAACGGCAGCGCTACGAGGACGAGCACGGCCGGCAAGATCGCTCTCGTTATGTCGAAATAGTGCAGAGCGCGCTCGGCCGGGACGCCGAACCTGGAATAGATCCGAATGATCTGGCGGTATTCTGCCTCGCTGACCCGCTCGGTCGTCTTCGGAGTGACTCGTCCCCCCGGCAGACGCTTGAGGCTTACGCCTTCGCTTGCCGTCGTGGCCCGGCGCACTTTGTCGATGCGCTTCATGATGGTCTTAGCGCGTTCGCCGGATGAGGAAACGATCAGTCCGAGTCCAGCCGCCAACAGCGCTGAAACCACCAGCAGCGCCATCAAATCCTGGTATTGAATTGAATTGCCAAGCTGAGCCAGCACAGCGAGCACCTAATCCTGACTTTTCGTTACGCTACGCATCATTTGACGCATGGTGAGGAAGGACATCAGCAGCCCGGCAACGGCCATGGCCAAGATGATATGGCCGCGCGGATCGACGAAGAGCGGGTTCAGATAGCCCGGCTGCACGGCCAGAAGGGCGCCGATCGTCAGGAACGGCAGTGCGCCAAGCACATAGCCAGTCAAACGGATCTCCGCAGTGGCCGATTGCGCCTTCATGCGCACGGCGCGGCGCTTGCGCATAATGCCCGACAGCATATCGAGCGTGGCCGCAATATTGCCGCCGGCCGAATACTGCAGCAGCACGGCCACGGCGAAGAAGCGGAAATCGCTCAAGCCGATCTGCTTGCTGCTGGCATCGAGAGCCTGTTCGATCGGAATGCCGATCTTGACCTGGTCCGAGATCATCGTGAACACCGAATCGATCGGCGCAGGGGCTTCGGTGCCGACGATCCGGACCGCCGAGGGCATTGGCAGCCCCGCGCGCAGCATACGGACCACCGTGTCGATCGCATCGGGAAACAGATCCCTGAAGCGGCCCTCGGCGCGCCGCTGTTCTCTGAGGAGGAGTGCGCGAGGTACCAGGAATGCGGTCAGAACGCCCGCCGTGACGGACACCCACCATGGCAGCGCGACCGCGCGCACAGAAAATTGCCACACGGCAGTCCCGCCAACGACGCTGACTAGCAGTAGGGCGGCTCCGCCGGCGTGCATTCCCCAGCTATAGTTGGCACCAAAGGCGAAGACCCGCCGCACCCGCGCATCAAATACAGCGTCCTGCTTCTTTCCCTCCGTTCCTAGGGCATTCGTCGATTTGCCGGGGTGTCGAGCAGCGATCCGACTGATGCGCCGCTCTATTTCGGCGGCGGCGCTCGGCGTCAATATGAATGCGCTCGCGATGATGGCCGCGCCCGTGAGCAGCACCAGAACGGGGACTAAAGTATAGACCAGCATAGGGTCACGCCTCCTGTTCTTCCATGGCTCCGGAAAGCGCCTCCATAAAGCGGTCGGCCAATCCGTAATATCCCAGCCGGTCGAGGAAGCGCGGGCGGCTCGGCGTCGCCTCGAATTTGCCGGTCAGGATGCCGGCTGAGTTTTCGCCCGTATATTTGAAATAAAACAGATTGCCGAGCGTTATCACGTCCTCTTCCATACCGGCGACCTCGGCAATCTCGGTCACGCGCCGCACACCGTCCCGCATCCTCTCAAGATGCACGATCATATCGAGGGCACTGGCGATCTGAGTCCGGAAGGCCCGAACCGGCAGATTGGCAGTGCCCATCATCATCATATTCTCGACGCGGGCCAAAGCGTCGCGGCCCGAGTTGGCATGGACGGTCGACATCGAGCCGCTGTGGCCGGTATTCATGGCCTGCATCATGTCAAAGGCCTCGCCGCCGCGCACCTCGCCCATGATGATGCGGTCCGGTCGCATACGCAGCGCGTTGCGAACGAGCGCCCGCTGATCGATCTGGCCGGCGCCCTCGAGGTTGGGCGGCCGCGTCTCCAGTCTGACGACGTGCTCCTGCTGGAGCTGCAGTTCGGCAGCGTCTTCGATCGTGATGATGCGCTCGCCGGGATCGATCATGCTGGAGAGCGCGTTCAGCATGGTCGTTTTGCCCGAACCGGTGCCGCCGGAGATGATGATATTCAGGCGGCAGCGCGCGGCGATTTCCAGAGCCTCAGACATCTGGGGCGAGATGCTCCCGCTGGCGAGCAGGCTTGGAAAGCCCAGCATATGCCGCGAGAATTTGCGGATCGATATGACCGGACCGCTGAGGCTCAGCGGCGGAATAATGACATTAACGCGGCTTCCATCGGCCAGACGGGCGTCAAGCATGGGACTGGACTCATCGATGCTGCGCCCGATGGAGGAAGCGATGCGCTGCGCCATATGCAGAACGTGGGCGTTGTTGCGAAAATGGAGATTGGTCAGTTCCAGCTTACCCCTTCGCTCCGCATAGACCTGCCGGGCACCATTGATCAGAATGTCGGAAACAGTGGAGTCCTGCATGAGCTGTTCGATGGGGCCGAGACCAACCATTTCATCGACGATGGCGACGGCAAGCTTGTCCTGCTCCACCTGGTTCAGCAAGAGGTTGCGTTCGCCCGCGATGAGCATGACCAGCGAATTGACGAACGTCGTCAATTCGCTCCTGCTCAAGCGCACCGCCTCGACGGGTTCGATGCGCAGGAGAACCTGGTCACGAATAATATCGGTCGGCAACAACTGAAAGGACGTTGTATTCGCCGACTCTTTTTGAGCGGGCCGGGCGGCGCTGGGCTTTGCCGGCTCGGCAGACGTTGTGGCGCCGGCCGGGGCGACACCGGCTTCAGGCGCTTCGTTCGCCGATTTCCTTCCGAAACGCGACGTCATGTCCCAAAGATCCGGGTGAAGAAGGAGGATGGTCTTTCGATGCGCTCTCCGGTGACCTCATGCAGAATCGGCATAATGCCGTATTTGAACACCGCGCATTTCTGCATGGCCGGCACACCGAGATTGGCGGCCATAGCCAGCTCGCGATCATATCCGATCACCATATCCGGTGCCTGGCCGGAGGCACGGGCGAATTCGGCTTCGGTCAGTCCGCCATAGGGCCGGGTGTGGTTGAGGACCTGCAATGTCCGCCGCTCGCGTGTGTTCGCTCCGAGGAAATCGCGCCAACGGATCGTGTCGCGCGCCGCGGTCAGACTGGGATTGGCGACGAGAATGCAGGTGCTTGGCAGTTGCAGAATCTGAGGCAGGCGCTCTGCAGTCTTCGGAGGAACGTCGACGAAGACCACGCGATAGCGACGCAGCAGAAATTCCAGCAGCTTCCGGGCGCCCTCGTCCGAGCCCTCGGCCGTGGTGCCGAGCGGCTCAAGCGAGGCATACATGTTAAGACGCTTGTTGACATGAATCGAGCCGCGCTCAAGAAACAGCTTGTCGACGCGTTCCGGACGTTCGAAGGCCTCGCGGAGTGCCGGGCCCGGCGTTACATCGAACAACAGGGCCGCGTCGCCGCACTGCAGATCGAAGTCGACGAGCGCCGCCCATCTCTGCCGGATCTCGGCGATGTGCCAGGCCGCATTGGTGGCAAGCGTTGTCGCGCCCACGCCGCCACGTACACCGAGAACGAAAACGAGCTTGCCGGGGAAAAGGTTGGGCTGATCGCTTCCGTCGGTCAGGGCGGCATCGCAGGCACGGATAAGCTGTTCGCGGACGAGCGGCTTGAAGATATATTCGACGACCCCCGCACCCTTCAGCTGCCGGTACAGCGCGATGTCGTTGTTCTCCCCGACCGCGATAACGCCCACACCGGGTTCACAGACATCCGACAGATCAAGTATGCTCGACAGCGGTTCTTCGATGCCGGTGATGTCCACAATCAGCAGCTGCGGCGAGGATTGCTTCGCCAGGAGTTTCGTCGCCGTCAGCACGTTACCCGTGACGACGGTGAAATCCTCGATGCCGAGATCCGCAAGGACCTGGCGGATAACCGCCTCAGACCCCTGATCGTTGACGAAAACCTTCGCATTCACGCTGGTCGGAGATTGCGTTTTGGCATCCGGGGACTCGGTGCTGGGGGCCTCCATCATGGTTTGCCTCGCTTGAGAGGATTTGTAGGGATCATGACTCGTTACCTGCGATCATTGCGAAGTCGAGGAAGGCGGACGGCGAACCGCACTTTCCACCGTGCTCCCCGATGAGACTTGCCCGACATTGCTGAGCGCCATCTGCCTGATGGCCGGTGAGACATCCGCCGCCCATGTTGGCAACAGCTTGTGCAGGTGCTCGTCACGCGCCAATCCGGAACCTTCCAGGGGGAGCACGGCCAGCTGCAATTTGCCGAGCTGCATGGCGACGAACAGCTTCTGCGCCTGCTGTTCATCCAACTCCAATGTTATGGTCTTGGGGACCCTCGCATCCGAGCCCGGAAACGTGGCCTGGCCGCCGGCTTCACCCCGTTTCGTCTGCGTGCTGAGAGATTGGTCAACGGCGACGACGCGCACATTGCGCAAAAAGGTTTCGCCGACAGACCGGCGCGCGGCCGAACCGAGGCTGTCACCAAAGTTCTGCGTCAGGATGATGTCGACATAGTCTCCCGGCAGCATCAGCCCGGAGGAGCTCTGCGGCGCATCGACGGAAATCGATACTGCGCGGTGGCCGGGCCGGAGCACAGCCGAGAGAAAGCGCCGGTCGCTCGGCTTGACCAGGTCGCTTACGAGAAGCGGCTCGCCTTTGGCAAAGCCGCGCCGCGTAATGGCGCCGAAAAATTCATTTTCGGAAATCTGACCGCGCTGAAGATATCCAGGCCGGAGCTCTCCGGAGGCGACCTCCTTCCAGCCGATTTCGCCCTCTCGCAGCAAGGTGCCGGAAGGGATGCCATCGAGCGCCACCAGCACAGCCGGACGGTTTTGCTCCTGTTCCGCGGTTTGGGAGGAGCGCCCCGCAATCTGATTGAACCAGATAACGGCAAGCCACAGCCCAACAATCACAAAGACAACGCCTAGAGCGAGCAGAAGTTTGCGGACAGACATTGTAAAAGCTCTCCTGCGATAAAGACCGCCATACCCCCCAGAATGGCGAGTGCATAGGGCATCGGCTGACCCGCGGCGATGCGCAAATATTCGTTGGAGAACCAGCTGTCCGGAACGCGGCCATGTCCTCCGGCCGCTTCGGTGGACACGGCCGCCCTTCCGGGATGGCTCCTCCTGAGAACCCAATGTCCAACAAGATACACCCCGCTCAACAGACCGCCCGTCAGGGCGATAAGGACCATCAATTCTCCTATATGCTCGGGCGGAACCAGCAGCGTCGTGGCGCTGATAAGCTTGACGTCGCCGCCACCCATCATGCCGTAGTGAGCGAGTACGCCTAGCGTGATCAGCGCCAGCACCGCGACGAGCAGACTGATCCAGATCTGCTCCGGTCTCAGCATCAGGCTGAGGCCTAGACCACTCCCCCCAACCAGAATAACCAGGTCATTGGGAATGATCCGATCCTTCAGATCCATCCATGCGCTTGTCAGGAGGGCAGTCAATGCCAACACCCAGAGCGCCGCATGGAAGACATGAAAGAGCATCGGCCTCATTCCAAGATACGCAGGCTCGAGATCAACTTGGCTTGATCCCGCCAATGATCAGGAGCCGGCGTCTGCTGTCGTCCGATGGCGATGCCAGATCAGCTGCCGCTCGATGTCGAGAGATTGCCGGCGATCGTATTGAACAGCGCGGCCAAATTCGTGCCGACAGCCGTAATGCCCACAATGATGGCAAGAGCGATCAGTGCGGCGATCAGGCCGTATTCGATAGCGGTGACGCCCCGTTCATCGTCGAGCTTCAGCCACTGGGCTATAGATTTTGAAAGCCTATGCAAGATTCCGTCCTCCTATTGCGAGCATTGCGACCTGACTCTAAGCATAACCACTTAATCTTGTGTGAATATAAATAGAAAAATATCTGTGAATGACTGTGTCATTAAAAGACAACGCAGATTTTTTCATTATGTTTTACTATGCCTATTTACAGTTTTGCGCTCACCCCCGATCGCGGGGCGGGACTCTCCCAATGGTCCGGCCGGCTCGGCTTCCACATGTGGACATTCTCACGAGGATTCGCCGCCGGGCGCCGGCTTGCCTAACCTGCGAGGCTGTGCTTCTGTCGCGCATGACCGCAGTTCAGGATCGACAGCTCGCTGCCGCCCGCCAGATCGCCGAGGATCTCACGCATCATCTTGATCTGGATCTGTCCGTGCGGCTCTGGGACGGCACGCTGATTCCGCTCGGCGCCAATGTCGAAAGCGGCCTGGCAATCACTATCGCATCCCCCGGCGTTATCTCTTCGTTGCTGAGGCGACCGACGCTCGACCGGCTGATCCGCCATTATGCGCGGGGCCATATCGGTTTCGAGGGCGGCACTCTGATCGACCTCGGCAAGAGTCTCGATGGTGCTGGCCATCGGAGGAGCGTCAAAGGACTGAGCAAACGCCGGCTGATCAATCGCCTCTGGCCCTTCCTGTTTGCGCCGGGCGAACGACTGGACCGCAGCCGCGCCTATGACGGCGATGCGGCGGGCGAAGGGCGGGCCGCTGCGGAAAACCGGCAATTCATCCAGTTCCACTACGACGTCGGCAATGCGTTCTATCAGCTGTTTCTGGATCCGGAGATGCAGTATTCCTGCGCCTATTTCACCGATTGGGGGAACGCGCTCGAACAGGCCCAGCGCGACAAGCTGGACATGATCTGCCGCAAGCTGCGCCTCAAGCCCGGCGAGCGGCTCCTGGACATCGGCTGCGGCTGGGGCGGGCTGATCTGTCACGCCGCCGAGCATTACGGCGTCGCCGCGCATGGGATTACCTTATCCGAGGCGCAGATCGCGCTGGCGCGCGAGCGGATCGAAGCAAAGGGGCTCTCAGGCCGCGTGACCGTCGAGATCCGCGATTATGCCGAACTCGACGGCCGGTACGACAAAATCGCTTCCATTGGCATGTATGAGCACATCGGCATTGCCAATATCGACAGATATTTTGGCACGGTCCGGCGGCTGCTCGCGCCGGACGGGGTATTTCTGAACCACGCCATCTCGCGCCGGGCCAAACGGAAGAAACGCCGTTTCTCCGCCCGCGCGGAACAGCGAGCCCTACAGAAGTACATCTTTCCCGGCGGTGAACTCGACGATATCGGCCATACGATCGGCGCGATGGAGCAACAGGGATTCGAGGTGCATGACGTCGAAGCTTGGCGGGAGCATTATGCACGGACGACGCAGCTATGGTGCGAGCGGATCACGGCGCGCCGCGAGGAGGCCGTGGCGCTTGTCGGCGAAGAGACTTACCGCCTTTGGGTCGCCTATCTCGGCGGCTGTTCGCTTGCCTTTTCTCGCGGGACTGCCCGCATCTATCAGACGCTCGCCACGCGCAGCGCGAAAGGGCCATCGCCACTGCCTCAGACAAGGGCGGATCTGTACCGGTGACACCGCAACTCGAGCTCGAACCGGGCTTGGGTCAGATCCTCTCGAGCGGAATAAATCAGGTCACGGAGTGTTTCAGCTATCGCGGCGGCGAGCCGATTTCGAATGATAGCCTTTCGCCTCGCATCTCGCGATCACCCGGCTGATCCATTGCCGGGTCACGCCAAGATGTCGGGCAGCTTCGGTATGGGTACGGTATTTTTCGACGGCGCGCAGGATTTCAGCCTGGCGATCGGTCAACTGAAGCCTGCCCGGCGTGCGAGGCGCCAGCTTTCCGTCCTCAGGAGAAGGGGGCTTGGCCATGCGGAACCTGTCCGTGAAGAGCGCATATTCGATGAGATGCCCCGTCCTCCAAAATGGCCGCTTGCTGACCAAGACGTCGGCGGCTCGGTGCAAAGTCTTTTTTCACGTGCAGCAGCGAGCTGCACTCTCCGGGCCTGGGACCAGACTGGACCTCGCGGCGGGGGCGCAAGCCAGCGTTGATCCCAGGCCTGAAGAGGCCGGCAGTGTCGTTCTGCGCCGGCAGTGCACCGGTCGGTGCATGGGCTCTAAACGTGCCACGCGGAGGTTTCATCCCCGAGACGCAGGATTTTTTCGCGCAGGGCGAGCCGTGCGGCGCCGGCGGCCCGCGGCCGATGATCGCTGTCTGACCTCGGAGTGGGGCGCAGAGGGGGACGTGTGCCGGTCAGAATCGTGCACGAAAACTGGGTATCGGCATTGATTTCCCTCTGTAAAGCCTTATTCTTGCGCGATTGGCACTGAACCGGGCGGGGTGCATGCGTATGCCAGCGGATCGTTCGGGCCCAATAGGCTTGGGCCGTAAACGGAGACGGCCGCAGCGGAAACAAAGGTGTTCCTTCAGGAAAGAAGGCGCGCGAGCCTTGGTTCCCGCATTGGCAGCGTCCGGCTTTCTCCTTGCACAGCTCCTATCGATGCCGCCGCTTGAACGAACGCACTTCGGTGTGAATGGGCAAGATTTCACTCTATTTTCATCGGCATTCGCGGCTGGGCGCGGGGGGCAAAGCGGCAGAGGCAATGGCGGCGGCGCGGGCCAGGGAAACAACGGCGCAATTTCCGGTTTCAGCAATTTTGGCCCGAACAATGCGCCGGCCGGACATTCATTCCCGGCCAGCCGAGGCCTGCGCGGGAATGGCGGCGGCATTCCGGCTGAAACGCCGCTCGATCTCCCTTCCGGGGCTGTGTCGCCAGGCGAAAAGCTCCCCGACCTGAAATTCAACGATAAATCGCCGGTTGGCGCGCTTCTGGAGCTCGATGAGCTGAAAGCAAACGCCGGTGATTACCTTGGCCGCTATCCTCCGCCGGGTCTTGCATTCGGCAAGGGCAATCGGGAGCAAGCGGGCAAGAAAGCCCACGAACATCGCCGGCGCGCATCCGTTCAGCGCTCCATGCGGACGGCGGTCCCCGCCAACTCCTATATGCAAAACGAGGTGCTCGCCCGTAATCTGAGCCGCGCCGCGCTGGATCGCGCCAAGGCCCTCGGTTTTGCCCCGCAGGACAACGACCCGGCGCAGACGGACGGATCGATAACAAGCCTGACGATCCCGACAGGCATGACAGCCATAGAGGCGGTCGCCATTCTCGAAAGCGAGCTGCCCGGTGAACAATTCCACCTGAACCGTATCTATCGCCTCTACCGTCCAGCGGCAAAGGAAGGCGATGTGCAGCGGGCAAAAGGCATTGAATCTGCCGGCCCGGATGATGCGCTTTGTAAGGAGGATCGCTGCTATGGCCGGCAGGCGATTGGATGGAAAGATGACCTTGCCCAATGCGCCGGCAGGCTGAAGATCGGGATCATCGATACCGATGTCGACATTCAGCATACGGCATTTGCTGGGCAGGAGATTGTTCAGGAGACGTTCCTTCCCGATGGGCGGCGATTGGCCGGAGGCAGCCACGGCACGGGAACCCTCGCTCTCCTTGCAGGGCGGCGGGATAGCGGCACGCCCGGTCTTCTTCCTGACGCCGCGTTTTATGTGGCCAGCATCTTTTTTGCCGGCGACGACGGCGAAGTCTTAACCGATACCGTCTCCCTGCTCAGAGCTCTCGATTGGATGAGCGCCTCAGATGTGCGGCTCGTCAATATGAGCTTTTCGGGCCCTCAGGACGATCTCGTGGAGGCGCGGATTCGGACGCTCCGCGCAAAAGGCATGGTCTTTGCCGCTGCGGCCGGCAATGAAGGGCTCGCGGCAGAGCCGAGCTATCCGGCAGCCTATTCGCAAGTGATTGCGGTGACGGCGGTGGACAAAGACCTGAAAATCTACCCGTCCGCCAGTCGCGGCGCTTATATCGACCTTGCCGCGCCGGGCGTTCACGTCTGGACGGCCTTGCCAAATTCACAGGCAGGGTATCTTTCGGGAACGTCGTTCGCCGTCCCGTTCATGACGGCCGTGCTCGCGATCCAACGCCCCGAGACGCTGCGTCTGGGCAGGGACAAGCTCCTCGACCGGGTGAAGACCCTGCGGCTGGGGGCGGCGGGCCATAGCCGCCGGACATACGGCCGCGGTTTGCTCCAGGCCCCGAGCGAATGCCCGAGCGCTGAAGAGCTTGCGACCGATTGGACCCCGGTGTCCGGCGTATCGCTGCGTTAATCAGCTGTCCCCGTTCGTCGTTTTCCAACGATCGCGAATGACCGTCCTTTCCTCTTCGCCCGTCAAAGGATCGCCGAAGACGAGGGCTCCAACCGCCGCATCCATGGCGAGGCTGTCGCCGCCGCTTGCCGGAACCGTTCGATCGGATGCCGAGAAGGACGGCGCGGTTATTGCGTGAATTTCGACCGCCCATTGGCGGCCGACACGGCACGCAACGCCGACATATCGTTCCGTGGACGGCATGGTGATCTGGTACTCCCGACAATAGTCACGCGTTTCGTTTCGAAACGTCATCTTAACGCCGAGATCGATTTCCCGATTGCCGGAAAGCGTCAGGGTGGATTTCCGGCCGCTCGGCACCGTTTCCAGCGTCCGCTGCAGCGCTCCGACCGCAAACAGTCGGTTTCCTTCCATCTGAACGAGATCGCCGAGAGGAACCGCATTGTTTGCCGCCTCTCCCCGAAGCAACCATCCCAGTCCAATTCCGGCGATCATCGCCAAGCCTGCGGCAAGCGCTGGCTGGAGGGCCTGGATGCCGGTGACGCACAGCTTTGGCAGCCGGAAATTCGGAAACCGGCTGAGGCGCCGAGCCCCGCCGGCGCCGGACCATTCTGGCTTCTCCTCCATTAAAGCATCGCGCAGCCTCTTGGGGACCGGGGCGTCAACATGATGCTGAAGCAGAGCCGCGAGCTGTCGTCCCGTCAAATGGAAGACATTCAGCCGCGCACGCATCTCCTCATCGTCTGCAAGGAGCTCCTCGACATGATCCCTATCCGGGGGATCGAGCAATCCATCCGCATAGAGCATTAAGGTTTCATCGGTCAGCTTTGGCATTTTTGCTCTCCAGCATAGTCGGGCCTTCAACCGCCATGGCGCTAAGGGCCCGCCGCCCACGCACCAAACGGCTCGTGACAGTTCCAATCGGGATATTGAGGATCGTCGCGGCTTCCTGATAAGACACCCCCTCGAAGCATATGAGCGCGATCAGGATCCGCTGCTCGTCGGGCAGTTTCTCCATCGCTCGAAGCACCTGTTTCAGTGTCAAACGGCTGTCGGTGACATTTCGTCCGTCCTCGCCCGCCGGTTCCGGTCCTGCGTCCAGGTCGGTGACGATGCCGCGCACCGTGGCGGCTCGCCGCTGATCGAGCCAGATATTGCGAATGATTTTGTACATCCAGCTGTCGAGCCGGGTGCCTGGCTGATATTGTTCCAGACGTGCAAGAGCACGCGCACAGGCCTCCTGGACCAGGTCATCACCCTGGTCCGGGCCGCCGGTCAGCGCGTAAGCAAATCGGCGCAAGCGCGGCAAGAGCTCAATGATGCCGCGCCGGACCTCTTCGGTCACGTCAAAGCCTCCTGCAGATTGTGCGCCCCACGGAGCGACGTTCGATGCTGCCTGCACCATCTTTCCAGAACACCCTCTGATCATCGGACGGCCTATGCCGGCGCCGCAGGGCGTCACATTGCACGAAAAATTCCGCGCCTCTGGGATGAATCCTCCGCCTCACACGTTCTACAGCCTATGCAACGCTGCAACCAACAAGCGCACTTCAGGCGGCATCTCGTCTATTGCCCCTGTTTTCCGCATCAAATGTGCATTTCCACTTGACTGCAGGGAAATGACCAGGAACTGCAAGGAGCATCGGAAGGCAAAACTAAGAAAACCACAGACAACATGCTGATGTCAATCGAGATGTCATCATGTATTAATCATCATATGTTCTTTCCATGTGAGGCATACGCTTCTACATATACAGAGTTCTATTAACCTATGTTTGAATGACAACAGCCGGCCACAGGAAAACGCAGTGTCGTCACGTTCTTCATCGCTCCATCTCATTCCTGAAAGGACGAGGACCGCGTCGGTCGGAGCGTTCCGCCTGCCCCGCGCATCACCGCGACGATCGGATCTGAACGTGGAATGCAGCATTCCGCCGACGCTGGATCAGGCAATCGCTTTTCTGCTTCGGGCGCTCCGCGACAGGGTTCTTGCCGGACGACGGGGCAGCGACGGTGGATATGATTTCCAGGCCTCCAGCATAGTGAGCCAATGGATTGCGTCGGAACAAATATCTGCTGAGAACCGCGCGGATGTATCGCGCCGCGCGAGCGCCGTTTTCCTCGATGCTGCGTGGGAGCTCACAAGACGAGGGCTCCTGAGACCAGGCATGCTTGAGGCCGGGAGCGGTGAAGGAAAAAGCGATGAAGGCGGCTACTCACTCACGATGCGGGGTGAAGCCTGGCTCACCTCGGGCGAAGACGGCCACTTGGTCCTTTTGGAACCTGGCGCTCTTGCTGCCGCCTTCGGCCAGTTTCGGGCAAAGTTCGGCGAGGGATACCATCAGCGAACCCAGGAAGCGATCAGATGCCGGGACGCAAGCGCCTGGCTGGCCACCTGCGCGATGGCGGGCGCCGCAGCGGAAAGCATTTTGTTCGCGGCGGCGATAGCAAAGACGGGCGACGAGGCGCGCATCCTCAGAGCTTATGTCGCCAGCAAAGGGCCGAGGAAGATCCCCGACATTGTGGTCGGCCGGGCGCCCGATCGCCTGGCGCGCCCGTTCAGGGCAGGCATGAGCCTGCTTTCCTATTGGCGGGATGTCGGGGGGCACGGACGTGTGACGCCTGTTTCGGCGGCCGAAGCCGATCAGGCGCTTCATCAGCTTTTGACGCTTTCACAGTTTGTCTTCGACAATTGGGATGAGCTGACGTACGACACCGCTTCAAATTGAAGATTTCGGCCGGATGGGCCTTTTCGTAAATCCTCGAACCGTAACCCGCGCGATGGGTTGGTGGGCGGCATCGCGCCAGCAGAAATGGTGCGGACAGAGGGACTCGAACCCTCACTCCCTTTCGGGAAACGGATTTTAAGTCCGTTGCGTCTACCGGTTCCGCCATGTCCGCGGGGATTCGGACTCTTTATGCGCCAGCCGACCCTGCCTTTCAACTGTCGCAAAGGGACACGATCCGTCAGGCCGCCCGCAGCGCCCCGACACGGCGCCGGTTGCGCCGCCCGCCATGGCGCACGGCCGCCAGCACCAGCAGGAACAGCACCAGGCTGTTCAATATGTGCCAGAGGAAATGCGTGCCCCGTTCTCTGCCGAGGAAGGCGATGTCCTGGCACAAGATCCAGTCCGTCGCCCGGAAGGAAATGGAAATGAGAAAGACGAGACCGGCGGCGATAATATAGGGGGCCGCCGGATGACGCCGAATCGCAAGCCAAAGGCCGATCAGAAGCATTGCCGCAAGGGCGGGCACATAGCCGAAACTACCATTGAGGCAATTGGTCGTCTCAAGGATCTCCAGCGTGAAGCCGAGCGACCGGCAATCGAAGCCGGTGGCGAGCTGGATGACATAGGCGAAACCGGCAATCGCGGGGATGGTGAGGATGATCGGCAGTCTTGCGAAGACATAGAGCGCATAGGCCAGATAGCCGAGCATGAAAACGCCGATTGGGATCACGTCGGCCGAGGCGGCCCATGGCGTGGCATAGGTGTGGAACAGAAAGCTGCCAATGCCGATCACGAAGAGATTGAGGACCAGCAGATAGCGCAGAAATTTGCTTTCTTCGGCGGGCCGGCGCGCCAGCATCCAGAACGCCACCAGCCCGGCAAGAATGAAGCCGAAATTGGTGATCGCGTTGAACGGCTCCGCCCAGAAGCCGGGATCCTGGCCGCGTTCGCAATAGGCGAAAATTTTGGGGGCGTTCTCCATCAAATCCGCTTAGCAGGACGGCCGGCCCCTTTCAATCGCGGGGGCAAACGGCCGAACTCCCTCCCTCTCCGGCAGGACGATGGCCCGAAGCCGCGACGGGCCCGCGGCGGGGCGATCTGGACTTCGCCGCTTTTCACCCCTATCCTCGCCGCACGTTTGCAAATATCGCCCGCACTGTGCGGCACATGGGAGATGATAATGGGGCACATTCTGAAAACCGTTCTGGGCTTGGCCGCCGTTTCGGCGCTCGCCGCGGCATCCGCCGGAATGGCGGAAGCAGGACGCTGCAAGGGCCGCGACTGCAAATATGAGCGCTATGGCGATGAGCCAGGCGTCTACCGCTATGTCACCTCACAGGCGACCTATGGCGGCAAGACCGTGACGGCGCCGGTGCGCCCCGGCCGGTGGGGCGATCAGGTGCAGCTGCCGAGCGGCAATTGGGTCGATTGCGAGGTCACTTGCGAATATACGCTCCGGCGCTGGACGGTCGATTTCTGGCAAAATGTCGGTCCTGACAAATTCGTCTCGCCCGGCTATTTCCGTTACGATTATGATATCGACACGGGCGAGTTCTA
>Ga0315553_10002371_pt1 | contig 15142 bp, 13 predicted proteins | sample SalMarSW160140MG_FD_203099 | JGI IMG/M metagenome (GOLD analysis project Ga0315553, IMG submission 203099) | Salt marsh sediment microbial communities from the Plum Island Ecosystem LTER, Massachusetts, United States - Salt Marsh Sediment SW1601-40 ... | reverse complement strand
GTGGATGTCAACCAGTCTCTGGCCGACGTCTCGCAGCAGGCCAAGGGTGACCAGCCGTCCGTTGACACGGCAGACGTTGCGGCCTTTGCGGTTGATCTCTCGGGTCAGGATGAGACCATCCTGGTCCTCCTGGTCCAACCCGTGCTCCTGTAGCAGCGGAAGCAGACGCTGCCGGTACAGGGTCTCGGGTGGTGAGAAGAAGCCTTCGATGATGGCTTGCTCGGCGCCGGCTCGGATGTAGTCCGTTTCGGCCCTGCCGCCGAGCAGGGTGCTCACGGCATCGATGATGATAGACTTGCCAGCACCCGTTTCGCCGGTAAGAGCATTGAAGCCCGCTGAGAGGCGGAGCTCCAGGTGTTCGATGATCGCAAAATTGCCGACAGTCAAATAGGTGAGCAAGCGTCCCCCCAGGAGCCGCCGGCTCAGCGCAGGCGTGTCACAGCCACCGCTGCGGCGACGATCGGGTACAACCAGTAGAAGGGGTTGAGCAGAGAGCTGGCCATCACGAGCAGCGCTGCCCCGCCGTAAATGACGGCGGCCACGCACAGTGTGCCCCCAATGGAGCCTACGAGAACGGACACAGCGGCGACTATTTGCAGACCCCTACCTCTCTTGCAGTCCGCTGCCCGGCTGATAGCCTCGCCGATGATGGCTCCAGCCCCCATAGCTAGCAGGAACGACAGGAACATCACAGGCACGAATAGCGGAAGGATCTCCGCAACCACCGCGCAGAGCAGAGAAACCCCCGTGCCAGCAACCAACGCTCGCAAGTAGTAGGTGCCGGGCACGTCATAGACGGGCACCTTCTTCAGTTTGGCACATTGTGGACAGCGCAACCCCACAGGGTGGCGCACCGCACACTCTGTGCAGATGGGCTGGCCGCACTTGCCGCAACGTAGCAAGGTCTCCCGGTCGGGGTGATTGACGCAATACATGGACTCAGGCATGACTACTGCTTCAGTCTCTCCAGCAGGTTGTGCCCGAAGTAGTTGGTAGGCTGCGTCCTGACCATTCTGCACCGGTGGGGGCTCAAGGTGACCAGTATCCTGTCTCCGTGCTCTAGCTCCGTTTCGATCTGGCCATCGATGGTGAGGACGGCCGGATACTCGGTGGATAGACGGATCTCGATGGCAGACTCCGAAGGGAGGACCAATGATCTCTCGAGGGCTCTGTGAGGAGCGATGGGTGTGAGCAGGATGTCACCCAGACGAGGGTGAAGGATTGGCCCTCCGGCGGCCAGGGAGTAGGCGGTCGATCCTGTGGGCGTAGCCACAATGAGCCCGTCCGCCACGTAGTCAGCCAGGTGCACGTCATCGACGTAGGCGGCCAACCGCACCACCCGCGAGATGGTGCCGTGCCCCACGACGACGTCGTTGAGGGCTTCGCGCGACTCCTTGATGGAGCCGTGACGGTGAAGCTCGGCATGGAGCATGATCCGCTCCTCAAGCCAGTACTGGCCCGACAGGACTGTGTCCAGCACCTCTGCCGCTTGGTCGGGCTGGACCTCAGCCAGGAAGCCAAAACGGCCCAGGTTGATGCTGAGGATGGGTGTGCCGTCGAGCACAGCCATTCTGGCAGCTCTCAGGATGGTGCCGTCGCCCCCCAGCGTGACGATCAGATCTAGATTGGGGACACGTCTTCTGACCTCGTCGTCCTGCCAGGCTGACTCCACCCACGTGGACAGACCCCTCGATTTCAAGAGGTCATCCAGATCGTGGGCCAATCGAAGCGACTCGTCGATCCTGGGGTGATAGAGCAGTCCGATGGTGTGCATTCCGTCTCGTCCACCACAAATTGTCATTTGCCATTATACGCCAAACCGAGGATCATGACTAGCGCCGCTGCACCCTCAGGGGCGAATGTAGGCGTGCTTACTGAACAACCTCTGGCACCCTAGTATAATATGTTTAGAAGAGATCTTCCTCCTCCTTTCGAGAAGGGGGGTCGAGACCGCACGGTCTTGGCCCTCCTTTCATTATCTGTCTGCGAGTCCACCCTCTGCCCCCGGTTTGAGGACACTCTGGCCGTACTGAGGTTCAGCGTTGCGCCAAGGGGGGTCGGCTCAAACAGATGCGCCGAACCTGGCTGCACGAACGTGGTGAGATGTGCCCTGCCGGTCGTCAGACATACACGGATGTGAGCGACCCCGCAGCGCAATCCATCCAGGTGAACGTGCTTCGGCACCTGGACAAACCATTCTTGCCTTCGGGCGGTGGGTAGGGTAGATTGTACGCGTAACGGCCGGGCCATGTGTACGCAGACTTACTCCTGGCGCCGTCCTCGAGATGAGGACGGTGCCTTGTGCGAGGGGGTGTGTCTGGCAGGCAGCAAGCGGGCCAAGACGGGCGGAGAAGAGGGCGTATGGATTCACAGAGGGGCATCACCGAGCTGTTGGAGATGGTGGCAGCGCTACCACCTGCTGACAGGGAGCGCTTCGAGCGCATCTTCCACGTTGACACATCCGTCGGGAGGCTGAACCCCCCGGCGGCGATGCTAGAGTGGATAGAGGAGTCTTTCGGCTCGGTGGACGCGGCCCGCGAGCAGAGGGTCGTACGGGTGACCAACCTGGTGACCATGGAGGGCGCGCTGTTCAACGAGTTGCGGGCCAAGCGCCCGGTGGTGCGGCAGAAGCCAGTGGAACTGGAGGCCCTCATCCAGCAGGAACGGGGCGGCGCGTTCTGCAAACCTCTGGAGCGCACGCCGGAGGACACCTTTGGACGCATTCAGGGCAAGTACTCGGTGACCGCGAGCAACATCGCCAAGTTCGATGGCTTCGCCGGGGTGGTGGTGTTCGACGAGCACGACCCCCTCGATTTCACCAAGGAGCAGATCGCGGACTATATCGACACCGGCATGGCCTGGCTGGAGAAGGCCCACGAGACCGATGAGGAGGCCAAGTACCCCTTCTGGCTGTGGAACTGCCTGTGGAGAGCTGGCGCGTCCATCGTCCACGGCCACGCCCAGATGATACTGGCCAGGGAGCAGCATTACGCCAAGGTGGAGGGCCTGCGCAGGGCAGCACTGGCGTACAGGGAGGCCACCGGCCACAACTACTTCGACGACCTGCACGAGGCGCATGACGTCCTGGGGCTGGCCTCGGAGATGAACGGGACGCGAATCCTCGTCTATCTGGCGCCGGTCAAGGAGAAGGAGGTGCTGCTCTTCTCCACGAGGCTCGACGATGGTCTCAAGGACTCTGTCTATCGAGTGTTGGAGTGCTACGTCAGGCGACTCCACGTGAGCAGCTTCAACGTGGCTATCCTTATGCCTCCCCTGGGACCCACGGAGGAGGACTGGAGCGGATTCCCTTGCGTAGTGCGGATCGTGGATCGTGGGGATCCCTTCAACAGGACGGTGGACGTGGCCGCCATGGAGCTCTATGCGTCCAGTGTCATCTTCAGCGACCCCTTCGATGTTGTGGAGGTGCTTCGAGAGTCCATCGAGGACTGAGGGGCGAGGGTCCACTCTGCGCTGGACCAGGGTGGCGTTGGTTCATAGGAGCATGGAGCTACGGACGTGCGTGCTTATTCCGCGGGACCGCGTGTGGCGGGTTTTGTTTTGAGAGGCGTTTTGTGATATAATACGATACAGAGCTGCTATCAAAGGAGGACACGATGCCTGGGTTGGGTTCCATAGGCTTGCCAGAGCTTCTGATCGTCCTGGTGATCATCATCATCATCTTCGGCGTGGGTAAGCTGCCGGAGATCGGTGGGGCGCTGGGCAAGGGGATCAGGGAGTTCCGCACCGCTTCGCAGGGTCTGGAATCAGAAGAGAAGAAGGAAGCCGAGACCAAGACGGAAGAAGAGAAGGAGAGCTGATCTCCTTCCCCATCAGTCTGTACACGAGAGGCGCTATCCTGAGGCTGGGCTAGACCTGCCGCAGGGGACGCCGGACAAACCATCTTCGAGAAAGAGTAGAGCCCGACGTTGGTCGGGCTCCTTTGCTTGAGGGTGGTACCCCTAGCAGGATTCGAACCTGCGACACACGGTTTAGGAAACCGCTGCTCTTTCCTGACTGAGCTATAGGGGCACGGTTCCAGGCGCATTATAGCCCATTTGCTGGGGCTTGTAAAGGCTGAGCAGTGGGAGTATAATGGGTTTGTTCGGGGCGTAGCGCAGTTCGGTTAGCGCGCACGGTTCGGGTCCGTGAGGTCGGAGGTTCAAATCCTCTCGCCCCGACTTGTGCACCTCCGTGTCCAGCCACCTCCGCTGAGCATGCGTTGGCGGGCACTCCTGCCACCAGCCTCTTGGAATCAGGTGAGCATTGGGTCCGTAGCATGCGGCCAGTCACTGGAGCGCGTATGGGCCGCGACAGCGCGCTCGCCTCTTCAATTGAGGCATCCCACCGGTTGTGGCCCTGGCAGGTTCCCGTCGCGACACTGGGCGTGGTCGCCGCAGGCAGTACTCGGCAGTTGATCTGCGCGCCTCTTGCGGACACCTTGAGCGACCACAACTGGGACTACCTCACCACCTCGGTCAAACGGAACCATCCGGGCACGTCGTCTGGGGATTTGCCGTCGCATCGGCGCAGTATCCGCAGCCCGAGCGAGCTGGGCAGAGAGCATTGCCACGGCGCCATCAAGCCTCTTTCGTGAGTCCTTCGAACTCCGCATTGACTTGCATGCATCCTGCGGCGTCTCCAGTGCAGCGCATTCGTGCTGAATACTGGGGTCGTAGAATCGCAGCCCGTGCGAGTCATTAGGAAAGCTGTCTAGAACACGGTTGATCGGCATCGGGCCGTCGGGTTCGCCGCTGCTTGTCAGGACCGTGCAATAGGCTGCGTGTGCTCTTGACGAGAAACCACTCAGCGGGTTGCCTGGTGATGATACTCCTACATTGAGAGGGCACGTCCGTTGATGGTATCAATGACGAAGGCGCCAACCTCGGGAAGGCTGATGTAGAGACCTCGCTCCGCTTCCTGAACAAAGAGGTCAACCGCCTTCTCCGAGCCAAGACCGAAGCCGATGAGATCGTAGAGGCTATTGTCGCACCACACCTTGCCGAAGCCTCGTACAGGCATCTCGAGCCCCATCGGCGGGGTGAGGCCGGCACAGGAAGGCGGGATCTCAGGCATTTCCTCGCTCCAGTTATCCTCATAGACCATGACTTCAGTGAGGCCGGACACCGGGTCCCCCGGGGGGATCACATATATGGTACGGGTGTCGCCGCGCCAGAGCATGTAACCCTCGGACCCGGAGAAGGCGGAGCCGGGCGCCTCCCGCAGGAACATCTGCCAGGCACCACTGCTAGTCTGCGCAGCCTGGGTGGGGCATCCCACTTCAGGGAGGTCGGCGGAATCGGAGCGGAGGCTCTCCACCCTGTCGGCGATGGACTGGAAGGTGGGATCCAGGCTAGGACAACCCGCGGGGGTCGGGCTCGAAATGGGGGCGGGCGATGGTGCTCCGGTGGCCAGGGGCGTAGACAGAGCCATGGCCTGCTCATGCAGGGCTCTCCAGCTCTCCCCGCCATCCTGCGAACGGTACAGGTCCTGACCAAAGCTGGCAAGAATGGTCTGGTCGCTCGAGAAATCGGGGGAGAAGACCAGGAAACGGGCGCCCGGGATGTTCAACCGTACCCACGTCTCTCCGCCGTTCGTGGAGCGGTAGAGGCCTTCCTCCATAGATGCGAAAACCAGTCCATCGGTGGGGAAGAGAGGTGAGAGCGTTAGAGGCGTGAACGACTGGCTCCAGAACGAATCGCTCAAGAACTCCTCTCCCACCGCCAGCCAGGTCTGGCCTCCATCCGTGGACCGATAGAGGCGGTCACCATAGTCCTCATCATATCCGGCGACAAAGAGAGTGGAATCTGTGGCGAAACCTGGAGACAGGGCCGCATCCTTTGTCCGCAGTTCGGGGATGGGCAACCGTATCGCCTGCCAGTCTAGACCTTCGTTCCGGGTGGTGTAGATCCCTCCATCCGCGATCACCAAGGCCGCCTTGTCGACCCCATAGTCCGGGGAGAGAATCAGACTGTGTATGCTCAGCCCCTCCAACCCCTGGTCCGCCGGCTGCCAGGTCTCACCTCCATCTTTGGATACATACAGGTGGGTGGAGTGGGTACGTTGATGGGTGGACAGGTCATAGAACGACGCACTTGTAAGGAACCAGAGATGTCCATCTCTCGGGTAGGCAGGTGAAACGGCCAGCTGCCTTACCCGGTCATACTCGTGTTCCTCGGGAAGGAAATCGGCGGTGAGGGATCGCCACGTTTCTCCGCCATCGGTGGACTTGAAGGCGCCATCCACGAAGCTAGTGGCAAAAACAGTCTTGTCGTGAGCATAGTCGGGCGAGAAAGACAGAGCCTGTATCGCTAGATCGGTCAGACCGCTGTTCACCCTGGTCCAACGATCGCCGCCATCCACAGAGCGGAGGATACCGCTGCCAGCAGAATCCGAGCCCAAACCGACAAACAGCGTCTTGTCTTGGGCGTAAGTCGGCGATACAACAACGTGCACCCACCCGCGATTGAGGAAGGGGAGGGTGATCTTTGCCCAGCTCTCCCCTCCATCCAAAGAGGCCAGGAGGGAGGTGCCCGAGGCTGCAAAGACGGTTTCGTCGCTGGAAAAACCAGGGGAGAGAACCAAGCTCTGCGGAGCATACGGCAATGGTCCCCTTAGCGATCTTGTCGCGCCTCCGGGAGCGAGAGATACGGTGGGCTCATCAAGAACCGTGACCGTAGGCTGCCCCCAGCGCATCTGGTAGAAGCGGCTGTTCAGCGGGTCGTGTAAGCTGGCCGCCAAAGGGTAGGTGTCCAGATAGCACATCGTTTCGGCGTCGATCACGTCCAAACCAGGCTCCCCCCACTGCCCTCCCGGACTGACGTAGATGAGGTCATGGCGGGGGCTGAAGAAGACATTGCCCGACACACCCCGGAGGCAACCCACCTCCCTCATCTCCCCGTCCAGAGCCTCCAATTGCCGGTCGCCCTGGATCGACGGATAGCCGGTCAGGTAATCCAAACCCCGCTCTAGGTCGAAAGCCGGGACACCATTCCGGTCAGTGGACGGTGATATCTTCTCTGCGAGCAAAGTGTGGTCATCAGCGTCATAGAGGGCTAGCCACCACATCCAGTTGGTCCCAGGGGTGTTATTATCCATCATGACGTACAGATGCCGGTTGCTGGGGTTGATATAGACATCCACCCCCCGGGGAACGCCCGAAAAGATCTCCATGCCCTCTTCAGGGATCGTCTCCTCGATCTGGTCGATGATCTCTCCAGTCTCCCCGTCGGCCACGTAGACACCCACCCGCGCGATGTAGACGCGATGGTTGACGGGGTCTACTTCGATCCTGCCGTAAGCATCGATGGAGCCCAGCGGAGACAGAGTTTCCCTGTCCAGAATGAGCGTCTCTTCACGGAGGCCATCAGCGATATATATCCTCCCACTCCCAGTATCCAAGCCCAACGCGTAGGTGCCGCCCTCCTCGCGAGGCTTCAGCACCCGCTCCTTGGCCACGATCTCCAGAGAAGCGCCATCAAAGACGTAGAGCCACCCTGCCGAGTCGAGAAAGTAGGCCAGTCCAGTTGTACTGTCCACCTCTCCGGTGACAACGGAATCACCGCTGGAGGCCAGAACCACAGTCATCCCACCCTCAGGGATCGTTTCGCAGGCCGGGGTCGGGCTGGGGACTGGAGTGGGTATATGGGCGGCAGTCATGGTCGCTGTTGGAGAAGAGACAGGAGGTGGAATCGCCGCCTCTTGTGCGCACCCCTCAACCAGCAGGGCCAAGACGAAGCTGAGAAGAAGGTACTCCCTCACTCTTGACATCTTCACCTCCTTGTTGTTGCCATCGTGCCCGCCGAGGCAACGGCCTGGCTGTCGGTCCTCCTAGGCATCCTAGTCCTTCTCGATAATGACGTGGAGCTGACCGGTGATCTTGTGTGGAATGTCTGCGGCGAGTACTTGGCATTCTACGCCAAACGATCGGGCGCCCTCAAACGAGTCCAACGTCGCGAACAGTGTGTCGCAAGACTCTTGCATGTGATGCTTGATCCTCCAAACGTTGAACAGGACCCCGTAGCCTTCCGAGCGCTTGATCTCAAGAGATGGGACATTGACGATGAGTGCCCGGGAGGCAGCTCCGCCCGCGGTATCTACGGCCATACCCACAACGATCACCTCCGAGGGCGGCACTCTGACGGGCTTACCAGCAAAGAAGTAGACGCTCGACCACAGGCTCAGGCCGAACATGAATGCGCCAGAGTTCCGCAAGACTATCCCTCTCGGATCGGCAGATGCGGTCTTCTGTGGGGGGCCTGAGCAACTGGCCAAGCTCGGTTTGCCTGCATGGAAGGGAGTAGTAGCCTCGCGAGATCTCCGAGGCATAGATCGAAGAGACCTTCTCGATGCAGTCAACGTCTCCACACAGGGGACAGGCGGGAGGCGCAGTTGCCGGCGCAATGGGGACGGCTGTCAGCTCGACCCGAAGCTGTGCGCCGCAGAGAGGGCATACCGCTTGCTCGCCGACGCTGTGTCGTGGCAGCGCGGCGCCGCACTTGGGGCACATGAGCTGGGCTGACCCGGTCATCCCTCACTCCGTGCGTTATCCCTGGTCGACAACCTGACAGCAAGACTAGGCCACTATCATAGTGTAGGGTGGATCACAGGAGGCCGCAAGGCAGATGGGCAACAGCGGGGTTCGCTGCCCCCCCAGGGGCAATGTCTACTGCGCTGCCGCACTGAAGGATTCATCGGCGCGATGGGACCACAGCGGGAGGGGCAAATAGCTAAGCCTTTCCGTACAGCCCGGCCAACATGAGGCGGATCATGGTGTCGATGACCTGGTAGAAGCGCTCTTCCCGTGGAATCTCTTCCCTGTGGATCGTCTCGTTGGCCAGGTGCACCACCGTGCCCTTGTAGCCCTCCACCAGGTTCCGGGCGTCCACCGCTCCCAAAGCGCCCTCGCGCTGCCTCATCTCCACGTAAGCGACGAGACTCTCCCAGGCCTCGTCTCGGAACTGGCGGAACTTCGCGAACAAGTCGGGGTACTCCAACATGCTGAAGGTTGTCAGGCGGAGGTTGGACCGCCTGGCTGCCCGCAGGTTGTTCTCGAATACGTGCTCGGCGCAGGCGCGGAATACGCCAAAATCGTCTCTCTCCCGCATTCTACGCTGCACCTCCAGGTCCTCATCCAACGGGTGGGCGTGCCCCACTGCCTCGGACAGTGCGTGGTATAGACCTTCCTTGCTCCCGAAGTGCTGCACGATCAGGGTTCGGCTGACGCCTGCGCCCTCGGCAATGTCGTCCAGGGTGGTGCCCGAGAAGCCCTTCTCGGCGCACACGCCCAGCGTGATCTCCAGGATCTGCTGTCTCCGTTCCTCGCCCGAGATTCTCATCTAGATCGCCTATCTCCTGGTCCGGCAGTTGGCTCGCAGACCGGGCAACTGTGTATCGCCATTGTACCACTGGCTGCAAGAGCATGCAAGTGGGATGACCCGCAGCAGGACGAGACATGCTAGTAGTAGCAGGACCGACCGTTGTCCCCAGCTCCGGCTTCTTCGGCGGAGGTTGAAGACCTCCGTTGGTACCTTCGTTCTTCGCACTCCAGGCTCCTCGTCGGACGCCATCCGGACACGAAGGCGAAGGTCGCCCGGGGATTGACGCTGTGGCATCGCTGGACTATACTCTGGCATCATCGTCTGCGCAAGGTTGTGCCCTCGGAGGCGGCGACTTAAGGCTGGGTGACCGCCCGAAGGAAGCGATCCACGGGGATCGTTTTTGCACTGCGCAGTGAGTGTGTGTGAGGAGGACAGTCATGCTAGGGATAGAGGCCTTGCTGGAGATCCTCGCCGCGTCTGGCGTGAGCCACATCTTCGGCAATCCTGGCTCCACCGAGTTGCCCTTGAACGAGGCCCTGGTGAACGACTCTCGTTTTCAGTACGTCCTGGGCTTGCACGAGCTGCCGATCACGGCCATGGCGGACGGGTATGCCATGGCCTCGGGGGGATTGGGCGTGGCCTGCGTGCACATTACCTGCGGCCTGGGCAACGCCATGGGCATGCTCTACAACGCCTACCGCGCGGGGACGCCGCTCTTGCTTCTGGCGGGCCAGCAGGACCGGCGCCTGAGGCTCGGCGAGCCGGCGTTGGAGGGTGACATGGTCTCAGTGGCCCGGCCGTGGACCAAGTGGTCGGTGGAAGTACAGCGCGTAGAGGATTTGCCGGCGGTGGCCCGCCGCCTGGTCCAGACCGCTTTGACCCCGCCCACCGGTCCGGTCTTTGCGTCGGTGCCCGTGGACGTCCAGCTCGAGCAGACGGATGGGCTAGACCTGTTCCCGGCTCAGGTTCCGAATAGGCGGGTTCGCCCTCCGCTGGAGGCGGTTCGCGAAGCGGCAGAGCTCCTGGCCCAAGCCCGAAACCCGGCCATCTTGGCGGGCAGCCGGGTGACCGAGGCCAACGCGGTGGCGGAGCTGGTCACTCTGGCGGAGCGGCTAGGCGCGCCCGTGCTGGCGGAGCAGCAGACCTCGCACGGGCGGCTGCCCATGCCTGCCGATCACCCTCTGTACGCAGGGAGCTTGCCGCTGTGGTCGCCGGGCGTTCGCCAGCGCCTGGATGCGTTCGACGTGATCCTGGCGGTGGGCATGAATCTGCTGCGTCTGTTTCTCTACCATGAGCCGGCCTGCGCCATTCCGGAGCACATCCGGTTGATCCATCTGGACGCGGACCCCTGGGAGATTGGCAAGAACTACCCGGTGGAGGTCGGCCTGGTGGGCGACCCCAAGGCGGGCCTGGCGGAGCTCGATCAGCGTCTCTCGGAGATCCAGTCGAGTGAACAAGCGGGGCGGGCCGAGAAGCGTTTGGCGGGGCACTCCGCGCGCCGTGCCGCCGAGCGCCAGAAGCTGCTGGCCGAGATAGACGCGCAGTGGGACCGGCGGCCGATGACCCCCATGGCCTTCATGGGAGCACTGTGCCGCGTACTCCCGCCCGACGTTGCGGTGGTGGAAGAAGCGGTTACCACGCACGGCAACGTGCTGGAGACACTCGGCGTGTTTGGCGACCCCACCGGTTACTTCGCACACCGAGGTTGGGCCTTGGGATGGGGAGTGGGTTGTGCTGTGGGCGTGAAGCTGGCCTGGCCCAACCGGCCGGTGATGGCTCTGCTGGGGGATGGCGCGTCGCTCTATGGCATCCAGGGGCTGTGGACCGCTGCTCACCACCACGTCCCGGTGGTCTTCGTCATCGCCAACAACGCTCAATACAAGATCCTCAAGATCGTGGGGGCCGAGATGGAGCTGTCCCAGATGGCGGAGAGCCAGTTCCCAGGCATGGACCTCGCGGAGCCGGAAGTTGACTTCGTGGGGCTAGCCCGTTCGTTCGGCGTGGAGGCGCACAGGGTGACCGGGCCTGAGGAACTTGCTGAGCGTGTGCATGAAGCGCTGGACAGGACCGAGCCGATCCTGTTGGACGTGCCCATCGAACGCTGAGTGCTCCCATGCCCCCGACGCGAAGCGAGGGGAGGGCATGGGCGGCGGCCTGGAAGCAGGTCCGTGCACGGTATGAGCTTCGTCGTATCGGCGAGCTACAAGATGAAGGGAGAAGTGACAATGGCGACGGGGAAGATCAGCGGCAAGGCGGGCCAGAAGAAACGAGACACCGGGGCGACCCGGAAGACGGGCACGAGGAAGAGCCTGTCGAGCAAGAAGGGGGACTCGTACGTGCGGTTCTCCGACAAGCTGGCCGGCTCGCTGGAGGACATCAGTCGTATCATCGAAGAGAACAAGCACACCATGGACTCTATTCAGGACATAGGGGTGGAGCTCACCAGGACGGCTGGGATGTTGCAGGCTACGGCCTCCAGGTACGTGGGAATGGTGGACTCGCTGCTGGAGACCGCCGTGCCCATCATGCGCAACATCCCGCTGGTGCCAGCCCGGACGATGGAGTTGGTGGAAGAATTGCAGGATCTGGCCAACACTATCCTCGATGTCTGTGCGAAGGCAGACAGGGTGATCACCGACGTGGGAGACGGACTGGAGAACGGGGACATCGCCAAGATCAATGCTCACAGCGGCGACTTGCAGAAGATGACGACGGCTCTACAGAAGGTGCTCCCCGGCTAGGAGGAGAGAGGAGTGTGGCTGGGCAGGGCATTGCTCGACGCCGACAGAGGAACTGCCTTTCCAATCGTGGCACTGAGGTGAGGCGGATCGTGGTAAAGGGGCACCGAGGGAGTCATAGATGGCGATGCGCTTGACATGAGTGTAGCATAGTGCTATGCCGTGTTGAGCCGGCGTGCAGCCTCAGAGGCACCTCTGGCTAGCGGATGCTCGACGCTATGGCACGTATTGTGGACAAACCGGAGTAGCAGTGTTTGGGCGTAGGAGGCAATGGAGATGAGACGAAGATGGGCGGTAGCCGGGTTGCTGGCGCTGACAGCCTCACTCCTGCTGGTGGGCGTGGCCCTGGCGCAGGACGTCGGGGCGGGGATACCGACACCGCCGGATCCACCGAAGGCACGGGCGGGCGTGTACGTGACCTCCGAGGACAACGAGGACAACGCTGGGACCGGCGTGGCTGACAATGACATGGGCACGATCAAGCCACGCCTGATCTGTGGTAACGACCCGCTGGGTCCCATCGAGTTCAATATCGTGGTGGGAGAAGAGATGTCCTCGGGGGGTCAGTTGGCCCTCGCGGCCTGGGACTTCACTTCCGGTCTGCACGGCGTGTACGTCAACGGCCACTTCCTGGGGACCATACCTGTGCAGGAGAAAGGTCCGTGGGAGGTGCTACTCTTTGAAGTCCCGCAGGCTGTTCTCAAGCAGGGCGCCAACCTGGTGGAGATCGAGGTTGCTTTCGGCGATTGCGGCTCCATCGCCTGGGGGACCCTGGCTCAAGAGTTCGAGCCTTCCAACGGTGCGCCACCTGAGCCGCCCAACGCCGTGCTGGGCTTGTACGTGACCTCTGAGGACAACGAGGACAACGCTAGGACAGGCGCGGCCGATGACGACATGGGCACATCTGATCCCCCGTGGATATGCCCCAATAGCGAGAACGCGCCCATCGAGTTCAACATCGTGGTGCGGCGGCAGGTGTGCTCAGGCGGCGAGCTGACCCTGGCGGTCATGGGCCTCGAGACCGGGGAGCACGAGGTGTACGTCAATGACAACTTCGTGGCACTCATCCCGCCGCAGGAGGATGACGTATGGGTAGTACTGCCCTTCCAGGTTCCTCAGTCGGCCCTCAGGCGGGGTGAGAACCTGGTGCAGATCCGGCTTATGGGGGGTGACTGCGGCTACATGGCCTGGGGTGCGCTGGCTATCGAGCCGTGTGCCGAGGAAGAGTTCGTCCCCGAGCTGGGGAGTTTGATGCTGCTGGGCAGTGGGCTGACGGGGCTGGCGGGATATGCTGGCCTCCGTTGGAGGAATCATCGCTAGGCTGCTGGCAGAGTTGATACCGAGAGGGCCGCTCCCGACCGGGGCGGCCCTTTTCGTAGCAGGTGGGGTGTGATCGCCCAGACTCCTGGCCTCGAGTATACTGGAGATCCGAGCACAAGATAGACTTGCTGGGAGCACTCTCTCATGGACAAGATCGAGCTGACGCCCATCGGCATCATCCGCACCCCCTACGCGGAAGCCAAGGATATGCCTATCCAGGGGCGCTTCAAGGAGGACGTCGAGGGTTGGATCGACCTCAAGGAGCAGTACGTCCCGGCACTCAAGGATCTGGAGGGCTTCAGCCACCTGATCCTGATCTACTACTTCCACCGCTCGGATAGGGAAGAGCTCCAGGGCAGGCCGTTCCTGGAGGACGAGACGCACGGCATCTTCGCCATCAGGAGCCCTCACCGCCCCAACCACCTGGGCTTGTCCATCGTCAGGCTACAGCGGATCGAGGGGAACCGGGTCTACTTCACCGAAGTGGACATGCTGGACGGCACGCCCTTGCTTGACATAAAGCCGTACGTGGAGCACTTCGACCATAGGGAAGGCGTGAGATCAGGCTGGCTGGACAAGCACTTCGCGGAGGAAAAGCCACCGGAGCGGACTATCTTGGGGTAGGCGGGAGCTAGCCCTCGGTGTTGCGGCCTTGCGGGCGGGAGGAGGCCAGCTCCTGCCAGAAGTCCTGGGTGGCGGTGCGCAACGCGCTCTCCGCATCCACGCCCAGTTGCCGGCCTAGATTGGCCAGGGCGAATAGCAGCCGGCCCAGCTCAGCTTCCGCCTCCACCTGGTCATCCATCTCCTCCAGGCGTTCCAGCCTAGCCCGGGCCTCGGAAAGCAGTTGCTCCCTGGTGCTCGACAGCAACTCTTCCCTCTTGGCCCTTTCCTGGGCCCTCCGCGCCAGCGTCAGCGCGGGCAGATTCAGGGGCATGCCCCACAGAGGTTGGTCTTCCTTCTCTTCCTTCTCCTCCCGCTTGATCGCCTGCCAGTTGCGGAGCACTTCGTCGGCATCGACTACTTCCACACCGGCGAAGACGTGAGGGTGACGCCGGATGATCTTCTCGATGATGGTCTCCAGCACCTGGGCCAGGGTGAAAGAGCCCTCCTCCACGGCGATCTGCGTGTGCAGGATGATCTGAAGCAGGAGATCGCCCAGTTCCTCTCGCAACGCCTCGTCATCCTCTTCGTCGAGGGCCTGGAGGACCTCGTAGGTCTCCTCCAGGAGGTGCGGCCTTAGGCTCTGATGGGTCTGTTCGCGATCCCAGGGGCAGCCGCCCGGTGCCCGCAACCTGGCCACGATGTCGTGGAAAGTGGACACCGAGCTGGCCTTGGGGAGTGGGGGCACGAACAACGACGTCAGGTGATCGATGTCCTGGGAGTGATCCAGTTCGTGGAGGGGAATAGCCTCGGTCGCCACCTCGGGAGTTCCCAGCGAACGGAGCAGGGTCACCACGTGCTCGGCTGGGTACAGGTTCAGGAGAGTGAGCTTGACCTCGGCCGCCACTCTTCGGCTGTACAACTGGCCCACCAGCGCCGGCAGATCTGGGTCCAGAGGCGGATGCAGATGGTCCGCCAGGACGGTGGCATCCACGATCTGCAATCCGTTGAGGGGATCTATGCGCAGAGGTGCCAGGGCGGCCTCGATGAAGCTCAGGCCGGGTACCAGACGAACCTCACAGCCCTTCTGCTCCGCCAGCGCTAGTATCCGTGACACGGTCTCCTCACCGACCAGGGGGTGGCCCGGCACGGCGTAGAGAACGCCTT
>Ga0315553_10002369_pt1 | contig 15162 bp, 16 predicted proteins | sample SalMarSW160140MG_FD_203099 | JGI IMG/M metagenome (GOLD analysis project Ga0315553, IMG submission 203099) | Salt marsh sediment microbial communities from the Plum Island Ecosystem LTER, Massachusetts, United States - Salt Marsh Sediment SW1601-40 ... | reverse complement strand
AACTATATCTAACTTCCCCGGCGGCCTTGAAAACACCGAAACCTGGGAGAAGGCAATAGATAAGAACGTTGATTTACTGCAGGAAGCTTTGAATGAATGGGAGGAACAATATGGATAACACAGTCATTGAGATTCAAGACGCTGTAGTTTCCTACCGGGAAGATGTAGCTTTACAGGGCGTGTCTCTGGAGGTAAGGAAAGGAGAATTCATCGGCATTATCGGACCTAACGGCGCCGGCAAAACTACCTTACTCACAATAGTGAATGGCCTGGGCAAACTGGTTCATGGACAAGCCTGGGTATTAGGGTCGCGGCTAAACGGGAGAAGTAGCAGTAATTTAAGGAAGCGCATAGGTTACGTGGCTCAGGTAGAAAATGTAGACCCCAGGTTACCCATCAATGTTAGAGAGACGGTCATGGTAGGCTGCTATGGTCGCCTGGGACTATTCCATCGGCCAACACGGGCTCAATGGGAAACAGTAGACGAGGTATTGGAAATGGTAGGCATGGCTCATTTATCTCAACGCCCGATAGGACACCTATCCGGGGGCGAATACCAGAGGGCAGCCATTGCCCGGGCTTTGGTTCAGCAGCCTGAGGTATTTCTGCTTGATGAGCCGACAGCTTCAATAGATAAAAAAGCTCAAGGCGAAATTTTAAGCCTGATACAACTTATTCACAAGGAATATCATATGACCACTCTATTTGTCACCCATGACCTTAGAACGTTGCCTTCTGTTTGCCAAAGATTGATTCTCATGAAGGATGGCAAGATATGGCAGCAAGGTAGCCCGGAGTCAATGCTCAGGGAAGAGGTGCTGAGTCAGCTTTATGGAGCTCCGATCTCAGTAGCAACTGAGATTGCTCCGTCGCTCCGCTCCTCGCAATGACAAAAGAGAGTGTGTCATTGCGAGCCCCGACAAGTCGGGGCGTGGCAATCTCGGCAAAAGAGATGGTTGTTGACATTTGGGAGTTAAGGTAAAGAGGATATAGTGTTGTCTATTTTACAGTATCATTTCATGCAGAATGCCATTCTTGCAGGGTTATTGGGTGGCATAACCTGTTCTGTGGTGGGCGTCTTCGTAGTTACCATGCACCTCTCCTTTATCGGGGTATGTATTGCCCACGCTGCTTTTGCCGGAGCACTCCTTGGACTCTGGCTGGGGTTTAATCCCTTGATTGGTGCCTTGCTCTTCAGTCTGGCCTCAGCAGCCATTATCGGACCTGTGGCTGACCGTGGGGAATTAAACCCCGATACTTCCATAGGTATTGTTTTCTCCCTGATGCTGGGACTTGCTTTCCTCTTCATGGGCCTGATGCCCGGGGCCAGAACCGAAGCCTTAAGCCTGTTCTGGGGGAGTATATTGACCGTTAATCAACAGGACATCATCTTTTTAGCCGTTATAACAGGCGTAATAGTCGGGATGGTGGCCGCTTTCTATAAGGAAATTCAAGCAGTGATTTGCCATAGAGAGGTAGCTCTGGCCGTGGGCATACCGGCGACAGTCATTTTCTACGGCTTGTTGTTTTCCACCGGGGTGGCTATAACTGCCTCGCTACAGAGTATTGGTGGCTTGCTTATTTACAGCCTTATTCTCAATCCCGCAGCCGCTGCCTACCAACTTACTTATAGCTTAAAGCGGATGCTCCTTATCGCTGTTGCTTTTGGTGTTATTTCTTGCTGGGCCGGGCTCGCAGCCTCATATTTGCTTGACATTCCCTCAGGTGCCGCCATAGTGATAACTTCTGCTATTATCTTCGGCCTGGCAACGGCATTCTCTCCTAAGAGAAAAGTGAAGAGATGGCAGCAAGTTCCGTTAGCAGGTTAGATATGCAACTTCAAGAATATTTCGACCAACTAGCTCCAACCTGGGACCAAGAGCTTACCGGAGAGAGATTGAACTGCCTTGGCAATATCGTCAAGGAATTAGGCATCGAATCCGGAAATTATGTGCTCGATATTGGCAGCGGTACAGGCGTCCTTTTACCCCTTCTAATCGCGGAGATGGGTGGTGAGGGGAAAATCGTCGCCCTGGATTTTTCAGCGGAGATGTTATGTCAAGCGAAAAGCAAAAACTTCCAGCCCATAGTTGGTTTTGCTCAGGCTGATGTTCTTGCCATTCCCCTGGCTGATAGTTCTGTGGACCTGGCTATGTGCAACAGTGCCTTTCCTCATTTCGACGATAAGGTCAAGGCACTAAAGGAAATAGCCAGAGTACTCAGAGATAACGGCCGGCTGGCTATCTGCCACACCATGAGCCGAAAGATGATTAACCAGCTTCATCAGTCAATTGGTGGCGTGGTCGCCAATGACCTTCTGCCCGATGAATTTCAGCTAAAAAGGCTGATAAAGCAGGCTGGTTTGAAGGTAACTCATTTCGAAGATGGCCCGGAACGGTATCTGGTTATTGCCGAGAAGAGCGCCCGCTAATGTTTAAGCAATAATTATCTAGTGCTCCTTAATCATTAAGCTTCAAGCTCGAGACTAATATCTAAAGCCCTGGCAGAGTGGGTAAGGGCGCCGATGGAAATAAAATCGACGCCGGTTTCAGCTACAGCCCGAACATTATCCAGCGTAATTCCACCGGAGGCTTCAATCAAAGCGCGGCCGTGAATAGATTTTACCGCCTTACGCATGTCCTTGAGATTCATGTTGTCAAGCATGACAATATCTGCCCCGGCTTCAACGGCTTCTAGCGCTTCTGACATAGTCCCGACCTCTACTTCGACTTGAATTTGCCTTGCTTGGAGGTTGCTTCGTCGCTTCGCTCCTCGCAATGACAACGGAGCATTTTGCCTTGCCTTGGCTATAATCTCCTCGATATTCAATCCCTGGCTGCGGAGCGCCACCAGATGATTATCCTTAATGAGCACGCCATCGCTTAAATTCATACGGTGATTTTCACCACCCCCTACCCTGACGGCATACTTTTCCAGCGACCTCGAGCCCGGGGTGGTTTTTCTGGTATCCATGATGCGCACCGGCAATCCTTCGACTCTTGCCACGTAAAGATTGGTCTCCGAGGCAATGCCGCTCAAGCGCTGGAGGAAATTCAGGGCTACCCTCTCTGCTTTGAGAATGCTGGCAATGCTGCCTGATACTCTGGCTACTTTACTGCCCGGCTTAACTTTAGCCCCATCTTCTAGAAGAATCTCCACCTTTAACTCTGGGTCAACCCGATGGAAAACCTGCTTGGCCACTCCTGTGCCAGCCAGGATGCCTTCCTTATTAGCCACAATAAAGCCGGTCCCTTGCTGATCGCCGGGTATTAAGGCCTCGGTAGTAACATCACCCTTACCTAGGTCCTCAGCCAAGGCGCGGTCGATAATTTCTTCAATCTGGAGCTTACTTGCTGCCATTTTTCCTAAAAACGATGTGCCGCTGCCATTCTGGCGAAGTCTGTGGGAAATCTGTGCGAAAGTGAGCGCCGCGACTTTCTTTGCGGAGTAAAGCTGCCTCAGTCACGAGCCTGGCACATAATACCAAATTATTTAGTTCATAGGAGGGGCGGTCACTGGGTTGCGACAGGAGACCTTCCCAGGTGGCCAAAATGCCTGCCGCCTCTTCAATGCTTTTGCCAGAGCGGATGATTCCTACTTTGTCCCACATGAGGGACTGCAGGTTGGGCAGATTAAGGCGTGGCACTTTGGGTAGCGCCTCTCTATGAGGAAGGCAATAGGAGATTGCGGAGCTTGTTCCGAGCCCCCCCGGAGGTTGCTTCGTCACTTCGTTCCTCGCAACGACGGGCGAGGAATCCCGCTCCTTGCGATAACGAGGAGGGTCGGTCATTCCAGTCCTTTGCACTGCCCTTTTGCTAAAAACAACTGACTCAAGAAGAGAATTCGATGCCAGCCTGTTAGCACCATGCACTCCGGTGCAGGCAGTCTCGCCAGCAGCAAATAACCCCGGGATATTTGTCTCTCCCCAACTGTTGACCTTCACTCCTCCCATAAGGTAGTGAGCGGCGGGAGCGACGGGGATAAGTCCTTTGGTGATATCCAGACCGTGGTCCAGACAAAAGCGATATATGTGGGGGAAGCGAGTGGTAATTAACCGAGGGGGCAAATGGGTAACATCCAGAAAAACTCTAGCGCTGTGGGTTTTCTTCATCTCGTAGACAATGCTGCGAGCTACTATATCCCTCGGCGCCAACTCGGCCTCGGCAACATAATCCGGCATGAAGCGATGACCTTCCACATTTCTGAGTATGCCACCCTCTCCCCTGACCGCTTCAGAGATGAGAAAAGGAGCTACTCCGGGCAGGCGAAGAACGGTGGGATGGAACTGGAAAAATTCTATATCGCTTATTTCGGCACCGGCTTCAAAAGCCAAAGCTATTCCGTCGCCAGTGACCACATCGGAGTTAGTGGTATATTTAAACAACTTCCCGGCACCACCAGTAGCTAAGATGAGAAACTGGCAGCCATACTCTTCCACAGAGCCAGTCCGGCAATCGAGAGACCTTACGCCAGTTACCTTGCCGTTCTGGACTAAAATTTCGCTAGCCAGGCAATTTTCCAGGATTTTGGTGGGAGTGGAGCGCACACGGCGACTTAAGGTAACCTCGATGTGCTCCCCGGTGGCATCTCCGCCGGCATGCATAATGCGCGGCACGCTATGAGCTGCCTCTCTGGTCAGGGTAATTTCGCCGTCCAAAGTGTCAAAGGGCACTCCGGATTTGATTAAATCAGCAATGCAATCAGCAGCCTCATCGGTCAAAATGCGCACTGCGTCGGCATCACATAAGCCATCTCCGGCAGCGATAGTGTCTTTGAAGTGGAGTTCGGGAGAATCATCTTTGGCCATGGCAACAGCAATGCCACCTTGAGCATATTTGGTGTTGCAGTCATCTATATTCCCCTTAGTCAGGATAAGGACGCTGCCCCGTTCTATAGCGAGCAAGGCAATATAAAGCCCGGCAATGCCACTGCCAACTATAATATAGTCATAGTGATTCATTTACTCTACCTCCCCTTTGTCAAGAGGGAAACACAAGTGCAGAGTCTCACAAAGGCTGAACAGGTTTCAAAAATGCATCACGTTCCCAACTTGTCTGATGGTGAATATCTGACGCCTCAAGCTCTTGATGTCAGAATACTCCCCCACCACTTTCCTCAACCTCTTGTTTGCCAAGTATGCTGCTTCTAGCAACCCTCATTGTTGCTCCCGACTCTATCTTCAGAATTGCAGTATCTTCACCAAGACTTTCGATTTGTCCGTAAATCCCGCCAGCTATAATCACCCTTTCTCCCACTCTAAGTTCCTTCATCATTTCATCATGTTCTTTTTGTTGCTTCTGCCTCGGCCTGATCATCACGAAATACATAAAGGCAAAAATTGCTACCAAAAAGATAACCATTCCCCACGTTCCTAGACTTTCCATATACCCTCCTTTAATTAATTATTTTTTAACCTCGCCTCTCAGCGACCAGGGACTTGTTTTCTCAATCTGGATTATTGCTAATTGGCCCAGCCAGTCGCCGGCATCTTCAAAGAATACCAGCTTATTGCTCCGGGTGCGCCCAAACCATTTCCCCTTTTTCCTGCTTTCTACCAGCACTTCCACCTGCCTGCCTTGAAGTTGTGAATTAATCTCGCTAGCTATAGATGTTTGAAGCTCTTCAATCTTATGGAGTCTTCCCCTCTTCACTTCCGAAGGAATGTTGTCTTGATATTCCCGCCAGGCAATGGTGCCAGGGCGAGGAGAATAAGCCGCCACATGAACAACATCAAACCTCATTTCCTTGAGCAAAGACAAGCTGTGCTCAAATTGCTCCTCTGTTTCTCCAGGAAAGCCAACGATTATATCTGTGCTCAGAGATAGTTGAGGGATCTTGCGGCGAATGGTGTAAACAAGCTCTCTATATCTTTCCACGGTATACCATCGCCTCATAGCCCTCAGTATATCATCATCACCAGCTTGAACAGGCAGCTCTAGATGCTCACAAACTTTGTTCAGAGAAGATATAGTGTCAATGAGCTTCAGGCTTATATCCTTGGGATGATTTGTCAGAAAGCGAATCCTGGCAATGTCATCTATGCTGCTTAATTCGTTCAGCAAATCAGCAAGGTCGGGATGCCCGGGCAAATTGTGTCCGTAAGAATCAACATTCTGCCCCAGCAAGGTTACCTCTTTTATGCCTCGTCTTACTAGCTCCTCCACTTCACAGGCTATTTCCCCCAGAGGGCGACTCACCTCCCTTCCCCTCCTGTAGGGGACAATGCAATATGAGCAAAAATTATCACAGCCCTGGATGATGGGGATAAAAGCGCATGGCGAGGGCGCCATCCAGGTGTCATTGCGAGCGTAGCGAAGCAATCTCTGCTCAATAGGTATGCCTTGCTTTTGCCCCCAGGCAATTAGCTCGGGGAAGTCACCAGGCTTAAATAGTAAATCAACGTGAGGAAATCGTCTCTTCAATTCTTGGGTGTCGGAATCAACCAAACATCCAGTAACAAGTATCTGGAGATCGGGATGTTTATTTTTCAGGCCTTTCAATAAACCCAGGGTGCCTAAAACCTTATTCTCAGCGCTTTGTCTTACCACGCATGTATTGAGAATCACTAAATCGGCATTGGAAAAAGAAGTCGCTGCCTGATGGCCAACAGAATCCAAGTAGCCAGCTATTTGCTGGGATTCTGCCTTATTCATCTGGCAGCCGATGGTCCAAATAAAATAGCGCAGCATAACGCTATTGCCTTCCCCCCTATGTTGGGTGTAAGGCTGTTCAATTTTGGTTTCGTGTTCAATTAATGAAGATGTATTCATTTCCATTCTGTTTCCACCAATTATAATTTAAAATACCTAATTTAGGAAAACCAGAGTCTTTTCCAATATAAGCTGGCAGAGTTCAGAGGTTTAACGGCTGAGGAGAAATACTACTGGATAGAGGAGGTGCTGATAAGATTTAAATATCATCTTTGGCCAGGAATTTAGCTTGCAAAGCAAATTCTAAATTATCCCCTTCTGTTTCAGTTCCTTTAGCTTGGACGGTTCCCACCCTAGATACTTGAGATAGATATGCTCATTATCATAGCCTGCCGGTCGGCATACCCACTTTGTTCGTATTGGACTTTCGGTCATCTTGTGTTGCGCCTGAGCTACGATAAGCTCTCCATAGACAGGGTCTTGAATCGGGATAAAGATGCCTCTATCCAACCAGTTGGCATCTTTCATGGCCTCCTCAGGGGAACACACTGGGGCCACCACCGGAGTAATGGGCGCCAGGCGCCCATTCTGGGCATATTCGATGGACATTCTTACGAGTTCTTCATTGAAGTTGGGATTATTGTTTTAACGCAATAGAGGCTAATGTACCTTTTTCTCGTATCCCTTCCAATATCTATCTCTTATCTCGTTTTTCTTTATTTTGCCGCTGCCAGTCATAGGCAGGCTATCCCAAAACTCTACCGACTTCGGTTTCTTGTAGCTTGCTAGATGCTCCTTACAAAAATTGATTATCTCGTCTTCAGTAGCTGTCATCCCCTCCCGCAAAACTATCACCGCCTTTACCGATTCCCCCCACTTTTCATCAGGTACTCCTACCACAGTAGCCCCCTGTACCGCGGGGTGGGTATATAGGACTTCCTCCACTTCTCGAGAATAAATGTTCTCTCCGCCACTAATTATCATGTCCTTTTTTCTGTCCACGATGTAGATATAACCATCCTCATCCATCGTGCCCATATCACCGGTATGAAGCCAGCCATCCTTTATTGTCTCTGCCGTCTCCTCGGGCAACTTCCAGTACCCTTTCATTATTCTGTCACTATGGGCCACTATTTCACCGACCTCACCTACAGGGACATCGTGACCTTGCTCATCAACAATTCTGATCTCACCTTCCCCGGGCGGCTTACCTACAGACTCCAATCTCTTGATTTCCTTGGCTGTCCCCTCTATGTTATGGTCTTCTTTCTTAAGTACGGTTAGATTGAGGGTTTCAGTCTGCCCCAGTAATTGGAAAAAGATTTTGCCAAAGCGCTCAACACCACGCCTTAATGCCTCAAGAGGTATCGGTGCTCCGGTGTAAGCTATAGTGCGCAAACTACTGAGATCGTATTTATCTAAATCTGGGTGGTCCAACAGTCGGATGATCATCGCTGGTACTAAACAGGTATAGGTTATTTTCTCTCTCTCGATAGTCTCTAGAATTGGGATTTCATCAAATTTTTTATGAATTACTATCGTGGCACCAGAGGCAAAAGCGGGAAACAGGTAGGCTGCGGAGCCGCCAACATGAAAGAAGGGCATCACACATAGGGCAACGTCATTAGAGCTAAGGTTGCGGTGGGGCACCATAATCTCTGCTATCATACTTTTATTAGTATGAATAGCTCCCTTGGGTCGTCCCGTGGTACCGCTGGTATAAATAATGCAGACGGGGTCGTCCTCTTCTACCTCCTCCACCGGCTCATCGGGGGGGAAGCTGCTGATTAACTGTTCATAGCTCGCCATATTCTCCACGGCCGCATCGAGACAGATAAAGTTCTTGACTCCACCAAGCTCGTGGCGAATAGATAGAATAGTGTTGACAAATTCCTTTTCTAATATTAGGGTGTTGGCTTCAGAATTATTTAGCAAATAGAGTAGTTCCCTGCCCACAGATCTATAATTCAGTGTCACACAAATCATTCCGGCTTTGCCAATGTTAAACACCTCAAAATACTGAGGGCAATTATAGGCCAATATGGCTACCCGGTCTCCTTTCCTAATCCCCATGCTGGCTAAGGCATTTATGAGGCTATTTACCCTGTGATTGAACTGCTTAAAGGTGGAACGCTTGTTTTCAAAGATAAAAGCCGTCTTGTCTGAGTATGTCTGGGCGTTTTTGTTGAGAAGTTCTTTTAATGTTTGTATTTTGGAATGTCTCTTTTCTTTATAGTTCTGCCAGGTCTCTTCTGCCATAACAGTTCGGTCTCCTCCTTTCACTTTGTCCCACTGCCCAATGGAACTCGAATTGTTTGAGTCGAGATTATCGTCTCAATGTCTATATATCTCCACATGGTAGCAGGTTAGCTTTTCCAAAATTGTAATATTTTATCAACTCCCCCGTATTTGTCAATAAGTCGCATTCTGCAGTTTCGTGACATCAGTCAGGACTATTTACTTTCATTTTATAGAAGTTGATTAATTACTCGAGCTTCCAACCGAGTCTTGAGTATAAGACTGTACCGATAAGGAGAAGTGCGAAAGAAAGAGCTATAGTGAGAGTTATCTGGCCGGAAGTTAAAGGATTATACGCAATCATATCTGGTCCAACTAGCAAGTGTACGATCGATGCCTGTGCTGAGGAAATGGGATAGACTCGAGCAAACGTCTGAAGCGGCACCGGCAGGCCCTCGTATGGGAAGAATAGGCCCGATATGGCAGATGTTATTACTGCAATGCCGACCCCTGTCATAATTGCGCCCTGAAGATTCTTAATCAATGTGCCGGCTATAAGCCCCACTCCAGCAGAGGCACAAATTACCAGAAAGACAAAGCCAATCGCCTGTGGAATCTCGACTCCAGTTCCTGTGAAACGTGCGCCGACTGCGATACCAATTACTATAACCAGAGCTGCTGCCAGTAAAGAAAGGGTAATAACAGCAGAGATTCTACCGATGAAATCCTTGTAAGGTTTTATGGGCATTGATATGAGTTTGGAAAGTAAACCGTTCGCTCTATCGCCGGCAATACTGGCGGGAAGGTTGGACATGCCGGCTATCATCAGAGCAAAAACCATCATTGAAATGGCAATAGAACCCTTGATATAGGGAACCACTCCTTGAGGGGCGCTACCTGTAAATGAGAAGCTTCCAATGAGTACCCAGATTATCGGCCAGGCTATGGTCCAAAACAGTGCCGCCTTCTCCCTGAGCAGCTCCTTGACTGCCTTGGTATAGGCTGCAGATATCTGCCTCAATTATCCGGTTGCCTCCTGTAATTGCCTCTCGGTAAGTCTGAAGAAGACGTCTTCGAGGGTGGGCCTTGCCATTTCGATACGCATCACCTTATGCCCGGCCTGGTCAAGGCTCCTTACCACATCTGCCAGTACCCTGTCCCCATTTCTTGAGTAAATCTTGTAGCCAGTCTCCGATTCCGCTACCTTTCCATTGATGCTATAACCCTTTAACACTGAGAGCATACTATCGGTCTTCCCAGCCGTCTCCACGGTTATCACATCCTCGACAGCATGTTTCCTCTTGAGTTCATCAGGAGTGCCTTCAGCTATCATTTTGCCATTGTCTATTAAACCCACTCTTGAGGCTAGCTCGGCATCACTCCCGATATGAGTAATCAGGATAATACTGGTTTTCCTGCCCATAATCTCTTGAATCATACTGAAAAAGGCTCTTCTGGCAGCGGGGTCGAGACCAGTCGTCGGCTCATCCAGGATAAGGACCTTTATACCAGGGAAAATCGCTGTGGCAACTTCTAATCTTTTCCTCATCCCCCCAGAATACTTGGCTACTCTCTTATCAGCTTCTTCAGAAAGCCCAACGTTTTTTAGCATTTCAACCACCAGCTGATTTGCCTGATTCCGGGAATATCCCAGGAGATTAGCGAAATACACCAGGTTTTCTTTTCCTGAAAGCTTGGGCGAGGAGAAATTCTCCTGGGGTACATAGCCTATGAATTCCTTGGCCTGTGCCGGCTTCTTTCCATAGACTTCAACAATACCGCTATCTTGCGTTTTCACCGCAGCAATTATTGAAGCAAGTGTAGTCTTACCAGAACCGTTCGGCCCCATCAGCGCATAGAACTCGCCTTCTGGCACATCAAGGTTAACTCCATCGAGCACACGTTGGCTATCATATGTCTTGACTAGATTCTCTACGTGTATTGCAAGCACTTAGAAATGCCTCGATTCTGTAACCGGATTCGGTGGAATATTCATAGAATCTTCACTGACACAGCTAAGAAGTATTATACCTCATGAGTCGACTTATTTATATAGACAGCACTTGACTCGAGGATATCAATTTCCAAGATGGTGTCCTTAGGGTAACAACCCCACCTTTGATAACTTCAAGCAAAAAGCTCTTTTACCATCCTGCCCACGTATCTGGCAATGGCAAGGGAGGCAGTGAGCCCCGGTGATTCTATCCCGATTAGGTTTATTAAGCCCGGAAAGCCGGTTTTCTCTTCGTGGGCAATGACAAAATCTTGGAAGGCTTCGCCTGGCCCCTGAAGCTTAGGCCTTATGCCGGCAAATTCGGGGTCTAAATCTTCAAGTTCGATATGGGGAAGGAAGCTTTGGATCGAGTTATGAAAGGCTTCCTTCTGGGTCTCATCGACTCTATAATCTACTTCCTCAACATAGCGAGCGTTGGGGCCAAGCCGAACTCTACCATTGAGCCCCACGGTCACATGAATTCCATGTCCAGCTTGCTCTGGGGTGGGGTAGATGAGCCTGTTTACAACATTCCTATATTTTGAACTTAGACTAAAGTATTCGCCTTTGCAATAATTAAGCCTGTAACCTGCTTTAGATACGTCTACCCCAGCAAGCTGAGCTATCCTGTCAGAGTTTAAGCCAGCAGCGTTTATCACAGCTCGGCTGATAAAGGCAGAGATTCCTTCCCGATCCCTTATTTCGACTCTGTACTTTGCCTCCATCCTTTCTATTCCTACTACCTCAGTGCCAAACACAAACTCAGCTCCTTTTTCCCTCGCCTGGTTGTAAAGAAACTTCAGCAAAGTATGGGAATCCAAAATTCCGCTGGAAGGGGATAATAACCCGGCTCTAGCTTCAACATTTGGCTCGAGCTTTTTGAGTTCTGTTCGGGAAAGAAGCATTAAATCTTCGACGCCATTTTTTCTTCCTTGCTCGTAAAGCTTCTCAAGCTGGGTAGTCTCATTTTCGCTCACCGCCACGATGATCTTTCCTAGCTTTTTGTAGGCGATATCGTGCTTGTCACAAAGCTCATAAAGCAGGCTTTTCCCTTCGACACAAAGCCTTGTCTTTAAGGAATCCTCGGGATAGTAGATGCCGGCGTGGATGACTTCACTATTTCTACTGCTGGTCTCAAGCCCGAAACTATGGTTTTTCTCAAAGACGAACACTTCTTTTTTTCGTTGTGCGATTTCACCAGCCGCAGCTAGGCCGATTACTCCGGCACCGATGATTGCTACATCAATTTCGGCAAGCATTTTTTAGCCAGCCTTGAATCTAGTCCATTTTGGCGAAAGCCGATGTCTTCCGGTGGTATAGAGATGCTTGGCACCAGAGCTTCACCATCAGTTCAGATACTATGGAGAGCACCAAGCGGAATTCTAAGGCTTTGACAATTCCCGCCCCAGTTTACAGTCTCCCGGCAAGCCAGAACCGGCTCTTCGTTCTCATAGCATGATCCCGGCTCCAGGTCATACACATCACACGGCAAAGCCCACATCCATGACACCTGTCTGATTCAACATTGATCCGGCCCTCGCTCACCAGTAGTGCTCCTGAAGGACATGCTGGTATACAGAAGGGCTCGGCGCAGTGCTTGACACAAACTGTTTTGAGCATTTTTTCTCCTTTATCCTAGAATTCTCTCCACTTCTTCAGCATCGGTTTCCATTATATAGGGAATTTCAGAAACATCGGCTGCTTCCCTCGTGAGCGACATTATATCGTTTCTGTCTACATATTTAAGGGCAAATTTGCGCTCCCCAGCCATAAGTTGCCTGAGGCCGATAGCTAACCTGTCGTAATAGGTATATATGCCTATGGCCGCCGGCGGTATCCTGTCGAAATCCTTCCCGTATTTCTCTTTAAGCTGCCCTGCAGCATTAAAGGTGCGCAGCATCATCTCCTGATATTTTTCACCCCGACCATAGGCCTCTTCCATGAGCTGCCCGTGTGTCTTCCCCACCATTGCTGCGGTAAGGGTGGATCGTCCCATGCAGACCGCTTTTACATAGGGAGCACCCAAGGCTATGGCCTTGAAGATATGGTCTTCGAGAGCAATGCCACCAGCAATGGCACAACTGGGGACAAACTCGCCTTTTTCATCCAGCCGTCTAAGGAATTTATAAAGGAGGCTTTCCAGATAAACTGTGGGGACACCCCACTCATTCATCATCCGCCATGGACTCATTCCCGTTCCACCACCGGCACCGTCTACAGTGAGGAGGTCTATTCTAGCCTCCGAGGCGAATTTCACCGCTCGAGCCAGGTCCGCTGGCCTATAGGCACCTGTCTTGAGGGTGACATACTTGGCGCCGATCTTCCTTAATCTCTTTACCTCTTTCAAAAATGATTCCTCATCTACCATTCCCAGACGAGAATGACGCTCGAATTCGGCTATCCCGCCCAGCTTATGTGCCTCCTGGACGTAAGGATTTTCTGGGTCGGGGACAACAATATATCCCCGTCGCTTAAGCTGGAGTGCCCGTTCCAAGGTCGGCAACTTAACCTCGCCACCGATGTCTTTTGCCCCTTGTCCCCACTTTACCTCAATGCCCTCAACTTTGAGCTTTTCTATTGCATACTCGGGAACACCAAGACGAGTATCCTCCACGTTTGCCTGAATAAGTATCGTCCCATAGCCGTCATACCAGTCCTGGTACAGCCTCACTCTTCTTTCCAGTTCCGGGGACCTCATTATCTTCCCATTTTTGAACTCGGCATTGGGGTCCATGCCGCAGACATTCTCACCACACACGAGGACCGCACCACATATGGCTACGGCAATAGCCGTGCCTTCCCAGTTTACTCTGGCTATTTCTGTGGAGCCCAGTGCACCCGTGAAGAAAGGAATTTTCATCTTAAGCTTCTGTCCCTTGGAACCAATCTCAGTGGAGAGGTCAACCGCAGAGAAGACAGCCTTATCTGGGTCAGCTTCAATGCCAACCGCTCCAACACAGGTCCCTTGAATGTTAAAATGAGAGAAATCTACGGGATAATCTTTTTCCGACCCGGCAATGACCTTGCCAAAGGGCTGCGGGTAGATAATCTCTCTTCCCCGGAGCGCCGACCGTCCTACTTCACAATAGCCAGGGCAACCATCAACGCAGGTGACGCATAGTCCTGAGATAGGTGCTGGCGCTACTCTGGTCGTGGTTACCGTGGCCGCACTGGCGTTTGGCTTGCTTAAAGTCATCTATTACCTCCTTTATATTTTTACAGGTATCCCCTTTTCTTTTAGATATTGTTTTGCTTCAGATATAGAAATTTCGCCGAAGTGGAAGATAGAAGCGGCTAAGACCGCCGATGCCTTGCCGATGGTTATAGCTTCGTAAAGATGTTCCAATTTTCCCGCACCGCCGGAGGCAATGACTGGAATCTTGACAGCTTCGGCCACGGCTCTGGTCATCTCCAGGTCATATCCTTCCTTTGTGCCATCGGCATCTTTGCTGGTGAGCAGAATCTCCCCAGCCCCCAGTTTCTCCACCCTCTTTGCCCAGTCAACAATGTTTAGCCCTGTGGATTCACTACCACTCTTAACTACTACCTCTAATCGTGGAAGACCAGTTCCAGGGGGGTTTTTTCGTCCATCGATGGCAACAACGAGCTTTCCCTTGCCGAATGTCCTCGATGCCTCTCTTATAAGTTCAGGATTTCTAACCGCAGCCGTATTTATCGAAACCTTGCTCACCCCGAGATCAAACAAGGTCTGCATGTCCTCAAGGCTAGCGATACCGCCTCCCACGGCAAAGGGAACCGTAACCACCTCACAGACCTTTTTAACCCATTCAAAACGCGTCTTTCTACTCTCCACGGTGGCGAAGATATCAAGGAATACCAGTTCATCAGCGCCTTCTCGACAATAGGCCTCCGCTGCCCCTACAGGGTCTCGAGCATCCCTCAGATTCACGAAGTTTATTCCCTTGACTACCCTGCCATCCTTCACATCTAAGCATGGTATGATTCTCACTACATTCATTTCATAACTCCCAGAACTTAACTAGGTCTTGGTATTCCATTACAGTACTCATAGCATGATTTTCTACTTCTATGCCAGATTCAACAGCAGCAGCTATAGGATTAAGCCCCCCTGTGAGTATCATGCCTACCTTATTCAATTCTACAGGAACCTCACACAAGGACTTGCTCACCTCGCCCATCATAAACAATCCACCTAGATTAGCTTCTTTTAATCCAGCAACGACCTTTTCTGCTTCGGGTTGGCATATGGCCGGTATTTCTCGGAAGTTGGCTAAAATCCTCCCCTCCCCTTTTCTAGCC
>Ga0315553_10002367_pt1 | contig 15172 bp, 9 predicted proteins | sample SalMarSW160140MG_FD_203099 | JGI IMG/M metagenome (GOLD analysis project Ga0315553, IMG submission 203099) | Salt marsh sediment microbial communities from the Plum Island Ecosystem LTER, Massachusetts, United States - Salt Marsh Sediment SW1601-40 ... | reverse complement strand
AACCGGGATGAAAGCACTTGAATACCGGACAGAAAAGAAAGAAACCTGGTTGAATTGTGAGATACCACTTGGCAATCTCAAGGATGGTATTTATATGATTGAGGTTGTCGTTAATAACGAGGAAATAAATTATACACGACTAATAATAATCGAATAATATTAAAAATATCAGCATAATGAAAGCAAAGAGAACCTGTCTGAAATTCTTCATACTGTCTGTACTAATGGCAGTAATGCTGAACAATGTTGTATTTCCGCAAGGTACCGATTCAAGGTTAAGATACGGGAATAATGAGCAGTTTGGTTTTGGTATTGTTCTGACACCGCAGCTTACCTCAATCAATATGGATGGATTTTCAAATTCTGCAACAGCTACAGGCGGAACCGGAATTAACATTTCCTTTGATGCTTCCTTTTATTTTTCAACATATGCAGGTATAAGTATCGGGGCCGGACTTAGTCCCTATTCTTCAGAAATTACTTTATCATCATATTCAACACAATTCTCTGATGTCGATAGTGAAAGTGAGAGTTTTGAAATGCAGATCGAAGGGCGGTCAATAACCGAAAACCAGAAGATTTCTATGTTAAGCATTCCTATAACACTTGCCTTGAGAGTTCCGGCAGGCAGTAAGCTGGGATTCTATGTTAATGCCGGCATAAGTGCAGGAATCCCTGTTGTAAAGACTTATGATGGTAGCGGTATCTTTTCATACGACGGGTATTATGCGGCATATCCTGTTACTCTTGAGAATATACCGCAATATGGTTTTCCCAGTGACCTGCGAACCGAAGTCTCCGATCAACTTGAGATAAAATCTTTCGTGGCTTCATTAACAGCTTCAGGAGGCTTCTATTTTTACCTGAACAAATCTATACAGCTTGCACTCGGAGCCAATTACACCCGGGCATTATCTGATATTTCAAATTATCAGAATACAGGTACATTTTATTTAACCACCCAGGCTGAAGAACTTAACAGTATGATGGAAGGTAGTACTAAAACAGGTGTTCAGGCTATTGGTATAAGCCTGGGATTCAGATATTTTATTAAATAGGGAACTGTTTAATAAACCTTCTCCCTTTATTTGCGATGTCATTCCTGAGTCTCAGCGAGGAATCTTTTTCTTATCTTTAAGCAGTAATAGTCAATAGACAACGCAGATGACATCTGACATATAATGTTGTAGTATTGTTGAGGTGTACTGAAGTACTTTCAGTATGATGAGAAATTGATATTACTTTGTAAAAAGATCTGTAATGTTTTAACTTCTCTATCTTGTGTAAATTAACAAATGCTCATGAAAAAACTGCCTTTTCTTTTTGCTCTTCTCCTGATTATAACGCCTTTGAATGCGCAGCAAATGATAAGGGGGAAAGTGATAGACGATACCAATGCTCCTTTACCTGGTGTATCAATCCAGGTAAAAAATACTCTTCGGGGCACTTTTACCGATATTGATGGTAATTACAGTATTTTGGCAAATCCATCAGATTCATTAGTCTTTTCAATGGTGGGGATGATCGGTCAGAGTGTCTATGTCGGAACACGGACGACTATAGATATTGTTTTGTCAACCTCAGAGACAATTCTTCAGGAAGTTGTAATAATTGGTTATGGAAAGGTAAATAAGAGTGACCTGACCGGTTCTGTAAGCTCGGTAAAAACTGAGGACCTGGTAAAAATCACCTCCCTGAATCCCGAGCAAAGCCTCCAGGGTAAGGTAACCGGTGTGCAGGTTACCAGCACCTCGGGAGCACCCGGAGCGGGAGCTACTATAAGAGTACGTGGTGTCGGCACTTTTAATAACTCTTCTCCTATCTTTGTTGTCGACGGAGTTATCCTGGATGACATCTCTTTTCTGAACACCTCTGATATTTCCTCCATGGAAGTGCTGAAGGATGCTTCCGCCACTGCTATTTATGGATCAAGGGGAGCAAACGGTGTGATTATCATCACCACAAAAACAGGAACACTGGGCCAGGAAAGGGCAAGTTTTAATTTCAGCTCAGAGTATGGAATCCAAAACCTTGCAAAGAAGATAGACCTTTTAAATGGAAGGGAGTTTGCTATTATATCAAATGAAATCATTCCCGGATCCTATAATAATGTGGATCTTGTTCCTGACACTGACTGGCAGCATCTGATATTTCATACCGCACCTGTTCAGAATCACCAGTTTTCAATTACCGGGGCAACCAAGCTCACCCAGTATTATGTTGGTATAGGTATGTTCCGGCAAGATGGGATCATTGATAAATCGAATTATAATCGTTTCACCCTTAAGCTGAACAATACCTATAATTTATTTCCCCACTTCAAGCTCGGCAATAATTTAACTTTTGCCCCTTACAAGCAGCAAAATGCACCCAACGTGACCTATTCTGTATACCGTGCACAGCCTTTGCTAAAGCCATATTATGAGGATGGTTCCTATGCAGTTGTATACAATGTTGGAAATCCGATTGCTGATCTTTCCTATTCGAACAATTTCGGGAAAGGAATTCGAGGTGTAGGGAATATTTTTGCGGAAGCAACTATTCGAAAGTCATTTACCCTGAAGTCAAGCTTTGGGATCGATGCTTCATACAATAAATCATACAGCTTCACTCCCGCCTATACCGTTTATAATCCAGACGGAACCGCTTCTCAGCAGCAAAATGTTCTCAGCGATATTTTTAAAGGAAATTCCGAAAATCTTACCTGGCTCTGGGAAAACACGCTGACTTTCAACAAAACTTTCCGCAATATTCATGCAGTAGATATTGTTGCAGGCTATACCATGCAGGAAACAAATTCTGAGTCAATGGGAATTTCCGGGGAGAACGTACTACGGAATGGGAAGGATTTCTGGTATATCAATCCTTCATATATATACGATCCTGCCAATAATGTCAATAAGATCCAATCCATATACAATGGGGTAGATCCGGGCCAGTACTATTCCATGATCTCCTATTTATTCAGGACCAATTATACCCTGAACAACAAATACTTACTAACCTTTACCTTCCGACGTGACGGCTCTTCAAAATTCGCCAGGGGAAACAGGTTTTCCAATTTCCCTTCATTTGCTCTCGGATGGAACGTTGGGAAAGAATCGTTTATGAAGTCCATCCCTTTCATTTCGAACCTGAAAATAAGGGCTAGCTGGGGCATTATAGGTAATGAGAAGATCAGCTATTATGACCGTTATTCCAGGGTTCAGTCCGGTCAGCTTGCGGTGTTGGGCAACCCGGATGCTCCCCTGCCTGCAGCTTCCTACGGCAAGAACGGTAATCCTGACTTGAAATGGGAGAGTACAACCCAAACAGATGTGGGAGCTGAGATTGGATTTTTTGATAACAGGCTGACGAGCGAATTTGATTTTTATAACCGCCAGACTGATAATATACTTGTGGAACTTTCCACCCCGGGTCATCTGGGAAATGGACAGGGGCAAAAAGTTCGTTATAATGCTGCTTCGGTATTGAACAGAGGATTCGAATTTAACCTGAGCTGGAAAGAAACCAGGGGCGATTTTAGTTACAAAGTAGGCATCCTTGGATCTACTATTCATAATGAAGTATTGAGTATTGGCAGTAATAGCGGAATCGATTCTCTCCTGATTGGCGGTTACCTGGGCGATGGAAGACCTGTTACGCTAAGTCGTGTTGGCTTACCTATAGGGGCTTTTTACGGATATAAAACGGATGGCATTTTCCAGACACAGGAAGAACTTGATGCTTATCCTCACTCTTCTCAGGCAGAAGTAGGGGATCTTCGGTTTGTTGACGTGAACAATGATGGTACATTAGACGGACTTGACAGAACTTATATAGGATCACCTATACCGAAGTTTATTTTCGGCTTCAATGCCCAGATGGAATATAAAGGTATTGACTTTTCTTTTGATTTCCAGGGGCAGACTGGTAATAATATCTTCAATGGGAAGGAAGTGGTTAGACCTGATCCGTATAACTTCGAGCAACATGTCTTTGACCGGTGGACAGGCCCGGGAACTAGCAATACAGAACCAAAACCGTCGTTTGGGGGTTATAACTTTACACCATCTGACCGGTTTATTCTGGATGGTTCATTTTTGAGGCTGAGGAACGTCACTTTGGGCTATACCATCCCTGCTTCCCTGACAAAGAAAGCGTTCATACAACAATTACAGGTTTATCTCAAAGGATCAAATCTCTTTACCCTGACCAAATTCACGGGGTACTCGCCTGAAATTGGAAGTTACGATGTGTTATCCAACGGGATAGATTATGGTACTTACCCTATTACGTCAACGTATTCACTTGGTATTAACCTGACATTCTGAGCAAAATGAAAACCACGATAAAAATATCAATCATTCTTATCTCATTCCTTTTTATCACTTCGGGATGCGAAGACTTTCTGGAGAAAAACCCACAGGGAGAGCTGACACAGGAAGAATTCCCTGTGAGTCAATCAGATGCCTTACTGGCAACCAATGCCGTATATTCAACAATTCGCGAATGGTCTTATCACTCAGGGGGATATCCTATTCTCGATATCATGTCGGACGATTCGCATAAGGGAAGCAATCCCAATGACCAGCTTCCAACAGTGGGTCCGTACGATAAGTTTACCCATATGCCCACCCAGGACGGTCTTGACCGCTGGTGGAGTACATTATACGAAGGAATAAAGCGTACCAATGTTGTCATTACAAAAGTACCTTTGATCGAGATGGATACTGTATTGCGCAATCGCTATATCGCTGAAGCAAAATTCTTACGGGGACTATTTTACTTTGATCTTGTACGAGCCTGGGGCGGGGTTCCCAGGATCACATCCCTCAGCCCCCCTCTGAAAGTTGCACGGTCCACAAAGGAGGAGATATATGATCTCATTATTAGTGACTTACAGTATGCCACTAAAAACCTGGTTGAAAAAAGTGACCTGGGATCTGATGACATCGGCCGGGCAACCAAAGGCGCTGCCAGATCCTTATTGGCAAAAGTATATTTGTTTCAGGGGGATTTTGTCAATGCAGAAAAATATGCCCTCGAGGTTATAATTTCAGATGAGTACGAACTTGAGGCTGTGTTTGCAGATGCTAATAGCAAAGCAGGCGAACATGGAATGGAATCGATCTTTGAAGTGGGTGCCCTGGAGGTTGAAGGATCTGGTGGTAACCAGTATGCAAACACTCAGGGAGTCAGGGGTTCGCCTAACAAGGGCTGGGGTTTTAACAGGCCTTCCCTTGATTTACGCAATTCATTTGAACAGGATGATCCTCGTCTCGATGCTACGATCATTGATCTTGGGGAAACATTGGATGGTGTATTAATCCTTGGTGATGGGACAACCCCAGATGAAACAAAGGATGAATCTGATAATGTGATTGAAGTAGAATGCTACAACCAGAAGGTATGGTATCCGGGAACAAATACGATCACCCAGTGGGGGCATAACCGTCGGTTGATCCGATATTCAGACGTGCTGCTTATGGCTGCAGAAGCATTAAACGAGAATAACAAACCTGGTAATGCGCTTGTTTACCTGAACCAGGTGAGAGAGAGGGCAAGAGAAGGCAACAGCAGTATTCTTCCCGATATTACTGAAACAAACAAGGATGCCCTGCGGGATATTATCCTGAATGAACGGAGACATGAGCTCGCCCTGGAAGGACACCGGTTCTGGGACCTGGTAAGAACAGGAAAAGCACCATCAATACTTGGTCATCTGGGATATGTTACCGGGAAACATGAACTATTGCCCATCCCACAAAACGAGATAGATATTTCGCAGGGTACATTAATACAGAATATAAAATGGTGATAAAATATTGTCTAACTAATTTTTAATTAATTATGAAAAATAAACAATTTATTTTTAGTTTTCTTCTTGTTACTTTGTTGATATCTGCAGTATTCAATAGTTGCAAGAAGGATGAAGAACCCGAGCCTCTGACTCTGGTATCCCTTGTTGCAGGAACTATTGATCTGAATGGGGCAATTTCAGCAACAGATATCCCCGTAGATCCCACTATTACAGCAACATTCAGCGTAGACGTTGATCCGGCTACCGCTACTGAAACCAATATTACATTGATTCAGGATTATGATGATGTGTCTATAGCGCTTAACATTACAGTGGCTGCTAAAGTGATTACAATTACTCCAACTTCTGATCTGGGCACAGGAACTCTTTATAAACTCGACTTCAGCACAGGATTGAAGTCAACAGACGGTGTGGCACTTACAGAACTGGAAAGGAACTTTACAACCACAGGAGCCTTTTCACCTTCAGGAGCTATCGCTCATTTTAATTTTGAAGATAACGCCGATGATCAAATTGGCTCATTCGATCCTTTAGCAGCAGATATTATAGATATAACCTATACTGCTTCGAGAAATACGGCTGCAGGAAAGGCAGCGACTTTCAATGGAACAACCAGTATTATTGAAGTTCCAAATGGAGATGATTTAATGAACACCGCTGACTTTTCGATAGCTTTCTGGGTAAAAACCAACTCAACTGATAAAACAAGCGGCCATTTTGTTATGGGCTGTGCAGGATGGTTTGGTTTCCAGTATGAAGTATATGGATCATATGATGGGGCAAAATTCGCATTCCAATACGAATTAGCTGATAATTCAACTGCTTCAGAAGATATGTGGTTCCCGTCTCTGGCAGATCTCGGCTGGCAAGGATGGACATATGCGAAAAGCCTTACTGTCGCTGAGATGACCGCTCTTCTAAAAGATAACTGGCTTAATGTTGTTTATACCTATAATGGATCAACCAAAGTCGGCACCTTGTATTATAATGGAGAGAGAATGAAGAGTTTCGATTTCAATTTATGGCCTGATGATGATGCAAAAAAAGGTGTAATAGGGCTGAAGTATAATGGAAACGCATTGGGTAATAACCTTGCTTTTGGTTTTATCCAGGGTAGGAATAACAGAACTATTTCTGATACCTGGGCTAATTATTCTCATGCAGATGCTACCAACCATTTTAAAGGACAGCTCGATGATATAAAGATTTGGCATAAAGTCATTTCAGCAAATGAAATAATGTTAATGTACAACTCGGAGAAACCGTAATTTGTATTTTTAAAGTGAGTTCAGGGAGGGCACGGGAAGTTCCTTATCCCCTCCCTTTTTCATTTCTCTTAATACTATGAGAAATATTTTTAAAGCGATCTGGCTGATTATCTTCATTTTTACTCTTCTTTATTGTAAAAAGAAGGATCCGAATGATGACAATACCCCGGGCATTGTTCAGCTTGTACGTTCCAGGGTTGGCACCGTCTACCTTGATCTTCTGAAAGCCGTCTCTAAAGTACCTGTTGATAAAAACATCGTGATCGAATTCAGTAATATACTGGATACCACTACCGTCAGAAAAAGCATCCTTCTTTTAAAAGAAAACGCCACAGAAGTGACGGTCAGTGTTTCATACATGGATGATAACAGGACGGTAGTTCTGATCCCGCCTCAAAACCTTGATTACTTTACTGACTATTCACTCGAAATAACTTCCTCGCTGAAGGGGATAAATATGGAGACATTTCCCGGATTAACCTATTCCTTTACTACCGTTAACGGTACGATGGTAATCAACAACATTACCCTGAATGGCCAGTCGTTCAAAGTTCCTGCATTACCAAAGAATATCAGCCGTACATCGATTACTATTATGATCGATTTCTCTGAACCACTGGATCCCTCCACTTATCAGTCATCCATTATTTTTTCAGGCCCCTCCGTCCCTGTCATGGCTCTCTCGGATAGCAATAAGAAGGTTACACTCACAAACTTTGGAACACTGGACTATTATAAAAGATATTATTTTACTATTTCAAGTAACCTGACTGCAAAGAATGGTTTCAACTTCGATGGCTTCACAAATTCTTTCTATACTGCCCTTGATTCAACTTATAAATTTCCTCAACTAACGGATGAAGAACTGCTTGAGCTTATACAGCACCAAACCTTCAGGTATTTCTATGACTTCGCCCATCCCTTCTGCGGTTTAGCCCGCGAACGCAACACTTCGGGTGATGTGGTTACCACCGGTGGTACCGGTTTTGGTGTAATGGCACTGATAGTGGGGATGGTAAGAGGATATATTACCAGGGAAGAGGGACTTGCCCAAATGGAAAAAATGCTCGATTTTCTTGAAACCTGCGATCGTTATCACGGTGTATGGCCTCACTGGCTCAATGGAGTAACCGGTGAAACGGTACCTTTTAGTCAGGTAGATGATGGCGGCGACCTGGTGGAAACCTCCTTTCTGATACAGGGGCTTCTTTCTTTCCGGCAATATCTTGATTCAGATATCCCCGGCGAACAGACACTGATCAACCGGATTAATGCTCTGTGGCATGCCGTAGATTATAACTTCTTCACCCAGGGAATGGATGCCCTTTACTGGCACTGGTCCCCAAACTATGGATTCCAGATGAATATGGTGCTGAGGGGATATAATGAAACATTGATCTGTTATGTCCTCGGTGCCGGATCTCCCACCCATACAATCAGCAGGGATACATATAAATATGGCTATATGGATGACGGATCCATCCTGAATGGGAACATGTATTATGGAATTACTCTGCCTATGGGATGGCCATATGGTGGACCACTCTTTTTTACTCATTATTCCTTCCTTGGACTTGATCCGAGGAACCTGGAAGATGTCTATGTGAATTACTGGGATCAAAATGTGGCCCATGCCCTGATCAATTGGAAGTATTGTGAGGCGAATCCCTTACATTACGTGGGTTACAGTGCTGACTGCTGGGGGCTTACTGCCAGTGATAACCAATCGGGGTATAGTGCCCATTCACCCACGAACGACCTTGGAGTGATAAGCGCTACTGCCGCTGTCTCATCTATACCATATACTCCTGAACAATCTATGGCAGCTATAAGGCACTTTTACTATATGCTGGGTGACAGACTTTGGGGTCCCTACGGATTCTATGATGCATTTAATGTAACAGCCGGCTGGTGGGGAACTTCTTATATTTCTATTGATCAGGGTCCTGTTGTGGTGATGATCGAAAATTACCGCACAGGACTGATCTGGGATCTGTTTATGAGCTGTCCGGAAGTACAGGCTGGATTGACCAAATTAGGTTTTAGTTATAACTAAGAACATGAAAACGATCTGCTTTACCACTCTTTTACTCCTTTTAATTAATGTTGCCTGTCAGAACAGTTCCGGTAACAAAGGAGATTACTCCGGTTCTGATACAAATCCCGGCCTGATCAGTGATGATTCCCTGCTGACACTTATTCAATACCGTACATTTGAATATTTCCATGATGGTGCTGAGCCTGTTTCGGGTATGGCCCGGGAAAGGTATCATGTAGATGGAGTCTATCCTGATAATGATATGAATGTTGTTACATCCGGAGGTACCGGGTTTGGGGTAATGGCTTTACTGGTTGGTATCGAAAGAGGCTTTATTACCAGGGAGAAAGGGCTTCAGCAATTACAAAAGATTGTGACGTTCCTTGAAAAAGCTGACCGTTTTCATGGAGCATGGCCACACTGGATATATGGTGAAACAGGAAAAGTGAAACCATTCTCAACAAAAGATAACGGTGCCGATATCGTTGAAACTGCATATCTGATGCAGGGATTACTTGCTGTAAGACAATATTTTATTGACGGGAATGAAGAGGAAAAAATGCTGGCTGCTGACATTGATACTTTGTGGAGGACAGTTGAATGGAACTGGTTTACAAAAGGTGGCGAAAATGTTATTTACTGGCACTGGTCCCCGGAATATGAATGGGAAATGAACTTCCCTGTACAGGGTTATAATGAGTGCCTGATACTTTATATTTTGGCAGCATCTTCACCCACATACCCGGTTCAGCATGAAGCATATCATGAAGGATGGGCAAGATCAGGCGGCATAGTAACCAGCAGCGGCAAATATGGTTATGTACTGACGCTCAGGCACAACGGGGCTGAAGAGTACGGCGGCCCGTTGTTCTGGTCCCATTACTCGTACCTTGGACTCGATCCGCGCAACCTTACCGATCAATATGCAGATTACTGGCTTCACAATAAAAACCATACATTGATCAACTGGAAATGGTGCTCTGAAAATCCAAAAAATTATAAAGGTTATTGTGAAAATTGCTGGGGATTGACAGCAAGCTATTCAGTAAATTTCTATGCGGCGCATGCACCTGGAGAACAGAACGATCTTGGGGTTATCTCACCCACTGCTGCACTCTCCTCAATGCCTTATACCCCTGAAGAGTCTATGAATGCACTCAGACACTTCTATTATGAACTTGGTGACAGGATATGGGGTATTTATGGCTTCTATGATGCTTTCAGCGAGGAAAATAACTGGTATCCTCAGAAGTACCTTGCAATAGACCAGGGACCGGTTATCGTGATGATTGAAAACTACAGGAGCGGTCTATTGTGGGACCTCTTCATGTCATGCCCTGAAATCAAAACGGGACTGGATAATCTTGACTTTTCAATCATAACGAATAATTAATATATTAATTGAGAAGATAAACTTAAATAATCTTAACATGACCAGAATTAGCTTTTTATTTACAATCGTTTTTTCAGTAATTATTGTATGCAGTAGTTGTAGGGAACAGCCTGCCGACACTTTTGACACTTATGGGAAGAAAGCAGATTCCATAATTAAACTGATGACCCTTGATGAAAAGATAGGGCAGATGTCGCTATTTACCAGTGATATGTCTTCAACAGGACCAACCATGCGCGACGACTATGTCGATCTTATCAGGGAGGGTAAGGTAGGAGCAGTTTTTAATGCTTTTACGGTAGATTTCGTGCGGGAGCTTCAAAAGATTGCCGTGGAAGAGACACGTTTGCATATACCATTAATATTCGGCTTTGATGTTATTCACGGACACAGGACAATTTTCCCTATAAACCTGGGGCAGGCTGCAACATGGGATACCGCAATGATAGAAAAATCAGAGCGGATAGCAGCCATTGAAGCTTCAGCTGAGGGACTTAACTGGACTTTTGCACCTATGGTAGACCTTGCCCGTGATCCGCGATGGGGACGTGTAATGGAAGGAGCCGGCGAGGATGCCTGGCTGGGCGGACTTATAGCAGCCGCAAGGGTTAAAGGATTCCAGGGATCATCACTTTCTGATAATAACACAATACTTGGATGCGTAAAACATTTTGCTGCTTACGGTGCCCCCCAGGGTGGCCGCGATTATCATGTGGTTGATATGTCAGACAGATCGCTTTATGAATGGTATCTGCCTGTGTATAAGGCAGCTGTTGATGCAGGTGTTGCCTCGGTAATGACCTCATTCAATGAGATAGCAGGTGTACCTTCGACCTCAAACAAATGGCTGCTGACAGACCTTTTGAGAGATGACTGGAAATTCAACGGGTTTATTGTTACTGACTATAGTTCAATTAATGAGCTTATACCACACGGTGTTGCTGCTGACCTTGCCGAAGCAGCAAAACTGTCTGCAAATGCGGGTGTAGATATGGATATGCAGGGAAGCGCATTTCTTAACTGCCTGAACAATCTTGTTAAATCAGGCGATGTGAGCGAAAAAACCATTGATGAGGCAGTAAAAAGAATACTCATTGCAAAATACAAGCTTGGATTATTTGATGACCCCTATAAATATTGCAGTAAAGAGAGGGAAGAAAAAGAAATCATGAATGCAGAGCAGCTTGCTTTTGCCAGGGAGTTTGCTGCAAAGTCATGTGTTCTTCTTAAGAATGAAAACAATATACTCCCTGTTCCTGAGTCAGTCAGGACAATTGCTGTAATAGGTCCACTGGCAGATTCAAAGGCAGATATGCTTGGATTCTGGTCCGGTGCGGGACAGGCAGAAAAGTGTGTTACTCTTCTTGAAGGGATTAGAAACAGAACGGCAGGCACTGTTAATGTATTTACAGCACATGGGTGCAATGTTGCCGGTGATGATGTCAGTGGTATAAACCAGGCCGCTTCAGTTGCCAGAAGGTCAGATTATGTAATTCTTGCACTTGGAGAAGACAGGATGATGAGCGGGGAAGCTGCAAGCCGTGCCGATATTGCACTGCCGGGCGTTCAGATGCAGCTTGCTGAGGCAATAATAAAAACAGGAAAACCTGTTGTCGTAGTGCTTTTTAACGGCAGACCCCTGGCAATACCGGAACTTGACCATATGTCACCTGCAATACTTGAAACCTGGTTTGGCGGCACTGAAGCAGGGAATGGAATTACAGACATCCTGTTCGGAGATCTAAATCCTTCAGGCAAGCTTACAATGACATTCCCGCTAAATGTGGGGCAGATCCCTCTATTTTATAACTCGAAGAATACCGGCCGGCCGATAAATCCCGAAAATCCTTATGAAAAATTCAGATCTAATTATCTTGACAGTCCTAATACCCCTCTATATCCCTTTGGCTATGGATTGAGCTATACAACATTCAGTTATTCGGATGTTAAGTTGAACAAAGAATCGTTTGAGAGCAACGACCAGATTGTTGCCTCAGTTGATGTGACCAATACCGGCGACAGAGACGGAGAAGAAATTGTGCAGCTGTATGTACGTGACCTTGTGGGAGATGTAACACGTCCGGTTAAGGAGCTTAAAGGTTTTAAGAAAGTGTTGTTGAGAAAAGGAGAAACAGCTACCATAACTTTTACAATTAATCCTGCCGATCTTTCATATTATCATCAGGATATGAGCTATAGTTTTGATCCCGGCGATTTTGAACTTTTCATAGGTGCTAACTCGAGGGATACCAAAAAAACAGCATTTTCTATCAGGTAATAAAAGCATTTACAAGAATAAAATCTGAAATCTGAAATAAAAGAACAGCAAATAGCAAAAATATTCCTGCAGTGGATTTGCAACGTCGAAAAATATTTTCCACTTCTTAATAGCTATATAGCTAAATTATAGTATATTTACATCATATAAACTGAAGACTATTACGATCAGAATCGAAAAATCCGGAAGTTTTAAATAAACAAAGAATTAAAAAGGACAAGAAATGAAAAACAAAATTTTAATGGGATTGACAGCCATAGCTATGGTAGCAATCCTTGCCAGCTGTGGTAAAAAGCCACAGGTTGAAATTGATGCAACCAATGCTGCTATTGAGGCTGCAAAAGCTGCAGAAGCAAATGTATATTTGCCTGATGAATTTGCAGCAGTACAGGATTCAATGAATGCCATAATGGCTGACATTGAAACTCAGGAAGGAAAATTATTCAAAAAATTTGGTGATGTAAAAGAAAAACTTGCCTCTACTTCGGCTCTGGCAAATGAACTTGCATCAAAGGTGGCAGGCAAAAAAGAGGAGGTTAAAGCAGAAGCTGAAACCCTGCTGAACGATATTAAAACAGTTCTTGCAGAGAACAGTAAGCTTGTTCCTAAACTTCCAAGAGGAAAAGAGGGTGCAGCTGTTATTGAACAGATCAAAGCCGACCTTTCAAATGTTGATGCTGCAGTTGCTGAAGCTCAGACAGCTTATGATAACGGTGCATTCATGGATGCACTTAACAAGATCAAAGCCGCCAAGGCAAAGGCTGATGGCCTCAATACAGAAATTAAGGAAGCCCTGACTAAAGCAAGAATAAGATTCTAATTAATAATAAGATAGAAGAAATAAATTCCCCGGGTTTTATCCCCGGGGTTTTTTTTAGTCGGCCGAGATTATCTTCATGGGAAAACCCTGGTGGCATATATTGTTTCTTTCAGGTATAGCTATTATCATTACTCTTATAGTTTTCCTGCTTTTCTATCCTGTACCTCCTCCTCCGGTCAGTGAGATGAAATATGCACTGGAAACACTTGCCCTTGCACGTGAAAATGAGGCTGATAAATATTCAAATGAGCTTTACCGCGAAGCCTGCGTTTTTTATGATTCGGCAATGACTAACTGGAAAAGCGAAAATGAACGGTTTATCTATAAAAGGAATTATGATAAAGTAGTTGCTTTTGCTGAACTCTCTTCAAAAATGGCATTACAGGCATCTGAAACCTCATTAAATAATTCGACGAACCTTAAGATCAATCTGCAAGAGAATCTAAAGGAGCTTGAAAGTCTTATAAAAAAAATCAACAATAGTTTCCACGCATATCCCCTGACATATGAAGTAAGGAATAATATTTCAATAGGGAAAATGCTTGCCAGGGAATCCCGGGTAGCCTTCAATGAAAGAAATTACCTCCTTGCAGAGGAAGGGATAGTAAAATCAAAATCACTTCTTACCTCTTCCTATGATTATGCAAATGCACACCTGCGAAGCTATTTTAAATTATATCCACAATGGAAAATGTGGATTGACAGCACTATAGCCATCTCACACGAAAATCATGATTACTCGATAATCATAGATAAGTTTTCACATAGGTTTTTTGTTTATCTTGATGGGGAAATAATCTCCGAGTTTATAGCTGAACTGGGTGAAAACTGGATTGGTGATAAGAAGCGAAGGGGCGATAAGGCAACTCCGGAAGGTATGTATAAGATTGTAAAGAAAATCGAAGACGATAGTACGGGATATTATAAAGCACTGTTACTTGACTATCCTAATGCTGAAGATACGGTCAATTTCAGACGTGAAATTGAGAAAGGCTCCCTTTCGTCGAAAGCCAGAATAGGGGAAAAGATAGAAATTCATGGAGAAGGAGGAAGAGGTGCTGACTGGACATCGGGATGTATTGCCCTGAGGAACAGAGAAATAGACTCTGTCTATATGTTTGTCTCTATAGGAACTCCTGTTACAATTGTAGGATCAATGTACAACCTCAGGCAGGCACTTAACAGATAAACCATCACAAATGGATGAGAAGAGAATACCGGATGATGGATTTCTTAAAGGGGATGTTATCCGTATAGTTTTTAACTGGCTTCTTATTGTGATTGCAGCAATATCCCTTTTAGCCTTTCTATTATATGGGATTCCAGCTTTACAGGAGATCCCTCCCACGGGAAGAACAATTATTACAAATTCAGATGAACTTAAGAAGGATGAATCATATAAGAAACAGATAACCCTCATAAAAAGAGATATTCAGCGTCTTACATGGCGCTATAACAGTTATACATCGGGTCTGTCATACATGGTAATAAACACAACTGATAATCTTTTTTATCTGTACAGGAACAAGAAACTTATAAGGCAGGGGCATTGCAGCACAGGGAGTTTTAAGA
>Ga0315553_10002365_pt1 | contig 15173 bp, 13 predicted proteins | sample SalMarSW160140MG_FD_203099 | JGI IMG/M metagenome (GOLD analysis project Ga0315553, IMG submission 203099) | Salt marsh sediment microbial communities from the Plum Island Ecosystem LTER, Massachusetts, United States - Salt Marsh Sediment SW1601-40 ... | reverse complement strand
GGGTTTCGGAATATACTGTTTGATTCTTTGCCACTGTTCGTTTGTAAGGTCCATAGACCTTAATTCGGTTCATAAAACAACTTAGCATTAGGTTTTGGGATAGGTTCTAAAAAGTTTTGATGGTAAAAGCGTGAGTCTTTCCGACTATAAGGGCAAAATTGTAGTACTGGAGTGGTTCAATTTAGACTGTCCATTTGTCAAATATCATTACGACACGGCTACTACAATGGTTGACCTTGCCAATAGGTACAAAGGTAAAAATGTCGTCTGGCTTGCGATAAACAGTACAGGTAATACAACCCCGAAGGAAAACAAAAAATTTACCAGAAAGCACAAGCTGCCCTACCCGATACTCGATGACCGGTCGGGTGAAGTAGGCCGGACCTACGGTGCGAAGACGACGCCACATATTTACATTATAGACCGCAATGGCTTTGTCGTTTACAAGGGTGCGGTTGATAATTCACCGATGGGGGGGCAAAAAGAAGGTGTAATTAACTATGTAGACAAGGCTTTGGCAGAGCTGACCGCCAACAGGCAGGTAAGTATCCAGGATACCGAACCTTATGGTTGCTCTGTAAAGTATGCCCAATAAACTGGCTATGTCTTTGACGGGAAGAAAGGCTTGAACGGCCCTGGCCCCGAGAAACAACTCATTTTGCTGCAATAAAAGGCTGTGTCTTTGCGTCTTTGTCGTTATGAGTGTGGGCAGTTATGAAATCAAAAGCTGATTTCCGCTGTGGAAACTAGTTGAATTGTAACTTTTTAACACCATTTGGAGGTATAGTATTATGAAGAAGCACCTAATTTCAGCCGTTGCCATATTGGCAGTTCTTGTGATGACTTGGGCCGCATTTGGGCAGCAAGATCAGGACGAACGAAGGCAGCGTCGGGCGCGGATGCGTGAGGCGCAAGGAGCAGCGATTGAAGCAATCCAGGACCAGGCAGCAAAGATAAAATCAAGTTTTGAAGAGTCAGCCAGAGCCAGAGGAGACCGGAGTAGTTGGCAGGATCTTTCTGAGGATGAAAGGGCCGAAAGAAGAGAAAGATTCATGAAGATGCGCGAAGAGCAGCAAAAAGCGATTGAAGTGATTGAGCAGCAAATCGTCTTGCTCAAAGGCCCAAGGCAACTCAGAACAGAGCATGAAGCATCTATAGAACAACTTCAGGCTATTCAAGCGCTGGCGGTAAAGGAGCAAGCCAAAGAAACGGCCAAGCATGTTGAAGAGATGATCGCAAAGCGGAATAAAGAGTTTGAAGAGATGATGGAGAAGCTTGGGTTCGGAGATTTTGGACAAAGACCTTAGAGATCGCAGAGAACGCCCAGCGAGCAGACATAGAGCAGAAACGAGGCTGAAGAGGTAGAACCGGCAAAGGTGCGGGTAGGACCATTTGGTTGTTTGGAAAGAACGTTTTTGCTGAGGTGGGCGGTTATGCTTTGAAAAGGAGGTATCTATTTGCGGGAGTTGAGGTTATGTTCAATGTCTATGGGTTTTGCTAATCTTTGATTTGTCTGTCAAGTGACGTATTTTGTCTCTCAAGGGTTGTATTTTATCTCCCAAACGTTGTATTTTGTCTTTCAAACTTTGTGTTTTATCTGTCGAATTTTGTGTTTTTTCAGTCAAATGTTGTAAAAATTTGTGTGATGTCACATTAATAAGGGGTGATGCTAAAGGTCTGATGGTAGAGAACAAAAATTGTCGATGGTTTCATCAAGAAGTTAGTGTGGAAGGCCGGGCGCTTAAAGAACTGGTCGACATAGCGAGGATTGCCGCGTTGGCCTTCGGCCTCCTCGCAATGACATTTTCGTGTTGCGTCGTGCGTGGATGAGTCACAAAAGCACAGAGGCACAGAGGTAGAAAAACAGAAGACAGAATATAGGAGACAGAGAACAGGAGCTGTCGAAGGTTTTATCAGGAGATTAGTGTAGAAGGGCAGGTGCTAAGAGAACTGGTTGAGTTTGCGAGGCTTTTCGCGTCGGCGAGTAAATTGTAGGAAACGAAGTGATGTTAAAAGATTTGATAATAAAGAACAGGAGTTGTCGGCGGTTTTGCCAGGAGGTTAGTGTAGAGGGTCAGGTGCTCAAAGAACTGGTCTGACCTTGCGGGGCTTTTCGCGTCGGCGGGTAAGTCGCGGGAGACGAGGTAATGCTAAGGGATTTAATAGTAAAGAACAGGAGTTGTCGACGGTTTTATCAGGAGGTTGGTGTAGAGGGCCAGGTGCTAAGAGAACTGGTAGACCTTGCGAGGCTTTCCGCCTCGGCGGGTAATATACAGCCGCTCAAATTTATTCTTTCCTGTGAGTCTCAAAAGAACGCTTTAATATTTCCACATCTTGCCTGGGCCGGTTATCTCGAAGACTGGCCCGGTCCTTGTGAAGGAGAGAGGCCACCTGCGTACATTATTATTCTCGGCGATACGGAAAAAAGTAAGTCTTTCGGCTGCGACCATGGAATAGCGGCGCAGAGCATTCTTTTGGGTGCCGTGGAGAGAGGATTGGCCGGCTGTATTATTGGATTGGTACAGAGGGAGGGACTTCGTAAGGCTTTAGATATACCATCCCGCTATGAGATACTCCTTGTGCTGGCGATTGGCAAGCCAAAGGAAACAGTGGTGTTAGAGACAGTTGGGCATGGTGGTGACATCAAGTATTGGCGCAGCAGTGACGGTATTCATCATGTGCCGAAGCGGCCGTTGGATGATATTATTCTTGATTAGCGCTATCTTCATTTCCGGAGCAGGTGTTATTGAGGTTATCAATCTGCTTCGGAAAGAATTGTTGACGGTTAAGAAGCCGACAAGCACCGATTGAGGCTGTAACTTCTCGGGGACAAGAGAAACTCAATTATACAGTCGTTTATTTCAAGGTAAAAAATATACTCTCTCGCACTAAGCTACGGCCAAGGAAGTCAACCAAACGCGTGCTGGCGAGGCACCGGCTTACGCCGGTTGGTTGGCTTATGAAAGAAAAGCATTCCTCGCGTGGGAATAGCCCCAAGATGTTACTTGGGGCTTAAATGATAAGGAAGCGCTGGCAGAGCCAGCGATTTTGGTTTGTTAAGTAGTGGCGGAGGCAGAATAACGCAGATTTTGGGTTTGACGGATTGGAGGATTTGGGGGTAGAATTGGTTGAGCAACGGCGATAGATTTTAATTTTTAATTTTGTGGGGTAAAATGGTAAAAGAGTGCATAGTGAGTCCGATGGAGTGATTTGTTCTGCATTATATCTCAATTTTTAGACCTAATATTTTTTCTTGTTCGACAAGTCCTTCCTTATCCCAAATCTCTAACGAAAACCGTTTCCTCTGCTTTTTTGGAATAAACTCTAACATTCTGATAAACGAGTTCTGAATGAATTCTTGTTGTTGACGCAAACCCTGATTTGTTGCTAGGATGAATTTAAATTCTATATCCAGCTTGTTAAGACACGCATCAATTAAAACTCTGATATCAGCCAATTCTTTTTCAATTTTTATAGTATTTTGACTTGATACGTACCAATACTCATCAATTGTTCCATCTTTGTTCATTAAATAATAAAGATTGAAATTTCCCTGGTCTTTCTGTAAATGAATTGTTTGCTCCTTATCTCCTTCGCCAAAAACAACAGACCCCGAATCTAATGAGTATGCTTGGTTTTCTGCTCTTTTTAATTTAAAGATTCTATCCATTCGCGTAGAAACATCTTCTTCAGCCGACGTAGATTTCTTCGATATACCCTTTTGTAATACTTTGGTTAGTTCAGATTTTAATTTGATAATTTCTGCTTCTAAAGCATATGTTTTGTTTTCCATTATACTACCTAAACGGTTAGCGACTGGATTGTCCGGGCGGCTGGGTCCTTTGAATATCTCTTTGAAATAATTTGTCAATCTATCAGCAAATTCTCTGGCACCCTTAGCTGAATTATCATAAATTATAGTACGATATTCTCTCAAGTCAGAAGGAATATCATCAATAGATTGGGCAATTAAGATTGTCCTTGGACTTAACGCATGTCTGACGCCTAGCTCGTAAAAAACATTAGGATTTTGTCCAGTAAGATCTGCTATAACGATAAAAGAGTTAAGGAGGTTTTCTAGGATATCATTGATAAATGATCCAGAACGTTCAATGTCATCCGCTCTTATTACTTTCACATCATAGTCTGAATTTGTAATTGCTGGTTTAATTATGTAATCATATACTTCTTTAAAATCATTATATTTTTCTGTCCCTTTTTCTCCTATGGGAGAAATAATAAAACAATAATTTGCGGTATCACTTGCTTTTTTTATTTTTTTACTCATATTTTTACCTCCTTTATCGTGTCCAACAATGCTTATACAGTCTTTATAAACTGGGAAGCACAGACTATTTCTGTCAAAAACAAAAAACTGCTTGACTCGATTTTTTCGCGCCGGGTAAAAAACATATCTTGTGTTGATTCCGCAATGGCGACTGGGTTAAGTATTTTTAACGCCACCCCGCTGAGACGATAAGGAACCCGCAAAACAGCGGGGTAAGTATTAATAAAATAGGTGGAAAGAGGGGAGAAGTCAAGAGGGTTTATTTCAAGGCAAAAAATATACTCTCTCGAACGTAGTTCGTATTGCGTATATCGTATTGCGTATTGCGGAGAAGGAAGAAAGGCACAAAGGTTAGAAGACGATTCGTCGCCGGTTGGTTGGCTTAGAAAAGGAAAGCGTTCCTTGCGCCTGCACCCCCGGCCAAAGACCGGGGCTAAATACAAACGCCCGGACGGCGGGCGTTGAGGGGTAAGCGAACCTCGCGTGGGAATAGCCCCAAGATGCGACTTTCGTCTTTGTTAAAACTTCGCCGAGACAAGCGGTGGCTAAATGATAAGGAATCCGCGCAATAAATTGCGCCCCCAACTTTTCTAATAGTATTTATCCTTTATTTTCTTTCCAATAAACACAGCCAAAACGACAACAACCACAACAATAAGTATCCAGCTCGCAGTGTTCATTAAAAGCATATTAAGCCTCCTTTCTCTGGCTTTCCGCTTTTGGCATATAAAGTACCTTAAAGAGAAGCGAAGGTCAAGGGGGCGTTGTGGATAGATTTGAATGCCTGAAAACTATAACTCTCTCGCCCTAAGCAGAAAGAAGCGTTCCTCGCCCCGGTGAAGTAGCAAAAGCACTTCACGGGGTAAACGCCTGCACCCCCGGCCAGAGACCGGGGCTAAATATAGCTCGATTTTTTCGCGCCTGGTAAAAACTGAAAAGAAAGCGCCAAGCCAAGAAGTCAGCTACTGGCACTGAATCCTTCATGAAACACCACAACACCACGAGTCTTGTTTTCCCCAAATGGCAAGGCAAGAAAGTACTCCTGGTGAACCCCCTCAAGAATCAATTCCGGGAGATTTCTGAACCCGAACCGTTTGTAGTAGTTGGGTTCGCCCACCAGGACGCAGCCTTTTGCACCCGACGCTTTCAGCAATGACAGGCCTTCCTGGATCAGAGATTTTCCAATCCCCTGTTTCTGGCAGTCCGGCAACACGGAGACGGGACCCAGGCCATACCAATCGGAGCTCTGGCCGGAAATCGTTACGGGGGAAAAGGCTATATGGCCTACCACTTTCCCTTCCAACTCCGCAACCAGCGAAACAGCAAGTGCGTTGGCGGTTCGCAATGCATTGATAATAAACTGCTCTGTGTGGTTACCGTGCGGGCAATTCTTGAAAGCAGCTATGGTGATTTCTGCTATGGCTTCAATATCTGACTTCTTCTCGCTCCGAATGATCATTTTAATCTCCAATTTTCTGTTCGCGATGTAACGATAACTCAATCAAAAGCCTTCCATAAGCTCTATTCTAACAAATTTCACTTCTTTTGCACGACTTCATATGGGAAATCCGGGATAACTCAAATTGACCGGTGAGTTTATAGTCATCTTTTGGAGGGAATCTTGTTGACAACGAGATATAACAACAGACAATTGTACTGATTAAATAGCTTTGCCGGAGGCAAGAGATAGCAGCGGAGAAAAAACATTGTGGGGTTGACTACTATTCTTTAGTATTTGATAGGCATGAATTACGGTTTTTAGTGTGGTTGTAGTTTGAAATTGTGCAATATACTGAAACAATAGTTACGTTCCTAAGTTAGAAAGGAGACGAATTATGAGAGCTTCATTTGACCAAGTGTTCCAAACAAATCCTAACGGGAGAATTACTCCCAGAAGTGCTGTCAGAATCGGCAGCGTGACAGTGGAGCCCAGTGTCTCGTTTACACGTGGCGTATCATTTTCAGGTGTTGACATTGCTGATTACGAAGGACACGATTTAGAGGTTGAGCAGCAGGCTGATGGAACGGTTGTAGTTAACGGTGTATATTGAAGGGATTTCGTCTTGCTGCCGGAGGCCGCAACGAGGAAAGTACAGTAAGTATGCCGAAGGCATACGAAAAAATAAATATCCGAGCAGAAGGCAGCACAAGCAGAAATTCGGGTTTGACGGACTGGAGGATTTGGGGGATAGATTTGAACGCCCAAAAACTTTAACTCTCTCGAACTAAGCAGAAAGAAGCGAAGCTCTCGCCTGCACCCCCGGGCAAAGACCGGGGCTTCCGGCTTCGCCTTTGGCTACGCCGCGACAAGCGTCGCTCGAATTCGTATTGGGGGTGGGTATGTGATTTGCGTAAAGTGGTTTAACGGCGGGCATTTAGGACCGACCGATAAAGATTCTCCCACAATTGTCGGGACGGTTATGTGACAAGAATTTCCTTGAATTTTGGTGTTTTATAAGGTAAATTAGATATGTATCTAAACGTATGACCATAATACTTATTTTGGTTAGTTATCTTAGCATGTATTAAGAGCAGGAGTGTGATGAGGAGCGAAATTATTGCAGGGGTCATCTTAGTTGTTTTATTTGTGGCGACGGGTTGTTATGCACTAACGGAGATGGGGTATACGAACCACCGAGGCCGGCTCAGGACTATGATTTAAGGAGCTACCACGCCGGAGGAAACTCGTGACTTTTATTTTTGTCCGGGTTAGCCGGCCTGAACCTGCCACTGAGAGCATAATAGCACAATAGAAAGTAAGGGAAGGCGTAAGAGGGATGAAGATGAGTGGGAGAGCAAAGCTGAAGCTCTGGCTGACGACATTATTGATGTTGTTGAGTATGGTGTGTTCAGCGCCTGCGGGGATTGTTCACATTGATATTGGTGTTAATAGCGCTGCGGGTATTGTTTTTCTGCAGATTGGGGGCTTAGTCGGCGACCTTACCGGGGACGGTGTGGTTGATGTTGAGGATGTTCTAACACTGTCTGACTGGTGGCTTTGGGTCGGCGAGGCAGGTGAAATTCCCGAAGATATCACCGCAGACGGAACTGTGGATTTCAATGATTTTAGCATCCTGGCCATCGAGTGGCGACAGGAGTTGCCTCAGACACCCCCGACACCGAACCCCATGACATGGGCAGTGGAGCCTTATGCGACCTCGCCATACTCGATTGCAATGGTAGCCACAACTGCCACATCAACCGACGGCAGCGGTGTAGAGTATTATTTCGAGGACTTTGACTACCCTGAATATAACAGCGGCTGGTTATCGTTTGGGCCTGACGAAGAGGCAAGGTGGGTGGATACAGGCCTTGCCCCCGAAGTGACCTGCCGTTACAGAGCCAAGGCCCACAACAAATCCAATCTTTTGGAAACAGACTGGTCGCCGATACGTTCTGCAAAAACGCTTCCTCCGCCGGATACAACTCCTCCGACACCCAACCCGATGCAGTGGGCTTCCGGTGGCGAACCCAAGGAGGTCGATCATGGGGGTGGTACCTGGGATTACTGGGCTGAGATGACAGCAGCCCAGGCTACCGATGGTAGTGGTGGTGTGCAGTATTACTTTGAATGCACGTCTGACAGCCGCTATAGCAGTGGGGGCGAAGGAGATCCCGGTGGCACCCAGTGGCGTATCGATCGAACATATATGGTCCTGGTAGGTCAAAAGGATCGAAACTTTTGGTTCCGTGTTTACGCACGTGACCTCTATGAGAATCAGACTGAGCCTTCATCCCAACTGCCGGCAGACTAACAACAAAGATTGCCATATCAGATTGACTTTTGAGACCAATTTCTGTTAACTGGTCCCTATGAGTAAGAGGTATTGGGAGCATTATTCGCATCCGGCGGATATGGGCATTCGTGGTGTCGGGCCGACGAAAGAAGAGGCCTTTAGCCAAGCTGCCATGGCTATGACCGCGGTTGTCACCGATTTGCAGACAGTAGAACCCAAAGAACAGATTGAAATCAGATGTGAAGAGCAGGATGATGAATTGCTCTTTGTAAAGTGGCTGAGTGCTATACTGTATGAGATGGCAACGCGGCATATGTTGTTTAGTAAATTCGAGGTTAAGATTGAAGACAATCAACTTTATGCCAAGGCGTGGGGTGAAAGCATAGATGTGAAAAAGCACAGCCCTGCCGTGGAGGTCAAGGCTGCCACTTATACGGACTTGAACGTCGAGCAGGACAAAGATGGAAACTGGCAGGTGCAATGTATCGTAGACGTATGATTTTAGAGAAGGTGTAAGATGTATGCCGAGAAGCTAAAAAGACGTTCTGAGTGTGAATGGTACATCGAGCCGTTCGGTGAAATGCGTGTACCAGTAATCATCTATGCCGATGAGCAGCTCATCAAAGATATGGACGATAAGGTGTATGAGCAGGCGGTAAACGTTGCGAAGCTGCCGGGTATAGTAAAGGCCTCTTTTGCAATGCCTGATGCGCACTGGGGCTACGGATTTCCGATAGGGGGTGTGGCAGGTTTTGACGCAGAGAAAGGGGGGGTGGTTTCAGCGGGAGGAGTGGGGTTTGATATAGCCTGTGGTGTGCGTGCATTGGGGACAGGTCTTAGAGTTTCTGATATTGAGCCTCTCAAGGCACAATTAGCTGATATGTTGTCCCGACGGATACCGGCCGGTCTGGGCAGCAGGGGGAAACTGGTTTTGTCCAAAGAGCAAATGGACGAGATGCTCATGGGTGGTGCGCAATGGGCAGTCGAACGGGGTTATGGAACCAAAGATGACCTCAGACGTATAGAAGAAAACGGTCGGATGGCAGGGGCTAAACCGAGATACGTCTCCGACCATGCCAAAGAACGTCAAAAGGATGAGGTCGGAACGCTTGGTTCGGGCAACCATTACCTGGAGATACAAAAGGTCACTGATATCTATGATGATGCTATTGCCGGGGCTTTTGGCCTGGCCAAGGACGACATAATCTTAAGCATCCATTGTGGTTCCAGAGGCCTTGGCCATCAGATAGGGACCGATTATCTTCCAAAGATGGTCAAGGCAGCTCGGAGTCAGGGAATAGAACTGCCTGAAAAGGAACTGGCGTGCGCATTGATAAACTCCGATATCGGACAACAATATTTAGGTGCGATGAACTGCGGCATTAACTGTGCTATAGCTAATAGGCAGGTTCTGACACATTTGGCCAGGGGGGTTTTCGACGAGGCTTTACCGAAGAGCAATCTAACTTTGCTTTACGATGTTTCTCACAATACCTGTAAGCTGGAAGAGCATGTGGTGGAAGGGAAGCCCAGAAAATTATATGTTCACCGCAAAGGAGCCACCCGAGCATTCGGTCCGGGTCATGCATCTTTGCCTGGCGAGTTTGGCAAAGCGGGCCAGCCTGTACTTATCGGGGGCACTATGGGCACCGCTTCTTATATACTGGCCGGTACGGAAGAAGGGATGTCTACTTCTTTCGGCTCCTGCTGTCACGGTGCCGGAAGGGCTATGAGCCGCAAGCAGGCTACAAAAAGGTGGCATGGAAAAGATGTTGTAAGGGCACTTGCGGAGAAGAATATTATCATCCGAAGCGCGTCTTATCGGGGTGTTGCTGAGGAGGCTCCGCAAGCTTATAAAGATGTCAGCGTTGTTGTCGAAGCCACGGAAAAGGCACATCTGGCCAGGAAAGTGGCCAGGCTTGAGCCTGTCATCTGTGTTAAAGGATGAGCATATACCTTAATCATGAGTACTATCTTAAACTGAGCCGCATTTCAATTGTTACGCATTTCAGTTGTCAATTGTGCAAAACAACAACACACGGCTTTTTATAAGGCAAGCTTTGTCTTGACAAAGGTGTGAATTTTAGTTAATAATCACGGGATGGTTAGAAATGTTGCATATTAAATCTTCAAGGTAAGGAGAATGATAAATGGTTAGACCTGTAACACTTTTTACCGGGCAGTGGGCGGATTTATCTTTGGAAGAGCTGGCCAAAAAAGCGGCTGGCTGGGGATATGATGGTTTAGAGTTGGCCTGCTGGGGCGACCATTTCGAGGTGGATAAGGCCCTGAAAGACGACAACTACTGCAAGGCCAAACGTGAGCTGTTGAAGAAGCATGGCCTTAAAGTGTTCGCTATATCTACACATCTTGTCGGCCAGGCTGTCTGCGATAAGATTGACGAACGTCACAAGGCGATTTTGCCGCCTGATGTTTGGGGCGATGGTGACCCGGAGGGCGTTCGTAAGCGTGCGGCGAAGAAGCTGACACAGACTGCCAAGGCTGCGAAGAAGCTGGGTGTGAAGGTTGTGAACGGTTTTACGGGCAGCTCTATCTGGCATCTTTTGTATTCGTTTCCGCCGGCGCAGCATGCGATGATTGATGCCGGTTACGCGGATTTTGCCAAGAGATTCTCGCCGATTCTGGATGCGTTCAAGGCCGAAGGTGTGAAGTTTGCGCTCGAGGTTCATCCAACGGAGATTGCCTTTGATATTGTCTCGGCCCAGCGAGCGGTCGATGCATTGAAGGGGCACAAGTCGTTCGGGTTCAACTATGACCCGAGCCATCTTGGTTATCAGGGAGTTGATTACGTTAAGTTCATCCGTGTGTTCAAGGACAGGATTTTCCACTGTCATATGAAGGATGCTTGGTGGGGTCACGGTGACGGGACGGTTGGTGTTTTTGGGGGACACACAGAGTTTGCCGATCCGCGTCGATACTGGGATTTCCGTTCGATAGGGCATGGCGATATCAACTTCGAGGAAATTATAGTCGCGCTGAACGATATCGGGTATAAGGGGCCTCTTTCGATTGAGTGGGAAGACAGCCGGATGGACCGTGAGCACGGCGCGAAAGAAGCGTGCGAATTCATTAAGAGGATTGACTTCAAGCCCTCGGAGGCTGCTTTTGATGCTGCGTTCGAGGAATAGTGTGGTGAGTAGAGGTTAAGATTCAAGAGAAACTACCAGTGTTACGAAGAAAGAGTATTAATCGACGTCAGTTTCTCCGAGAAGTGACCGGTCTGGCCGCAGGTGCAATAACATTTCCCTATATTGTGCCATCATCCGTCTTTAGTAAGGCAGGAAGTTATGCGCCAAGCAATCGGATTGTTATGGGTTGTATCGGAGTGGGCAGCCAAGGCACCGGCAACATGATGGAATTTCTCAGTAATGGGGATGCGCAGATTGTAGCCGTCTGTGATGTTGACGGTTGGAATCTTAACAGGGCGAAAAGGAGGGTAGACAGCAGATACGAGAACAATGATTGCAAGACTTATACGGATTTCCGAGAGTTGATAGCGAGGGATGATATCGATGCGCTGTCACTTGCACTGCCGGACCACTGGCATTCGATACCAGTTGTCATGGCAGCTCAAGCCGGCAAGGACATGTATGGTGAAAAGCCTCTAGCTCGGACAATTTACGAGGGCCAGGTGATGCGTGATGTGGTCAATCGCTATGGATTGATATGGCAGACGGGCAGCTGGCAGCGGTCGGTGCGGGATTTCCGTCGTGCGTGTGAGTTAGTTATTAACGGGCGAATTGGCAAGGTGCACATGGTTGAAGTTGGATTACCGACGGGCAGGGGTGGTGGAGGTAATCCTGCGGTTGAGCCGGTACCAGACAGACTTGACTGGGATTTTTGGCTGGGCCCGGCGCCATGGCGGCCTTATATGAGGTTCGGCCGAAGTGGTCCTCACTGGGATTGGCGATGGATAATGGATTATTCCGGCGGGCAGCTTACGGACTGGGCGGGACATCACGTTGATATTGCCCACTGGGGGCTGGGACTGGAACTGACAGGTCCCGTTGAGATTGAGGGAGAGGGTATGTACCCAAGAGACGGGATTTTTGATGCGCCAACGCAGTATAAGTTTACATGCAAGTATAAGGACGGACTTACAATGGTTGTGGCCAACGACCGGCAGCAGCCTATGGGTATGGGCACTGTATGGTATGGTGAACATGGCTGGATTCATGTCAGGCGCGGCAGGCTCGAGGCCAGCTCATACAAGATTTTGCAGGAAGTGATTGGTCCGAATGAGATCAGGTTGTATGAGAGCCAGAACCATCACCAGAATTTTTTGGATTGTGTCAGGAGCCGCAAAAAAACCATAACGCCCATAGAGGTGGCACATCGGTCGATAAGCGTGGGGCTTTTGGGTGAGATTGCGATGTTGTTAGGAAGGAAGCTGCGATGGGACCCGGATAAGGAGCAGTTTGTTGATGACGAGACGGCGAATCGGATGCTCAGGCGTTCGATGCGAAGCCCGTGGCATCTTTAGAATTGATTATTGGAAACTTTAATATCAGATAGCAGTTGTAGAAAAAGGGAAAGGGTAAAAGTGAGTCGTAGGTCAAAGGTTATAAACAGGGTTCTCGAAGCCAACAGATTGGCTTTGTGGTTCTGCACTGTGGTGCTTGTTGTTTTGTGTTTCGGGTTGGTCGCGAGTGCGGAGCCGATGAAGGCGCTTATTATAAATGGTCAAATGAACGCATCGCACGACTGGAATGTGAGCAGTCCGGCCTTGAAGCAGATGCTGGAACAGACAGGTCTGTTCAAAGTTGATTTCGCTACGAGTCCTCCAAAGGGCAGCGGTAATATGGAAGGTTTCGAGCCCAATTTTGCCGCTTACGATGTGGTGGTACTCGACTATGATGGTGAGTACTGGTCTGAGCAGACGAAATCGGCGTTTGTGGAATATGTGGAGAACGGGGGAGGTGTCGTAGTCTATCACTCAGCGGACAATGCCTTTCCGGACTGGAAGGAATTTAACGAGATAATCGGGCTGGGTGGCTGGGGCGGCCGGGATGAAAAAGCCGGCCCGTATATTCGCTGGCGTGATGGCAAGATTGTTCGTGACATGAGCGCGGGCAGGGGTGGGTCTCACCCGCCGCAGCATGTCTATCAGGTTATAGTTCGTGACAAAGAGCATCCAATTACTAAAGATTTGCCTGAGAGGTGGATGCATGACAGGGACGAGCTTTACAGCGAGCTTCGTGGTCCGGCTGAGAATTTGACCGTTCTGGCGACTGCCTATGCGGACCCCAATAAAAGAGGGACCGGCGAACATGAGCCGGTATTGTTTACGGTCAATTATGGCAAGGGAAGAGTCTTTCATACGGTGTTCGGCCATGCGAAGCGCCCTCCGTTGCTTTCTATGGAATGTGTCGGCTTTATTGTGACGTTGCAGCGAGGGGCTGAGTGGGCTGCGAGCGGTAATGTCACGCAGAAAGTCCCGGGGGATTTTCCTACTGCAACTGAAGTGAGCAGGCGGAAGGGGTATAAGCTGTCGTTGGATGAGTTGCTGGCTGAAGTAAAGAACTACGATTTCGGCCAAAGCCGCTTGGGGCTTACCGCGGTAAGTGACTTTGTGCGCGGGGCGTACGGCAAGCCTGCGGAACTGAAGGAAATCGAGAAGAGCTTTCTTGAGGTGCTGCGGTCAGATGCTACTTACGCTTACAAGCAATTCATTTGCAGGGAATTGAGCGTTATTGGCACCGAGCAGTCCGTGCCCGTTCTGGCGGAGATGCTGGCCGTGCCGGAATTCTCTGATATGGCCAGGTATGCCCTGGAACGCATGAGTGGTGAGGCTGTCGATGAGGCGCTGCGGGCAGCTTTGCCTGGGGCAAAGGGAAAAATTAAGGTCGGCATAATAAACTCATTGGGTGAACATCGCGATAGTAAGGCGGTTTCTGCTATGAGCGAACTGATTTATGACTCGAATGACACGATAGCATCTGCTGCGGTTAGCGCTCTTGGCAAAGTCGCGGACCAACGAGCTATCGAAGCATTGGCAAAGGCGAAGGACAAGACTACCGGCAAGCTGAAACTGCTTGTTTTAGATGCTTATTTGAGATGTGCCGATAGGCTTGTTGCCCAAGGGGACAAAGCGAAGGCTTTGGCTATTTACCGGGAACTATCCGGACAAGACCAGCCCAAGCTGATTCGTATCGCTGCGATGCGGGGCATGGTTAACGCTTCAAGTGGTACAAAAAAGTAGAGGGTGGAAACAAAAAAACTCAAAGGAGTTGAATTGACGACCTGAGAGCATGGCATCGAGCCGTTCTTGCGGTTTCTTGTTTTCTGAGTTTAGTGGTATGAAGTTTTAGTTTCGTATTTTTGGGTAATGAATATGAATCCCCGGTCAGGAAAGTTTTGTTTAGTATTTATAGTATTCTGCTGGGCGAGCACATTCTCAATGGCCTCTGATGACCAGTTGAATCAGGAGGTTATCGATATGGTTATCGACGCCCTTAAGAGTGGAGACCCACAGATGCAGGCCGGTGCCATAGCGATTGCGAGAGAGATACCGGGGGAAGAAGTAACAAAGGCTCTTGTCGGAGAATTGGCGAATCTTTCCGTTACGGGGCAAATACAAGTGCTCTCGGCGTTGGCCGATCGTGGTGACAGCGCTGCTCTTCCGGCAGTTGTTAAGGCTACGGAGGCAGAAGAAGGTTCGGTTCGGATAGCAGCTCTGAAGGCATTAAGCCGGTTGGGTGATGCTTCGAGCGTCGTCTTGTTGACCCGGACGGCTGCAAATAACACGGGTGAGTTGCAGAAGGCCGCACGCGAAAGTCTCTATCGGCTGCGGGGTGCAGAAGTTGATGACGCAATTCTGGCGGGAATCGGTTCTGCTGAGCCTAAAGAAAAAGTTGAACTGATTCGCAGTATAGGCGAGCGCAATGTTGTAGCGGGTGTACAGGTTTTACTGAAAACTGCGCAGGACCCTGATAGAGAGGTTCAACGCGATTCGTTCAAGGTCTTAAAGGTCATCGCCGACGAGAGGTATTTGCCAATGCTGGTCGAGTTACTGATGAACGTGTCAATCGAGTCAGTTCGCAGTGAGGCGGAGAAGACTGTAGCTGCCGTTGCCCGTAAAATTAGTGACAAGGGCCGTCAAGCTGAGGCGGTGTTGGTTGTGCTGG